>Ga0207702_10000094_pt1 | contig 103202 bp, 92 predicted proteins | sample KBSCornC62_FD_184302 | JGI IMG/M metagenome (GOLD analysis project Ga0207702, IMG submission 184302) | Corn rhizosphere microbial communities from Kellogg Biological Station, Michigan, USA - KBS Corn C6-2 (SPAdes) (version 2) | ecosystem: Host-associated > Plants > Roots > Rhizosphere > Soil ...
ACGGGCTGTGGCTGCAGCTCGATCCCGCCCTCGCCGAGCAGTTCGTCGCCGTCCGCTACGTCGCCAAGGACTGGTCGAGGGAGATCGACCCGCAGATCGCCATCGAACCGCTTCATTGCAGCATTCGCAAGATGCGTGACAATCCGACGGGTCTGTTGGATCGGCTCCAGCTCGTTCCCGCTTACGTCCAAGGCGCGACCGAAGAGCTGATGACGATCATGCGGAACCAGCTGGGGAGGCTCGCGGCTCCAAATGAGCTAACGGACGTCACGGACACGTTTCCGATCATTACAGGCCAGGCCTACACCCATGGACTCATCGAGATCGGTCCCGACGAGGCCTGGATCGCCGAGTGCGAAGTGGAGCGCGGCTTGTTCTACTGGAGCGCCCAGCTCATGGACTTCGCTTACAACACGCTCGAGTTTCCGTTCCGGCAATGCGCCATCAACAGCGATCTCGGCGTCGTGGACGGTGATGGCAAGGTGCGCTTCGTAGTCTGCGATCAAGATCCCGGCGTCGTGAACTGGCTCGACAAGAACGGTTACGACAAGGTCCAGCTCCGATGCCGCTGGTTTGGCTCGGCCCATCCGATCATCCGAACCAAGGTCGTGCCGTTCCGGGAGCTTCGTAGCCACCTGCCGGCAGACACCGTGACAATCTCGCCGGAGGAGCGTGAGGCCAGCCTGCGGAAGCGGTCCATTGGCGCGCAGATGCGCCGGCGCTGGTAGGAGCCTTTCAGCTTCACGCCGGTCGTAACCTCGGTGTCCGGAGAGCGGTAGGGCTGCGGTCGCCCGGCGTTCTCATGGAAGAGGCATGCCGGCTGTCGGGGCCAGGAAAGGTGACCTGATGACCGCCGCCGATCCAGCAAGCGGTCGCTTCGTTGGAGGTTCAATTGATCTACCGCGAAGGCGTTGGCACCACCGTTCCCCCGGTTCATCCCCCGACGAACAAGCCGTCCTCGAATCCTCCGCGGAACTGCAAGTTGCTCAGCGATAAATCGTGGTACCATTTCTTTTAGCTTACAGGTCTGTGGGCAGGGCTCGGCCAAATTAGAGTTGAAGCAGGGCTACCAGCGCACACCCATCGTTCGGAATTTCTAATTAATTCTTTATATTATTGAATTTGCCTACGGAAACGCACCAGCATTAACTAGCCCGGCGAGATGAAGACAACCTGGGAGAGAACAAGTGCCGGCTTCCGGCGATATCGTCGTTGACGAGCGACGGCCAGGGGTGTGGTGGCTGACCATCAATCGCGCCAGCAAGCACAATGCATTGGCGCGCGGCGTGCTTAGAGACTTGGGTCATCTGGTTACCCTCCACGCCACTGATCCGCAGGCGCTTTGCATCATCATTACGGGAGCCGGAAATCGTTTTTTCGCTGCTGGCGGCGATCTGGTTGAACTTGCCAGTGTGCGTGACGAGGCCGCCACCCGGGAAATGGTCGAGTCATCACGCAGCGCCCTTGACGCCATTCGCAACGCTCCAATTCCGGTCCTTGCTTTCCTGAATGGCGATGCGATCGGTGGGGGAGCGGAACTGGCGGTAGCTTGCGATATGCGGCTGCAATTGGCCACTGCGCGGATCGGTTTTATTCAGGCGAAACTGGCGATAACTTCAGCCTGGGGCGGCGGGCCCGATCTCTGCCGGCTGGTCGGGCCGTCCCGCGCGATGCGCATGATGAGCCGCTGCGAACTGATTGACGCCAACCAGGCGCTCGCCTGGGGGCTGGCCGACGCCATCATCCGCCCGGAGAGCGCCGAAACAGATGTGTGGTCGTTCGTCGAGCCCATGACCAAAGCGCCCCCGCAGGTCCTGAGAGGCATCAAGGCCCAGACCCGGGGCATTCTTAGAGGTCAATCCTACCAAGATCGTCTGGACCTCGAGCAATCCCACCTTCTTAATACGTGGTTGCACGACGACCACTGGGCTTATGCAAACAATGTTCTGTCGAAAGCTAAACCATGAGTGCAATTGGTCAGAACGAGCGCCGTACACAACCCGGTCTTGACTCCCGCAACCGGAGCGGCATTGAGATTCCCACGAGGGTCGATGATCTGCTCAGCGAACCCGCTGGCATCGGAGTTCCCGGCGAGTTTCCCTTCACGCGAGGGATTTTTCCGGACGGATACAAAGGCCGCTTGTGGACGATCCGTCAGTATTCCGGTTTCGGTACCGCTGAAGAGTCAAACGAACGCTACAAGTTCTTGCTCAAGAGCGGCCAGACGGGCCTGTCGGTCGCACTCGACCTGCCCACCCAATGCGGCTACGACCCCACGCACCCGATGGCCAAACCGGAAATCGGCAAGGTTGGCGTCTCGCTTTCGAATTTGAGCGAGGCCGAAATTCTCTTCGACGGCATCAACCTCTCGAAAATCTCTACTTCCTTCACCATCAACGGTACGGCCGCGATCATATATGCGATGTACATCGCGGCCGCTGACAAGCAGGGCGTCCCGCGCGAGCAACTGACCGGCACCATCCAAAACGACATTTTGAAGGAATATGTGGCTCGAGGGACGTGGATATTCCCTGTGCGTCCGTCGATGAGGCTGATCGCAGATTCCATTCTCTATTCCAATGACGTTACGCCGCGCTTTAATCCGATCAGCATCGCTGGCGCTCATGTGCGGGATGCGGGGTCTACGGCGGCCGAGGAGATGGCCTACACTTTGGCGAATGGGCTTGCTTACGTGGACGAATTGCGCAATCGCGGCGGAGACGTCGAGAAATTCGCAAAGCGACTCTCTTTCTTCTTTTATGTCCATATGGATTTCTTTGAAGAAATCGCCAAGTTTCGTGCTGGGCGACGCATCTGGGCAAGACTGATGAAGGAGCGCTACGGCGCCAAAGACCCGCGTGCCCAGCATTTCCGCTTCGGCGTCGTTTGTGGCGGCTCATCGCTGGTGGCACCTCAGCCCTACAACAATGTGGTCCGCGTCACGGTCGAGACGATGGCAGCGGTGCTTGGCGGCGCCCAATCCATTTTTACCTGCGCCTTCGACGAGGCGTTCCAGATACCCACGGAAACTTCCGCCGAACTCGCTGTGCGTACCCAGCAGATCATTGCCTATGAGAGCGGAATTGCCCGATCGGTCGACCCGCTTGGGGGGAGTTATTTCCTCGAGCAGCATACGGATCAAATGGAGCACCAGGTTCTCGCCATCATGGCCGAGATCGACGAGTACGGTGGCGTGGAGAAGGCGATCGAGGACGGCTGGCTTCAACTGCGGCTCGCCGAGCGCGGGCTTGAGAGGAAGCTCGATTCCGACTCTGGCAAAAACGTCGTGATTGGCCAGAACTTCTTTTCCAGCAACGAGGAGTTACGGGTTGGAGAAGTGTTCTCACTCGATCCGACGGCGGCCAAGCGCGCTCTCGAGAAATACCAGCGCGTGCTCGACACCCGCAGCCAGACTGCCGTCGATAGTTCGCTCGCCAAGCTATCGAAGGCTGCTGCCCAAGATCGGGAGAATGTGATGCCCTATTTGGTCGATTGCTGTCACGCCTATGCGACAGTCGGCGAAATGGTGACGTGCCTGAAAGAGGAGTGGGGCGAGTTCAGGGAGCCCGTGAATCTATGAGTGCTTCTCCGCTCCTGAAAGGAAAACGCATCCTGATTGGCAAACCGGGCCTGGATGGGCACGATATCGGCGCGAAGATCGTTGCGCTCGCTCTCCGCAATTCGGGTGCGGAAGTCATCTACACCGGCCTGCGACGAAGCCCCGAACAAATTGCCCGGATCGCAGCCGACGAGGGTGTGGACGCGGTTGGCCTCAGCATTCTCTCCGGCAGTCACAAAGAGCTGGTTTCGGACGTGGTGGCGCAAATGCGCTCGCACAAGACCTCGAACGTGAAGTTGTTCGTGGGCGGGACCATTCCTGTCGAAGACTATGACTATCTGCGCTCCGTCGGTGTGAGCGAGATTTTCACCGCTGACATGCCCCTTGAGGACGTGGTGCGGAAGTTGGCGGAGAGCCTCGCATGAGCGGACCTCTCTCGGGCATCCGGGTCATTGAAGTCGGCCATATGCTGGCTGGTCCCTATTGTGGATTGATGCTTGCAGACCTCGGCGCGGAGATTATCAAGATTGAGCCGCCGGAGGGCGATATCGCTCGGACGGTCAGTCCGCATTTCGTCGGGGAGCACAACGCCTATTTCGCAAGCCTCAATCGCAATAAAAAGAGCGTGGTGCTCGACCTCGGATCGGAAGAGGGCCAACGCCGCCTTCACAAAATCGCCTCGAGCGCGCATGCGCTAGTGACCAATTTGCGTCCATCCGCGATCCGCAAGCTTGGTCTGACCTATGACCAGCTCAAGTCCCATAATGCGAAACTCGTGTGCGTCGCGCTCACCGGCTACGGTCTGACCGGTCCGTTCGCCAACAACCCGGCCTATGATTATGTGATACAGGCGATGACCGGGATCATGATGCTAACGGGTGATCCGAATTCGCCCCCAACCAAGGCGGGCTATTCCGCGGTCGACAACTCGGCGGGGCTGGTTGCCGCTTTGGGTTTGTTGGCGAAGGTCATCGAGGGGAAGGGAGGGCAGGTCGATGTCGCGATGTACGACGTGATGCTGTCCCAACTCAATTATCTCGCCGGCGCGGTGCTTAACGCCGGGGAGGTCATGGAACGGATTCCGGATTCCTCGCATCCTTACATCGTCCCAGCGCAGATTTTTCCAACTGCGGAAGGTTGGCTCACTTTATTTATCACGCATGACAAGTTCTGGCAGATTTTCTGTCAGGAGGCCGGATGTCCGCAATGGATTACTGATCCTATTTTCGCGACCATGCGCAGCCGCCGGGAGAACAGGGCCTACGTCGTCGCGGAGATAACCAAGGTTCTTCGAGGCGCGACAGCAGCAGAGTGGGTCCGTCGCCTTCAGCCTCTTGGCGTCGTCGTCGCTCTCGTGGCAACGCTGAAAGAAGCCCTGGAGGGCGAGGTTGCCACGTCACGCGGATTGGTTGTGGGGCTTGGCGACGGCTCGCTGCCCCTGAGGGCCATCGCGAGCCCGATTCGGCACGATGGTGCGCGACCAGTGTTCAAGCTGCCGCCCAGGCTCAACGAACACTATCACGAGATCGTCGGCGAGGTTTCCGTGTGACGTCGCAGCCATTGGACCGGCAGGCGCTGGGGCGCAGATTGACGATGCTTGCCAATGCGGATGCAGGCAGCCTCCAATCGATCTGCTCCTCGCAAAGGACCCATCAGGCGAGGCGCGTCGGGATCACGGGTGCTCCTGGCGCTGGCAAGAGCACACTGGTTGCAAAGCTTGCGCTTCACCGTTCGTCGCGGGGACGGCTCGGTATCCTGGCCATCGACCCGAGCAGCCCTCGAACCGGGGGCGCCGTTTTGGGTGACCGGATCCGGATGGATGAGTTGAACGTCGCCGATGAAGTCTTTATCCGATCCATCGCCTCCCGGAGCACGAGCGACGGCCTGGCCGACAATTTGCCGGAAATGCTCGATGCGATGGACGATTTCGAGTTCGACGAAGTCCTGCTCGAGACCGTCGGGGTGGGTCAGGCGGAATATGCCGTGAAGCTTCAGGTGGACACGCTCGTGCTTGTCGTGCTTCCCGACAGCGGAGACATGGTCCAGGCCATGAAGGCCGGAATTGCCGAGTTGGCGGATATCTTTGTAGTCAACAAGGCGGATCTTCCGGGAGCCCGCAGGATGCTAAACGACATTCAGCGCATTGCCTCGATCCAGAGATACCGACCGGACGAGTGGAAGCCTCCTGTACTCCTGACTTCGGCAAGCGACCCAAAATCTGTCGAAAGCTTGTCGAGTGCTATTGACCTTCATCAAAGTTGGGCGGTGTCCAAGGCGGCGGAGCGGTTGATTGAGCGCTCGCGCTACAACGTGCGGCGGATCGTTGAGCGCCGAACGGCAAGGTTCCTATCGGGCCAGGGCACCGAATTCTTCGAAGCCCCGCTTGAAATTCAACTCGCAAAGATCGCTACCGAGCTTCGCGGAGCCAGTTCCGAAAACGAGAAAGCCCGATGAGCAAGAAACAGGAAACGATCAAGACCAATATCGGCTGGAGCAATGCTTCGAGCATAACCCTTTTCGGAAGGGACTTTCCGGCTGAGATTCTTGGGCATCTCAATCTCGGCGATATGGGCTTTCTGGAACTGACAGGCAGATTGCCGACGTCCGCGGAGTCCATCATGTTCAATGCGATGGTCGTTACGCTCGTCGAGCATGGCATCACGCCCAGCGCCATTGTCGCGCGAATGACCTATCTCGGTGCTCCCGAGTCGCTTCAGGGCGCCGTTGCGGCCGGTCTCAACGGCCTCGGCACCGTATTTGTCGGCAGCATCGAGGGTACCGCCAAGATGCTCTATGAGGCGATGCCCAAGCCCCTTGAACAAGCCGATTTTCAGGCCATAGGCCGGTCGGTGGCCGCCTCGTTCCAGGAGAGAAGGGCCATTGTCCCCGGTATTGGGCATCCCTTCCACAAGCCAATCGATCCACGCACGCCGCGGCTCTTCCAGATCGCGGCAGAAACCGGCTTCGACGGGCCTTATTTGAAATTGATCTCGACCATCGCGGATGAGGCCGGGAAGCTCAGCGGAAGGCCCCTCCCGGTGAATGCCACGGGAGCTATCGGCGCGCTATGCTGCCAGATGGGCTTTGACTGGAAGATCTGCCGCGGGCTAGGTGTCATGGCGCGGGCCGTTGGCCTGGTCGGCCATATCCTTGAAGAGACCCGTAATCCGATGGCGGCCAAGATTTGGCATTCGGTCGAGGCAGAGGCGACCGCGCATTTTCATGGCGGAGATGATTGAGAGGTCATAAGCGGCGCTCCAGCCGTCATGCCAAAAAGTGAGAGTAAACATGACATCGAACAATTTCGCCCAGGATAAAGTCGTCGTTGTTACCGGTGCGGGTGGTGGCATCGGCAGGGAATTCGCACTGGCGCTTGGAAAGCACGGCGCAAAAGTCGTGGTCAACGATATCGGTGCTTCCGTCTCGGGAGAGGGTTCGGATCCGTCGCGCGCCCAAGCGGTTGTCGACGAGATCGTTGCGGCGGGAGGCTCGGCTGTCGCGAATGCCGATAGCGTTTCAGACTGGAAGGCTGCCAACCGTATTGTCAACCAGGCGGTGGACACCTTTGGCCGCGTCGATGCGGTCATCAATAATGCCGGAATCTTGCGCGACCGGTTCTTCTTCAACATGAGCATCGAAGAATGGTCCGCCGTGATCAATGTCCATCTCAACGGTGCGTTCTATGTTTCGCGCGCAGCGGCGCCGTTCTTTAAGGAACAGCAATCCGGCTCCTATGTGCACATGGTTTCCACTTCCGGGCTGATTGGCAATTTCGGCCAGGCCAACTATTCCGCGGCCAAACTCGGCATGGCGGCGCTCTCCAAATCGATCGCAATGGACATGGCCAAGTTCAAGGTGCGCTCAAACTGCATTTCGCCCTTCGCCTGGAGCCGCATGATCGGAGCCATCCCAACAGAGACGCCGGAGCAAAAGGCTCGCGTGGAGCGCCTGCAGCGTATGGAAACAGCCAAAATCGCGCCACTTGCGGTTTATCTTGTGAGCGACCAGTCCGCCGACGTTTCCGGGCAGATATTTTCTGTCCGTGCAAACGAGATTTTCCTGATGAGTCAGATTAGGCCCTTGCGATCGATGCATACATCGGAAGGTTGGACACCCGAAACGATCGCCGAGCGAGTCATCCCGGCGATGCGCCCGAGCTTCTACAAACTCGATCGGTCACAGGACGTGTTCGATTGGGATCCGGTGTGAGCCTTTGGCCATGAATGTAGATTTCGTACCCAGCAGGAAATTTCCGGACGTTCACCGGACCTGTGCCGAAGAGCACATGGTTCTCTGCTTCAAACGTAAGCCGCTTAATTAGCCGATGCCTGGCCATAGCCCAGAGTCGGATGAAACGCTGTCGATGATCTCGCAGGCGGCGGCAGATTTTGCAAAGCCCGATGCGCAGCGCCGAAGGACCATTCGCAATAGCTCAGATGGTTTCGACCGAACGATTTGGTCGGATATGGCCGGCCAAGGCTGGCTTGGAGTGCTGGTTCCGGAGGCGGCCGGCGGCATCGGCCTCGGCGTAGAGGCTGCCGCCCGTATCGCTGAACGTGTCGGTTACGCCTGCTTTACCGAGCCCTTTGTCGAGGTCGCGGTGCTCGCGGCGCGGTGCGTTGCCCTTTGCCCGGATTCCCCTGAGCGCTCTCGTCTCCTGGGCGGTATTTGCTCGGGAGCCTTAGTTGTTGCCCTTGCATGGCAGGGACCGGGCGGACGCCTGAGACCGGGAGATGCAGCGGTCGACGCCATCGAGAATGGTGACCATGTGCGGCTGGATGGTGAGGCTCGTTTCGTCGTTCCGTCGCGGGCCGACACATTCGTTTTGGCTGCCCTCATGAACGGAAAACTGGCGCTCCTTACCGTTTCGGCCGACACGCGCGGCCTTTCCATCCAGCACGAAAAATCCGCGGACGGCGGCACGAGTGCTCGGATTGCATTTGCAGACGTTACCATTCCGGCCTCGCAAGTCCTGGTCGGTTCGGATGCTGAGACGATCGTTGGTGCCGCCCTCGAAGAGAGCACGTTATGCACCGCCGCCGAACTCCTGGGATTGATCGACCGTTCCATCGAAATCACGCAGAGTTATCTCGGGACGCGCAAGCAATTCGGACAGTCGATTGGATCGTTTCAAGTGCTTCAGCACCGGATGGTAGATATCTGGATGCAGAAGGAGCTTACGCGAGCCGCCCTGATGTCCGCCCTGAAAGTGTTCGTCAGTGAGGGCACTTCGATGGATGAGCGACGCGCGGCCGCCAGCAACGCCAAGGCGCGCGCTTCGCAGGCGGCTCTGATTATTGCCGGTCAGTCGCTGCAGATGCACGGAGCGATCGGATTTTCGGACGAATACGAGCTTGGCATTTATGTGAACCGCAGTCTCGTGCTGGCGGCTCGGCATGGCAACGCCGCCTTTCATCGGCGCCGCTACGGCGATCTGGTCCACGTTAGGGAGCGCTAAGCCATGGACACTCCGGTTGAGAAGTTCGGCGTGGACCAGGAGCAAGACTGGAACGCTCTGTCGGACGACGATTTCCGGGAGGTCGTGCGTTCGGACTTTGAGGCGCATTATCCGAAGGCCTTGCGATACTCGCCGCATCGCCTGCGCTGGGCGCCCCTCAAGCTCTGGTACAAGCGGATGGCCGCCAAGGGGTGGATAGCGCCAGCTTGGCCTCTCGAATATGGCGGAATGGGACTGAGTGCCTCGAAGCTGCTCATCTTCCTTGAAGAGCAGGAGCGTTGGGGGATCGCGCGCTACCCGGACCACGGCGTGCTGATGATAGGCCCATTGCTCATGCGCTATGGGACGGACGAACAACGCAAGCGTTTCCTGCCGCCGATCCTTAGTTGCGATATTATCTGGTGCCAAGGTTATTCCGAACCCGAAGCCGGGTCGGACCTCGCGAGCCTTCGCACCAGGGCGGTCCTGGCCCAAGGAGGGGATGGTGATCGCTTCGTGGTCAACGGCCAGAAGACCTGGACCACCCTCGCACAGGATGCAACGCACATCTTTTTGCTTGTGCGCACCAATGCTGAGGCCAAGCCTCAAGCAGGCATTAGTTTCCTCCTGGCCGACATCAACACCCCGGGCATTCGAATCCGGCCGATCCGCGACATCGCGGGGCGAGAGGAGTTTTGCGAAGTCTTTTTGGACGATGTGGTCGTACCCCGTTCCAACCTCGTTGGAGAAATCGACCAGGGATGGACCGTCGCAAAATCACTACTGGGATTTGAGCGCGTTTCTCTCGGCAGTCCCAAGTTTTGCGAATATGGCCTGCAAATGCTGCTGAAAATCGCGAGACTTTCTGGACAATACGAAGATCCAGTGTTTCGCGAGCGGTTTACAGCGCTGCAGCTTGACGTGGTTAATCTCGCAGACGTCTACAGCATTTTTGCGAGTCGGCTTGTGCGCGGCGAACCGCTTGGCGCTGATGTCTCAATGCTCAAGATATGGTCCACGGAAACCTTCCAGCGGATCGCCGACCTCGGGATTGAAACCGCGGGAGCTGCCGCCGGTTTTGTCGGAGACGTGGAGTTCGGTGGCGAGGAAGTGAATATTCTTGGCTTTTGGTATAAGGCGCGTCCGGCGACGGTTTACGGCGGCAGCAATGAAATTCAACGCAATATCATCGCGCGCAATGTGCTCAACCTTCCTTCACGGTGAGACATGAAGCGACAAACGTATCGATCAACTCCGACTAGCGGGAAGAACGACCGCGGCGGAGGGCTTTCGCTCTTGGCTTGCTCTCCGTCGAACGGTTATCGCCGAAGGAAAGATCGTGCCTGAACTGCTGCGTGATGAGGTTTACCAAAATTCTTGTGGCCGGTGACATCGACTGACCTTTGAGGCTGATGATGCCTATCGTCCGATCGAGTTTCGGACCGATGATTGGCAGCGCCCGCATTCCAGGCTCCAGAGGTCGCGGGATGGTAACATGCGGGAGAACTGCCACTCCAAGCCCAACTCGTGCAAATGCCACAAGAGTCTGAACATGGAGTACTTCGAACATGATCTTGAGCTTGACGCCGCGCGCCGCCAGCTCTCGGTCGAGATTCCCACGCAACGCGGCGGATTTTGAGTTCATCAATATCGGGAGTTCTGCGAGTTCATCTAGTGAGATCGCCTTGATCCCGTTTTTGCAATACCTTTCTCTCATCAAGGCGTAGATCGGCTCACGCACGACGGGCATGAAGTCCGAATCTCCAATGTTTTCCACGAGAGGACCGATGCCGAAATCGATCTCCTGATGTCTGATTGCGTCCAGCAGATCCTCTGATGGCAGCTCCCTGAGGTTGATCTTGATGCCAGGGTGGTCTTGTTGAAAGAGAAGAAGCACGGCGGGCAGGACAGAAGCCGCGACGCTCGGCACACAACCTATCGAGATTCTGCCAATCTTGACGTCGGCAATTCCCCGTATGTGTTGCAGACCGTCTTCGAGTTCGGAAAGCGCTCGCCGCGCATATTTGAGAAGTTGCACGCCTTCTCCGGTAAGCTCGACGCGGCGCGTCGTCCTATGGAACAAGGAGACGCCGAGTTGCTCCTCGAGCTGCTTCACCTGCATGCTAACCGCGGACTGGGATTTATGCAGGATAACCGCTGCTTGTCGAAAGCTGCTGGTCTCGGAGAGAACGATGAAGACGTTCAGTGTCTTCAGATTGATCTTCGTAAGCTGACCGCTGGACATCAGTTAGCTCCCCGCCTCCTGCCGCTCACTTGCAGGTTTTTTGGTTCCTGTCAGTTGCGATGACTGAAGCGCGCGCACTGATAAGAGTTTCAAATATGTTATCAAATCTGATCAGATTATCCAAGGTAATGTTTCGGCTTGCCGGCGCGATCGAATTTCTTGATGGGCAAAGGTCACGAGTGGAAAGCTATGCCGCATCTCTCGGTGCCGTGCTGGAAAGGGAGGGGGGCGGGGCCGTCATATTCGATCTCATCGGCTGTTGCGACGACGCGCCAACCGTGTTCACGGACCACCTCCTCAACGGCCCGCGCGGCAATATCGGCGGCGCGCGGCACGAAGACGAAGGCGCGTGCAAGCCGCCAATCGAGACCGAGGTCGCATAGAATGCCGGAAATGACGCCGTCGATATTCAGCGGTATGCGCTTGCGGCTCTTTATTATCCACATAAGCTTGGCGTGGAGAACATGGCGGCCAAGCCATCCAGAGCGGCGCCGTCATGATCGATCTCGAAAAGCATGACGGCCGCACCATGCCGAAGCTGGCTGCCAGACAGATGGCGAGTATGCGCCGGCTCTGCTCAATGTATTTGATCAATCAATCTTAATTTCTAAATTGCCTCGATGAGGGACGACATTTATCCATGCAACCAGAAGCGGAAATTGTCCCCGGATCTCACGTGTTTGATTCGGTGATGGACGCATCAGAACCGTTTTGGTCGTGTGCAGAAATCCAACAAGATGCACGACTTTGGGAGGATGAGAGAGATGATGGCGAAAAGAATCGTGCTTGCGGCAATATTTGTCATGAGCGCGTCGCTCGCATCGGCACAAGATGCTGGGGCATTGAAAACGATAAAGATCGGCGTTCTCAATGATATGAGTGGACAAATCAAGGATGTCGCCGGGCCCGGCTCCGTGGTGGCGGCAGAGCTGGCGGTCCAGGATTATTCAAATCTTCTACCAAACGTGAAAATCGAAGTCATACAAGCCGACCATCAGAACAATGTCGACGTCGCAGCAAGTGTGGCACGCCGATGGCTTGATACGGAGCACGTCGATGCTATCGCGGACGTACCGTTTTCACCTGCAGCTTTGGCTGTGAATGAAATAGTTCGGAACAGTCCAAGAGGAGTCGCTCTGTTTTCGGGAGCGGGGACTGCAGATATAACGGGGAGCAGATGCTCGCCACGGACTGTTCAGTGGACGCTCGACAATTGGGCAATCGCGCATTCGACAGCCAAGGCTGTATATCAAACCGGCCTGAAAAAATGGTTTTTTCTTGTAGCCGATTTCGCATTTGGTCATGCTCTGGAAGCAGAGGGCAAGGCCGAAATCTTGGCCAGCGGCGGGCAGATTGTCGGATCAGTCCGCGTCCCCTATGGGCAAAGCGACTTTTCTTCTTTTTTGCTAAAGGCGCAGTCGAGTGATGCGGACGTAATCGGCCTGGCTAATTCAACAGCTGACACGGTGAATTCCATCAAGCAGGCGCGCGAGTTCGGCATCGACGGGTCTGGAAAGAAAATTGTCGCTTTGAGCATGCTGATCAGCGATCTGGATGCGGTCGGTCTCCAAGACGGGCAAGGGTTGTATTTGACCGAGCCCTTCTATTGGGATCTGAATGCCGGCACACGTGCTTTCTCAGCGAGGTTTGCTGAGCGGATGAACGGACGTCCGCCGGGATCTGTTCAGGCGGGGGTTTACGGGGTCGTAGCGCACTATCTCAAGGCGGTTGCCGCGATCCAATCCACGGACGGCGGAAAAGTCGTTGCTAAAATGAAGGAAATGCCGACCGATGATCCGCTATTCGGTGCTGGCAGAATTCGGCCTGACGGCCGCAAAATTCATAACATGTATTTGTTCCAGGCCAAGGCTCCAGGCGAGTCGAAGGGGCGGTGGGACTACTATAAGTTGGTCAGAACTATTCCTGCTGAAGAAGCCTTCAGGCCCTTGAAGGATGGCGGTTGCTCACTGGTTGACGCCAAATAGAATGCGGCTGACGCGATCGCGAAATCCTTTCGCGATCGCGTCAGGCCCTCGGTCAGTCGGTTTGGAGGGATTTGCATGTCGACGATTGCTTTCATCGGGGCAGGAAATATTGGCCTGCCGGCGCTCAAGCGGCTTATAGAAGAAGGCAATAAAGTTAAGGCGTACGATGTCAGCTCAGATCGGCTGGAACTTGCCCGAGCGGCTGGGGCTGAAATAGGCCGTTCGGCTGCGGATGTGGCGTCGGAGGCGGAATTCGTCATCACAATGGTCCGCAGCGGAGAGGATGTTCGCCGGGTCTATATCGACGAGTCCGTGATCGCCGCATCGCGGCACGATGCCATTCTGATCGACTGCTCCACGATTGATATTGCAACCTGTCAACGCGTGAGCGCTGCGGCTGCGGCGGGTGGTCGCCAGATGATCGATGCTCCGATCTCGGGCGGCGTTTTGCGGGCCGCGTCGGGAACACTGACGATTATGGTGGGAGGCGAAGAGGCCGCATTTGATCGCGCGGAGCCCGTATTGAAGGGTCTGGCGTCGTCCGTTCATTACATGGGGCCGGCCGGGAGCGGGGTTGCTACGAAGCTTTGCAATAATCTCGTTGCGGCAATTACAATCGGTGCAATCTCGGAGGCGTTTGCTCTGGCCGGGAAATTTGGGCTCGACTATAAAAAGCTCTTCAATGTCATGAACTCCTCCTCGGCAAAATGCTGGGCGCTGGAAACGATGTGCCCCGTCCCTGGACCGGTCCCGTCGGCAGCGGCTAATTTCAACTTTAAGCCGAATGCCACCGCTTCGTTGGTGGTGAAGGACCTCGATGCAACTCTGATCAGTGCTCTCAAGCTCCATGCCTCCATGCCTCTTGGATCCGCGACGCTGTCCCTTTTCTCCATGCTGTGTGACGCGGGGCTCGGTGAACTCGACGCGTCCGCCATTATCAAGTTATTCGACGGCAGTCTGGCTGACTTAAGAAAAACCTCCTGAATCGAGTGCGCTCGCCGACTGTCGAACTGACCGGATGACGCCGTAGAAGGGAGCCGGAAATCGCGGAGTTGCTCAACTTCATCGCGCATTTTTCGGCGGAGGAATGCCCCCGGCAATCGAGCAAAAAAACTGATGGATTGACAACTTAAATTTGGTTGACCGCGTATTGGAAGAGCAAGCATCATTCGGTGAATGGAAAATGATGTGCGCTGCAACAGCATCGCTTGAGCTGTCGGTCTGCCTTGCTTCAGGAGGGAAGCGTGGGGGCCGCTGCCGCTTGGAATTCCGAACATCAACGGCGCCCGGAGCAGGTACATCGGGCTCTTCGTTGTCGCTCGACCTCGAAATATAATCAGTGCAAGAAAGACGGAAGGGACTCGGAAATGAAAGTACGTCTCCATCATATCAATCTTTCCTCAACCCAAGTACCTGAGATGAGACGATTCTATATGGAAGCTCTCGGTCTCGCCGATCTTCCCGGCCGGGGCGCCGCCCGACAAGGCCAGGAGTTTTATTCCGGGGAGACCGGTTTCGTAACCGATGGTTCTATGGAGTTTCATCTGTCCCAGAAGGACCATTTGCTGGGAGCCAAGATTGGGCAACATGTAAATCCTGTCGACCGCGGCCACATTGCTTTTCGGACCGATGACATTGAGGCGGTCAAAAAGCACCTTAAGGAAAAGGGCATCTTTTTCTCGGACTACGGCGTGTGGGGCATGGCCGGCTGGTCTCAGATTTTCTTTTACGATCCCGCGGGCAACGTCATCGAGGTGCATCAGGTGATGCCGGGCTCGCAAGATTGACATCGAGAAGCATCGTCCTTAGTTGCCGCTACCCAGGCGCAGCAGCCAGAAGAACTGAAACTGTTCGGTGATATCGTTGTGCGGCTTTACCGCATGGAATTCGAGCGGCGGCCAACAATTAACCGTCCCGATCTCGGCTTCACCTGCTGGACGAGTGCCAGGCCAAGGGGCAGAAATTGCCGCCGATGCTAAGGTCACCTTCGCCTGGGTAGCGTCGATTCGAAAGAGACCATCGGTCAGTTCGTCATCGCGTTTGACGCGCACTTCCTGATCTCGATCCAATGGAAGTTCACCTTCGCTTCTATAGTTCTCGGAACGTCTCGTTGGTCTCCGTAAACATGGAGGTATGCACTCGTGGCAGGCGCAGATACGCTTAGATCGCTTTTCGAGCCTTTTAAGCTGGGGACCCTAACGCTGCGCAACCGCGTGGTCATGGCGCCCATGACCAGGGCCTTCGCGACCGATGGCGTCCACGGCCCGGCTGCGACCGACTACTATCGACGCCGTGCCGAAGGTGGCGTTGCACTGATCATCAGCGAAGGCACGCCGCCGTCGCATCCCACCGCACCGTTTTTCCGCAATTTGCCCAACCTCGAGGGAAATCGAGCGCTGGCCGCCTGGCGGGAGATTTCCGACGCGGTCAAGGCAGCCGGGTCGCATATGTTTATCCAACTCTGGCACGCCGGATTGCTGCGGATTGCGTCCGACAGCGACTTTCCGCACGTAGCCTCGATTGGTCCCTCTGGTCTCTATCCGCACCCAAGTGTGCAGGATGCGGTTCGAAAAGACCTGAAACTTGCGGAACGGCCAACTAATGGCGAAACCCTCGGCGGCCGGGAGATGAGCATCGCGGACATCGATGCGATCATCGATGCGTTTGCAAGCAGTGCGGTCGCGGTCCAGGATCTTGGCTTTGCAGGCGTCGAACTTCACGCGGCGCACGGCTATCTGATCGACCAATTCTTCTGGAGCGTTACCAATCAGCGTTCGGACAAATACGGAGGGGGGATCGCCGACCGGACCCGGTTTGCGGTCGAAATCATTCAGGAAATCCGACGCCGTACACGACCCGAGTTTTTGATCTCGTTCCGGTTTTCGCAGTTCAAGCCACCTCACTACGACACCCGTTTGTTTGAGGTTCCCTCCGATCTGGAAGCGTTCTTGCGTCCGATTATCGACGCGGGCGTCGATGTATTTCATCCGTCCACGCGCAGGTTTTGGCTGCCGGAATTTTCCGGTAGCGACCTGGGGCTGGCGGGGTGGACGAAGAAGATCACTGGCCGGCCTACGATTGCCGTCGGCTCCGTGGGATTGAGCGAGGCGTTCGATCCGCGAAAAGGTACGAAAGCCGAATCTTCGACTGCTGGTCTTGACCGGCTGACAGATATGATGGCGAGAGGGGATTTTGACCTGATCGCGATCGGTCGTTCCCTTCTAGCCAATCCTGATTGGGTGCGGCTTGTGAAAGAACAGGGGGAGGCTGCGCTTCGTCCATTCCAGAAGGAGGCGGTGGACGTTCTGTTCTGATCAGTCCCGCCGGCTTCTAAGGCACTTGCCGCAATGGAACGTGAGCGGGTTATCGCGTAACGGAGATGTATGTCGAAGATCGACGGATGCGCGAGAAGGGGGTTTCTCTCGCGCAAAGCAGGCTGATGAAGGTCATCCAGCATACGCCGCGGGCCGCTGGTCTGATATCGCAACCGCCCTTGGCTATCGGGCCACTTGGTCAACGTCGAGATCGCTTAACGGTCCCCATGATCGATGCCACAGCAATCGTTACAAACGCCAGTGGAGGCAGACAAAATTGCCAGGCGTTGTTTTAAATCGAAGGCAAGCGACGCAGTGACTTGATGTCACTGCGTCGCGCGGCAATGTCTGTTTTCGGAGACGAAGCCGAAGTTCTCCTGACAAGTTGCAATGCCCGAGTCCGCCCCGAGGATGACCTGCCAAAGGTGCTCACGCGCGTCGCCGTTTGACCAAAGCCGCCGTCGATCTCGTCTCGCCAGTAGGCTACACGACCTCGTCTGGGGCCAGCGCGCATGGCGTGTCCTCGCTAACCTCAATCTGGATCGTGCTGTGGCCGATCTTGAAATCGTGTGCCAGTTCATGCGCGGCGTCGACCAAGAACCGATCGCCGGGATGACCTGACGGAATCACGATGTGACAGGTCAACGCTGTCTCAGTCGTGCTCAGCGGCCAGACGTGCAAGTCGTGCACTTGGGCTACGCCCGGCAGCCCCTGCAAGAACGTGCGCACGGCATCAACATCGATGCCCGATGGCACGGCATTGAGGGACATATTCACAGAGCTGCGCAACAAGCCGTAGGTGCTCCACAGGATGACGAGGCAAATGACGAGGCTCATGGCGGGGTCGATCCAGTTCCAACCCGTCCACAAAACGAACCCTGCCGCGAGCACGACGCCGAGTGACACTGCCGCATCTGCCGCCATGTGCAGAAACGCGCCTTCGATATTGATATCCGTTTTCCGTCCGCGGGCGAACATCAGCGCGGTGGCCACGTTGATGACGATGCCGATACCGGCCACAATCATCACGGTGAAGCCCGCCACCGGCTCTGGCTCCATCAGGCGCAAGATGGATTCCCATCCGACCGCACCCACGGAGACCAGCAAGAAGATGGCGTTGAACAAGGCAGCTAGAATAGACGAGCCGCGCAGCCCATATGTGAACCGGCCAGCGGGCGCGCGCTGGGCGAGCGATGCCGCGCCCCAGGAAACCAGCAGTCCCAGCACATCGCTGAGATTATGCCCTGCATCGGCGAGCAGCGCGGTCGAATTGCTGAGAAAGCCGAACGCGGCCTCGGCTAGGACAAAGCCGGAATTGAGCCCGATGCCAATCGTAAAGGCCTTTCCGAAATCGGCCGGGGCATGTTCGTGAGCCGAACCATGATCGTGGCTGTGCGCCATCCAGTCGCTCCAATTACTCTGCCGGCCCATGAGAAAAGGTTTTTACGGCGGCCGGTGCTTTGATTTCAGTGGCCCTGCCGTAGCGCATGTATAGCGCCGGCAACACCGCAAGCGTCAACAAGGTCGCGCTGATCAGTCCGCCGATGACCACGGTGGCGAGCGGCTTCTGCACCTCGGCGCCAGTGCCCGTAGCGAACGCCATCGGCAGGAAGCCGAGGGACGCGACCAGTGCGGTCATGATGACGGGGCGGAAGCGGGTCAGCGCGCCCTGCTCGATCGCCTGCGTCATTGGCGCGCCGCCGTTGCGGAGCTGGCGGATAAAACTGAGCATCACGAGGCCGTTGAGGACAGCAACGCCCGACAGTGCGATGAAGCCGACCGCGGCGGAGATCGAGAACGGCATGCCGCGCAGCCACAGCGCGAAAACGCCGCCGGTCAGCGCCAGCGGCACCGCGCTGAACACCAGTAGCGCTTCGCGTGCGGAGCCCATCGCGCTCCACAAGAGCAGGAAGATCATGACGAAGCAGGCGGGCGCCACGATCGAAAGGCGTTGGCGCGCGACGGCGAGGTTTTCCGACTGGCCGCCCCAGGTGATCCAGTAGCCCACCGGCAGCCGCACCCTTTCCGCGACCCGCTGCTGCGCCTCCTCAACCACGGAGCCGAGATCGCGGCCCCGCACATTGGCAGTTACCACGACGCGACGCTTGCCGTTCTCCCGGCTGATCTGGTTCGGTCCCTCGGCGAAGGAGAACTTGGCGACGCGATTGAGCGGTACGCTCTGCACCGGCGAGTTCGGCGTCGGCTTCGGCAGCGCGACCGGCAGGTTGCTCAACGCCTCCAGATCGGCACGCACCCTTTCCGGCAGGCGCACGACGATCTCAAAGCTGCGGTCACCCTCGAAAATGACACCAGCCTCCTGGCCGCCGACGGCCGCGCCGATCACGTCCTGCACCGTCGAGACGCTGAGGCCGCGCCGTGCAATTGCCGCCTTATCAACTTTGATCTCCAGCACCGGCAGGCCGGCAGCCTGTTCGACCTTGACGTCGACGGCCCCGCGCACGCTGCGCAAGCTCGACGCGACGTCGTTTGCCGCACGCAGCATCGGCTCAAACTCGTCGCCGAAGATTTTCACCGCGATATCGCCGCGCACACCGGCGAGAAGTTCGTTGAAGCGCATCTGGATTGGCTGGGTGAATTCATAGGCATTGCCAGGCAATAGACCGACCGCCCTCGAAATCTCTTCGATCAGCGCTTCCTTGGTCATCGAGGGGTCAGGCCAAACCTCGCGCGGTTTCAGAATGATGAAGGTGTCGGACGCATTCGGCGGCATCGGATCGGCTGCGAGATCGGCGGTCCCGGTCTTGGAAAAGACGAAGGCGACCTCCCGGAACTGACTGACGGTCTTCTCCACCGCGAGCTGCATCGCCTGCGACTGCGTGAGCCCGGCCGAGGGGATGCGGATCGCGTGCATGGCAATATTCTTCTCGTCTAGTGACGGAATAAACTCCTGGCCGAGCCGTGTGAAGCCGAACAGCGCGACCGCGAACAGCACGACAGTCGCGGCGATGACCGGCGAAGGCGAAGCCACAGCAAAGCGCAACAGCGGGCGATAGGCGCGCTTGCCGGCGGCGATTAAACCGTTCTCACTCTCCTGTACCCGGCCAGTGAGGCTGATCGCGATGATTGCCGGAACCAGGGTCAGGGACAGTACGAAGGCGGCGCCGAGCGCAAGAATCACAGTCAATGCCATCGGCTCGAACATCTTGCCTTCGACGCCCGTGAAGGAGAGCAGCGGCACATAGACCAGCAGGATGATCATCTGTCCGTACAGGCTGGGCTTGACCATTTCGACCGCCGACGCGCGCACGGTGGCAAGACGTTCCTCGCGGGTGAGGAGGCGGCCGAGTTCGCGCTGGCTTTCAGCAAGGTGGCGAAGACTGTTCTCGGTAATGATGACGGCGCCGTCAACAATCAGGCCGAAATCGAGCGCACCGAGGCTCATCAGATTGGCGCTGATACGGCCCTGCCACATGCCGATGGCGGTCATTAGCATCGACAGCGGAATCACGAGGGCCGTGATTAGCGCCGCGCGGAAATTTCCCAGCAGTAAGAACAGCACGGCGATGACCAGTAGCGCGCCTTCGGCGAGACTCTTCCCGACCGTGGCGATGGTGGCATCGACAAGCTGGGTACGGTCAAGCACGGTGGTGACCTCGATGCCCGGCGGCAAAGACGGCCTGATCGCGCCAAGCTTTGCTTCGACCGCAGACGACACCGTGCGGCTGTTAGCGCCGATCAGCATTAGGGCGGTGCCAACCACCACTTCGTTCCCGTTCTCGCTGGCACTGCCGGTGCGAGTCTCGCCGCCGATCGACACCGCTGCGAGATCGCGCACGCGCACTGGAACGCCACCCCTGGTTGTGACGACCACAGCCCCGAGCTCATCGACGTTTTCAAGACGGCCGCCCGAGCGCACCACGATGCCCTCGCCATTGCGCTCGATGTAGCGCGCGCCGCGGCTGACATTGTTGGCCTCGACGGCCTTTGCGACGTCGGAGAACGTGAGCCCGAGCGCAATGAGTTTCGCTGCGTCCGGGTTGATCTGGTACTGCTTGAGAAAGCCGCCGATGGCGTCAACGCCGGCGACGCCCGGCACCTGTTTGATCTGCGGCTTGACGATCCAGTCCTGCACGGTGCGCAGATACGCGTTCTTCTCGATATCGCTGTCGAGCGTCTCGCCTTCAGGTGTCAGGAAGCGGCCGCCGCGCTGCAAGCCCGGCACGCCGTCTCGCCCCATCGGCGTTGCGGTGAAGTGCACGGTCCACATGGTGATCTCTCCGAGGCCAGTCGAGATCGGGCCGATGCGCGGCTCGATGCCCTGCGGGAGGCGGGCGCGAATTTCGCTCAGGCGTTCGCCGATCTGCTGGCGCGCGAAGTAAATGTCAGTGCCCTCGGTGAAGACAGCGGTGATTTGCGAAAATCCGTTGCGCGACAACGAGCGCGTGCCTTCGAGCCCCGGCGCACCTGCGAGCGCTGTTTCGATCGGAAAGGTGATCTGCTTCTCGATCTCGGTCGGCGATAGCGCGGGTGCAGTGGTATTGATCTGCACCTGCTTGTTGGTGATATCGGGCACCGCGTCGATCGGTAGTTTAGTAAGCGCAAAAGCACCTGTTGCAGCCGCGATGGCGACGAGCGTGAGCACGACCCAGCGGCGGCGGATGGCGATGTCGATGATGGCTTCGATCATGTCAGTGCTCGTGCTCGGATGAGTCGGCCTTTTCCAGTTCCGCCCGCAACGTGAAGGTATGGACGATGGCGATGGTCTCGCCGACCGCAAGGCCACTGATGATCTCGACGTTGTCGTCGTCCTCGCGGCCGATGCGAACCTGCCGTACCTCGAAGCCATTGGTGTCGCGCACGAACAGGGTCGGCGAGCCCTTGACAGTCTGAAGGGCGTCGCGAGGCACGATCACTTTGGAGGGGGCGTCGCCGAGCGGAATTTCCGCTGTTATGAAGGTGCCGGGCTTCCAACGGTGATCGGGATTGGGGAGGCTCGCGATTACGCGCGCATTGCGAGTCTCGCGGTCGAGCAGCGGGCTGACGAAGATGATCTTTGCACTGGCTTTCTCTTCGATGCCGATGGCGTTGACGCTCACGGGCGCGCCCTCTCGCACCGCGGCAATGTCTTCAGGTGTCACGGCGAGATCAACCCAGATACTGTCAAGATTGACGATGACGAACAACTCGCTCTCCTGACCCTCTCGACCAATGAGCCCGCCGAGGTCAACGCGGCGCTCGGAGATGCGGCCCGCAATCGGCGCGCGAAGGTATTGCTTGCGCAGGCTTTCCGGAGGCTGGTTCGGCAGATCGGCGATTTCGCCCTCTGACATTCCTAGCGCGAACAGTTTCTGCCGCGCGCTGTCAAGCTTGATCTGGGCCTCGTTAGCGGTGAGCTGGGTACGCAAAAACTCGTTCTCGGACGTAGCGCGACTTTCCAGCAGTTGCCTTTGCCGGTTGAGCAGCGTCTGCCTGAGTTCGTTGGTGACGAGGGCGGCGAGATACTCGCTCTTGGCTTCCGCCACGTCGCGGCTCTCGATTACGGCAACCACTTCGCCTTGAGCAACACTGTCGCCCAGCTTTTTGCGCAGTTCGGCGACCGTCGCGAGCACGCGTACCGAGACGCGGGCGATGTGGTCGGCGTCGGGGACGAGCGAACCCGGCGCGAGAAAGTGGCGCTTGAGCGTGCCGCCCTCAGCTTGCGCCAGCTTGATGCCAGCAGCGTGGATTTGCTGCTCCGTCAGCGCAATGCGCGGCGGGCCATCCTCGTGGTGGTCATCCTTCGCGGCGTGGCTTCTTTCGGCGGCATGGTCATGACCTGGCGAAAGTGACACGGGCCATCCCGTGGTCGCCGCGACGCCAATGATGGCGGCGATGCCCGCAGCCATGCCGGCGAGGAAAAGAAAAATGCGTTTCATTGCGCCTTCCCAACGCGCACCCGGTCGGCGTGCGCGCGCTTGATCGATCAATGCGTGGGATGCCCGTCGCACATCGCGCGGGTTCAGTCGGTCGTGCGGACCGGGTCAGGCGCGGGGTGGCTTGAAGGGAGACGCGAGATCAGCCGCGTCTGGCGCGAGCACGGCGGCCGAGCGCGACAGCCGCGTGACGTAGTCGATTGCAACTGCGCTATCCTGCGGCACGACAGTGGTGACATGAGCAAGGCAATGGTCGCCATGCGGCGCGCCGGTGTCGGGAGCGGTCTTGCCGGAAGCGTCGCAGCTCAGCAGTTGCACTGACGCAAAGGTGTTCAAACCGTCATCGCTGTCAATACTCCAGCCATGGAAGAACGACAGAACAAGCGCGAGAGAAATCAGCGAGGCGAGCGAAGCCCGCCAGCCGCGCAAAGATCGATATGGCGACCTTGTTGGCATTGCAATCTAGGTAGCGCCGATCAGCTGCGTCCACAAGGTGGGAACACGGTGAACAATGTAACATCTAGTCCGGGGTGGACGCTTTATTGTGCGGAACCTGTTTCTGCGCCGCGCGTCCGTCGCCGGCGATAGGCGAGCGTCGCCCAGGGACATTGAAAACACCGCGGCCTTTTTTCCTTCTGGCCCAAAACGGACTGGGGCGAGGAGATAGGTGTGGGGGCTCGCGGGTTCCAACGATCGCGGCGTCCCGTTCGGTCTCTTCATCGTGGCCGACCAGGCCGCCGCGCGCTTGTAAGGCCTATTCCACGACGGCCGTGGCTTCACACTGCAACAGCATGTTGGCGTCCAGAGGTCATTATGGAGTGTCTGGCGAGCAAGGCGCGAGGCCGGGTCAGGAAAAGCGATTAGCCAATGTTTATTGGCGACCTGGTGAGCTTCAGGCGTTTTGGCAAACACGACAATCTTAACCACCCGGTCTAATGACGTTCCGGCCGCTTTCATAATTCGTGCCAAGTTGGAGACCATCAGCTCTGTTTGGTTATCTAGGTCGCCCGGTATCAAGCCGGTCTTCGGATCGCAGCCTGAGATGTCCCCCAGTCATCACAATATTCCCGACGCGAGACGCGGCAGGAATTGGTTGATTTCAGTGGCTGAAACCTTCGACTTCAATGCTTTTGCGAGATGGCATATCAATGATGCCGGCATTTCGCCGAGGGCCACTGACGGCACCGGCGAATTCGCTGACGCCGCCGCTCGAAACCTGGATGAGCGTTTTCCATGTCAACCTGCTCGCCCATCACGGCGGCCCTGACTGCATCGCCGACTGCGCTTGGCCACGCGATGGAGGGCAAGGGGTCTCAACCGGATAATGGTCCAGCGGAAGGGCCGGGGGGAATCGCGCGGGCGAGACGGGTGCTGGACGAGGGCTACCAAATAGTTTTCAATGTCGGTCGGCCCTGCATAACGGGGCATTGCGGCGAAGCCTATGAAGCAGTTCTTGTTGGCGATACTTCTGATTCTCTCCTCGCAGTGTCTTGCGCAGACCAAATTGCCGTCCAAGGGCGCGCTCGCCAAGACCGACAATTGCGCGCCAATCGGTCGGACCGAGGATGGCAAACTGGTCTATTCCATGAAATGCGAGAACGTACCGGCGCCGCCGCCGCCCCCACAGGTGGAGGGAGCCACTCCGCCGGAGGCGGAAACGCGGCGTACCGGCATCTTCGGCTGGTCTTTCGAACGCAAGATGCCGGGCGAATAAGACCGCAGGTCACTCCTGTAAGCGATCTGTGCACCACTTGACTTCGGAGAACGAACGATCACGAAGCTTGCCACCCGCACTGGAATGGTCCTTGCTTCGTCTGTCGGGAGGCTGTTTCCTTTCAGCGGCCATCATTTCCCCTAGCGAGTAAGCGAATGAAGCAACTCCTCGTCCACGCCGGCGACTTCACCTTCGAGGCTCGGTTCGAAGAGCAATTAGCGCCAAAAACCTGCGTGGCTTTCCGCCGCGCCATGCCTTTCGAAAGCCAGGCGATCCACGTGCGTTGGAGCGGCGAAGCGGTATGGATGCCGCTCGGCGACCTTGATTTCGGTGTGACTTACGAGAACCACACCAGCTATCCGGCACCCGGCCAGATCATCCTCTATCCGGGCGGCATCAGCGAGACTGAAATACTACTGGCATACGGCGGTGTGCATTTCGCCAGCAAGATGGGCCAACTCGCCGGCAATCATTTCATCACGTTGACCTCAAATCTCGAGAACCTTCCCGCGCTCGGTAAGACCGTGCTCTGGAAAGGCGCACAGAAGATCCGGTTCGAGATGGTGTAATGACCACATCCAGATATCCCCGAGATCTCTACGGCTATGGCCGCCAGCCTCCTCATCCGCGCTGGCCGGGCGATGCGCGGATCGCGGTGCAGTTCGTGGTGAATTTCGAGGAGGGTGGTGAGAACAACATCCTCCACGGCGACCGCGCCTCGGAAGCGTTCCTGTCGGACGTGCTGGGAGCCCTGCCCTGGACGGGGCAGCGACATGCCAACATCGAGTCGATGTTCGAATATGGGTCGCGCGCCGGGTTCTGGCGGCTTTGGCGCATGTTCAATGAGCGGCAAATCACGCCGACGGTGTTCGGGGTCGCGATGGCGCTGAAGCGGAATCCGCAAGCCGTCGCCGCGATGAAGGAGGCCGACTGGGAGATCGCCAGCCACAGCCTGAGGTGGGTCGAACACAAGGACATGTCGGAAGCCGAGGAGCGCCTCGAGATCGCGGAGGCCATCCGCGTGCATACCGAGGTGACGGGCGAACGGCCGTTTGGCTGGTACACGGGGCGGACCTCGATCAACACCGTGCGGTTGGTCATGGAAGCCGGCGGCTTCCTGTATTCGTCCGACTCCTATGCCGACGATCTGCCGTACTGGATCAAAGGGCCGGACGGACCGCATTTGATCATGCCCTATAGCCTCGACGCCAACGACATGCGCTTCGTCAACGCGCAGGGTTTCGGCGGAGGTGATCAATTCTTCACCTATCTTAAGGACAGTTTCGATGTCCTCTATGCAGAAGGTGAAACCTCTCCCAGGATGATGTCAGTTGGACTGCACTGCCGCGTCGTGGGGCGACCCGGCCGAGCGGCATCGCTGATGCGGTTTCTGGACTACGTCAAGAGCCATGATCGGGTGTGGATCCCGACACGACTCGAGATCGCCCGGCACTGGCATGCGAACTTCGCCGATCTCGCGGCCAATGCCCTTACCATCGGCTAGGCCGGTATCGCATGTCGCAAAAAGCATTGTCCGAGTTGAATGCGTGCAGCCAAGCCGAGTTCGTCTCGACACTGGCAAACATCTTTGAGCATTCGCCATGGATTGCCGAAGAGGCGTCGCGGGCGCGACCGTTTTTCGGCATCGTTGAATTGTTCGAGGCCATGAAAGCCGCCGTCGGGGGCGCCGCACCGGCTCGGCAGATGGCGTTGATCCAGGCCCATCCGGACCTTGCCAACAAAACACAGCGGGCTGCGGGTCTGACGGCCGAGTCGACCTCCGAACAGGGCGGCGTCGGCCTCGACCGGCTTTCCGATGCTGAATATGAAGCCTTCGAGCGCGTCAATGCGGCCTACCGAACCAAGTTCGGCTTTCCCTACATCGTATGTGTTCGGCGGCACACCAAGGATTCCATCCTGCGGGATTTCGAGCGGCGGCTTCCTAATGATCAGGTCGCAGAGACCCGGCGGTCTCTGGAGGAAATCTGCCTGATCGCGGCGCAGCGCATCGATCAGCTCGTCACCGGTGAACACCCGCTTCCGGTTCGCGGACGGCTGTCGACGCATGTCCTCGACACGACCTGCGGTCGGCCGGCAGCGGGCGTGGCCATTGAGCTTGTCGAACTGTCAGTGCTTGGCGCCAATCGCGTCATCGCACGCACGACTACCAATGCAGATGGCCGAACCGATCAACCGCTTATTGGCGGACGGCCAGTTCCGATCGGCCGCTACCAACTGACTTTTGATGTCGGCAACTACTTCGCCGGACGAAATGTCCCTCTGGACGATCCACCGTTCCTCGACAGGATTCCGCTGCGGTTTTCGGTCAGCGAGCCCGAAGGCCACTTGCACGTTCCGCTGCTGGTCACGCCCTGGAGCTATGCGACCTATCGAGGGAGTTAAATCATACGTGCTGGGCGCTGGATGCAATCGCCGCCGCATCGGCCTCGGCACCGGTCTTGCTCCCGAGACCATTGAAGAAGGCATTGAGAAGCACTGCGACCAACGCACAGAGCAGGATGCCCGATTCAAGCAGCGGCTGGAGATCGTGCGGCAGATTGCGGAAGAATCCGGGGGCTGCGAGCGGGATCATGCCAAAACCGACCGAGATCGCCACCACGAACAGGTTGAATCGGTTGTTCTTGAAGTCGACCGCGGTGAGAATGCGGGCTCCAGTCGCGGCCACCATGCCGAACATCACGACGCCGGCGCCGCCGAGAACCACCTGGGGCACCGCCTCCACCAGCGCGGCGAGTTTGGGAAGAAATCCAAGTAGCAGCATGATCACGCCGCCGGTTACGGTCACCCAGCGTGACCGGACGCCTGTGACGCTCACGAGTCCGACATTTTGGGAGAACGACGTGTAGGGAAAGGTATTGAATATGCCACCCAGCAACGTGCCGACGCCGTCCGCGCGCAGGCCACGGGTGAGGGCCTCGCGGTCGACGACCTTGCCGGTCATCTCGCCAAGCGCGAGGAACATGCCGAGCGACTCGATCATCACCACGATCATCACGACGCACATGGTCAGGATTGGAACGAGATGGAATTGCGGGAGGCCGAACCGCAGCGGAACGACCGCGGCGCCCCAAGGCGCCGAGGCGACTTTCTCGAAATGCATCACACCGAGGGCGCTCGCCAGCATCGCGCCCGCGACGATGCCGAGTAGCACGGAGACGTTGGCAAGGAAGCCCGAACCCCATTTGATGAGGGCAAGGATAACCAGAAGAACAAACAGCGCGATGCCGAGCCCCTGCACCTGCCCGTAGCCCGGATTGGGAAACGCTCCGGCCACTCCATCCACCACTCTGGTGAGGGTGGGGAGACCTCCGCCGGCCCAATTGATTCCGACGCGCATCAGCGAGATTCCGATGACCAGGATGATCGTCCCGGTGACGACGGGCGGGAATAGCGGCAGCAGCCGGCTGATGAAAGGAGCGGCAACAATGCCGAAGATTCCGGCAGCGATGACTGAGCCGTAAATGCCGAGCAACCCGATATCAGGCGCCGCGGCCATGGATAACATCGGACCGACGGACGCGAAGGTGACGCCCATCATCACCGGCAGGCGGATACCGACGCCGGGAAAGCCGATGCACTGCACCAGGGTCGCCAGCCCGCAGGCGAACAGGTCGGCGCTGATCAGAAAGGCGACGTCCTCCGGGGGCAGCTTCAACGCCCGGCCGATAATGAGCGGAACAGCAACGGCGCCGGCATACATCACAAGGACGTGCTGCAGGCCGAGGACCAAGAGGCGTGGTATCGGCAACACCTGATCGACCGGATGTACCTCTGTGCTCATGGGCGCGCCTCCCCTTATCTCAAACGCTTCCGATGTTGGCGTTCCGAAATGGACTCGCAGCGGATAGGATCCGAAGCTTCAAGTTTCGCCGCAACCGAAGGGATTATAAGCGCGGCGTCGGCGTAAACAGATACAAGGTCTGTGCCAATATCCGCCGCCAGTCCGCGATGGCACGAAGGTTGCTGCGATTTATGCCGTTGTCATCACCGGCTCGGGATATTCGACGAAAGTCAAATGATGGGGGTGTGGATGTGCCGCTGATCAGGAACAAATATGGCAAGGGGCGTGTCCGCGTCATGCGGATACACCGCCTTGGCGACACGCATGAGGTCAGCCAGCTCGATTTGAAGGTTATGCTGGAAGGGGATTTCGCGCGCGCTTACACGGAGGCTGACAATTCGACGACGGTCTCAACCGACACGGTCAAGAATGTGGTCAACGCCGTTGCCCGTGAAAATACGGGGCTTTGTCCCGAGGAATTCTGTCAGGTGCTCGCGCGAAAATATCTCGACACCTATCCGCAGGTCGCGTCGGTGGTTGTGACCTCGCATGAAACGAAATGGAACAGGTTGAGCTTCGGCGGCAAACCGCATCCGCACAGCTTCACTCTCGACAGCAATGGCAAGCCCTCGGTCGAGGTACATGCCACACGGTCGGCAGTGACGCTGGCGTCCGGGCTCGACGATTTCACCTTCATGAAATCAACCCAGTCCGGCTGGGAGAATTACGTCAAGGACTTCTACACAACTATCAAGGAGACCAACGACCGAATGTGCGCGACGAGCATGGTGAGCTCGTGGAAGTGGACGGAAAAACCTGAAAGTTACCCCGCCGCAAATTCGAAGATCCTCGCCGCGCTGCTTGAGGTCTTCAGCACGACCTATAGCCCCAGCGTGCAGAACAGCCTCTATCGCATGGGTGAAGCGGCGCTGGCCGCGGTGCCGGAAATTTCCGAGATCAGCCTGGCTTGTCCTAACATCCACTACATTCTGATGAATCTTTCGACGTTCGGTTTGGATAACAACAACGATGTTTTCCTGCCGACCGACGAACCACACGGGCAGATCGAGTGCACCGTGGGCCGCTGACCAAGGTCCTGATCCTGTTCCTGCATCCTCAGCCGGTTGTACATGAGGGTTTGGCGAAGCAGGCCGACTAATCGCCGAATTTGTCATGCAGTGCCGGGAAGATGCGGTCCGGCTTGAACGGTGTCGAAGTGAAGCGAATTCCGGTTGCGTCGGCCAGGGCGTTGCCAAGCGCTGCCGCGACCGGATTGTACGGACTTTCGCTCATCGATTTCGCGCCCATTGGTCCGAGCGTATCGGTAGTATCGGCAAAAAGAACCTCAGTTCGCGGTACGTCGGCGAAGGTGGGAACGTGGTAGTCGCGGAATCTCGGATTGGCTACGCGGCCACCCTCGTCGACAATAAGCTCTTCATAGAGCGTAGCGCCAAGGGCCTGCGCGACACCGCCCTCGACCTGACCGCGACACTGCATCGGATTGGCGACGCGGCCGGCATCGGCGGCGTGAACGCTCTTCAAGATCCTGATTTCGCCGGTCCCCTTGCAGACGGCAATACGGAAGCCCTGGACATTGAACGCGACCGACCGCGGCGTGCCGATCGAGCGTCCGGTGGCGCTGATCGCTTGTCCCTGTTTCCTGGCCATGGCGAACAGCCCGTCGAAAGATAGCCGGAGCTTGCCGCAGATCACCGAATTGTCGCTGAGAGAACATGCGTTTGGGCCGGTGCCCGCAACGCTCGCGGCGAATTGCAGCAGTTCGCTGGCCATCGCTTCCGCCGCCGCCTGCGTGGCGCGCCCTGCGACGAATGTACCAGTGCTGCCATAGGCTCCCGTGTCATGCCCCCCAAGGGCGGTGTCCGATTGCCGGAGCCGTATCCGATCGACGGTGGTCCCGAGCGCGGTCGCAGCGATTTGCCGGTGCACCGTCGATGTGCCATTGCCGAATTCAGCCGTTCCGACCGTCAATTCGAAGATACCGTCCTCGGTGAGTGCGATATGCGCGTCGGCGAAATGACCATCCGGCGGCACGGTGTCGATCATGGTGAGCGCGATGCCATCGCCGGTCAGCCAGCCCTCGCCAAGCTCGATGTCCGGTGCTGCCGCGCGCATCGCCAGTTCGACCAGATCAAGGCATTGGTCGAGGCCGTAGCTGCCATAGAGCACGTCATTATGATCTGAGGACAGCGGTGAAAGCATCGGGTCGCCTGGTTTGATAATGTTGCGCCGTCTGAACTCGTAGGGATCGATCCCCAATTGTCGCGCCAGTTCGTCGATCGCCGTCTCCACCGCAAACAGCGTCTGCGGCAGGCCGTAACCGCGAAATGCGCCGGCGGGCAGAGTGTTGGTATAGGCGACGACGGCATCGACCTTCTTGTTCGGGCAGTTGTAAACGGCGATCGATTCTCCGCAGGCATGGAACAGAACCGGGCCAGCGTGGTTGCCGTAGGCTCCGGTATTGGAGAGGACGTCAAGCTGCAGCGCTGTCAGCCCGCCGTTGCGATCGGCCCCGGCCCTGACCGTGACGCGCATCGGGTGACGTGTCGAAGTAGCGACGAATTGCTCTTCGCGCGTCAGTTCGAGCTTTACCGGACATCCGGTCTTCAGCGCAGCCAGCGCCAGAATATCTTCGACCAGCATCTCCTGCTTGCCACCAAAGCCGCCGCCGACCCGTTCGCAGAAGACGCGCACCTTCTCCGGCGCGAGTTCGAAGATCTCCGCCAGCGCCCGCCTCGTAAGAAATGGCGTCTGGGTGCTGGACCGTATGTTGAGAACTCCGGTTGCGTCGACCCACGCCAGCCCGCCGTGGGTTTCCAGTGCCGCATGCTGTACCCGCTGGGTTGTGAATGTGCCTTGATAGGTGGCAGCGGAGGCGGCCAGCGCAACTGCGACGTCGCCAAATTCGCCGTGGGTCTCGGCAACGATGTTGCGCGGCGCATTGCTGATGCGATGCACCGTGCCCTTTTCGCCGTGCAGCGCCGGGGCGCCGGGCGCGATCGCCAGCGCGGGGTCGATGACCGCGGGCAACAATTCATATTCCACGCGCAGGCGTCGGCAGGCTTCTTCCGCGGCCGCCTCGGTTTCGGCGACGAGGGCGGCAACCTTCTGGCCGACGAAACGGACGACGTTGTCGAGCACCCGCGTATCGTCGGGGTCCATCCAGTCTTTTTCATGCCGTGCGGTGGAGAACAGCCGCGTCGGCGCGTCTTCGTGAGTCAGTACCGCTCGTACCCCGGGAACGGCCAGCGCGGCCGATTTGTCGATCGCGACGATCCGGGCATGCGGATGTGGCGAGCGCAAGATCTTGATGTGCAGCGTACCTTCCAGCGCGATATCGAAGGTGTAGCGCGCCGCGCCGCGCACCACCAGCGGACCGGCGGGGGCGGGAAGACTGCGGCCGAACGCAGCGCCTGCTTCCGCCGGCTCGGTGTTATGCCTGCCGTCGAGCGCGTCGGCGATCGAGCGATAGCCAGTGCAGCGGCACAGATTGCCCTTCAACGCAACACCAGGCTCGCGCAATTGCTCCTGATTGAGCGAGGCGCAGGTCAGTATCATGCCCGCCGTGCAAAAGCCGCACTGGAACGCCTGCGCGTCGAGGAAGGCCTGCTGCATCGGATGCGAAGTTTCTTCCTTCGATAAGCCCTCGATCGTGGTCACGGCGCGCCCTGCCGCACGATAGGCGGGGACCAGGCAGCTATGTATCGGGTCGCCATCGAGCAACACCGTGCAGGCCCCGCAGTCTCCGGCGTCGCAACCTTTCTTGACGCCGAAATGGCCGGTCTGCCGCAGGAAGGTGCGTAGGCATTGTCCGGGAGTTGGAGATTCGGTGACCTCCACACCATTGATCAAATAGCTCATGGCCCGATGCCCATCAGCTCAGAGCGGATCTCCTCGGCGAGGCGCAGCGTCATGTGCTTGCGCCAGAACGGCTTGCCGTGAATGTCCGTGTGATAGAGCGTATCCGGAATCCGCTGCAGGATGGCGTTTCGCAGTTCGCCGGCATCCGGCATTGCGCTGAAGGCCAGCCGCAATGGCCGCGTCGTCGATGCGGTCACGGTCAGCGCGAAGCCACCATTGTCGTCCAGGCAACCGATCAGAAGCGCCGCCGAGCGGCCAACCGGCGTCAGGGAGATCTGACGGAACGCCGAGCGGCGTTGCAACGCCACGATGGGAATGTCGATTTGCCGCAGCAGATCGCCTGATCGGAGCAGGTTGCTTCGATCGCCCGTCACGAAGTCCAGCACCTTGAGGCGCTCCTCGCTGCCATCGGCCTTCCAGATAGTGCAGATGCCATCGAGCGCTGCGGTCAGCGAGATCATCGGCCCGGCCGGCAGGGACATGCAGATGTTGCCGCCTACGGTTGCGGCCTTCCAGATCTTAAACGAGGCCAGGAACGCCCGGCAGCATTGCCGGACCAGCGGCGCCGCGATCCAGTGCGTCGGAAATGCAAATGCTTCCAATTGGGAGATGGTGCATGTCGCGCCAATGGACAGCCCGGTTTCTCCGATCGTCAACGCCGGCCAGTCGAGCTCCGTCAGGTCGACCAATCGATGCAGGTGCGGCTGTGGTTCGGAGAACAGCCAGGTGCCGCCGGCAAGCCATGCGTCGCCTGCCGACCATTTGGGCAGCTGCGCCCTTGTCCGCGGGCGGGCCACCTCGGTGATGGTATTCAAATCCATGGGCCGCTTTACGCTTTCGCCATTATACTCCGACAAGCATGATGTCTTGCAAGACGGAAGCCAGTTGCTGCGGGCAGTGGCCTTTGAATTGCAATGGCGGATTAAAGCGCGAAGTGTCGGGTAGACAATCCGACCGCAGCATTTTTGGTGGTGGTTTGCGATGACGGATCAAGTCCCGGCGATCTGGATCAAGGACCCGCTCGCTATTCTCGCCGATGGCGCTGAACGCGGCATCGTTGTGCAGGGCGGCCGGATCGTCGAACTCGTGCCGAAAGGCGCGCATCCGACGAGTGCGGCGCGTCCTTTCGAGGCCGGCGACCATGTGGTGATACCGGGCCTGATCAACACCCATCACCATTTCTACCAGACGCTCACGCGCGCGCTGCCGGCCGCCCTTGACCGTGAACTCTTTCCTTGGCTGCAGGCGCTCTATCCGGTCTGGGCCGGACTGACGCCCGAGGCGCTCGATCTGGCGGTTACGGTGGCGATGTCGGAGCTTCTGCTGTCCGGTTGCACCACCACGACCGATCATCATTACGTATTTCCAGCAGGTCTGGAGGAGGCCGTGGACATCGAAGTGGCTGCCGCCAGGCGGCTCGGCATCCGCGTGCTGCTCACGCGCGGCTCCATGAACCGTTCGCAGCGGGACGGCGGATTGCCGCCCGATAGCGTGGTGCAGGATGAGGACACCATTCTCACGGACAGCCGGCGGGTGGTTGAGCGACACCATGAGCGGGGCGAAAGCGCGATGGTGCAGATCGCCCTGGCGCCGTGCTCGCCTTTTTCAGTCACCACCTCGCTGATGCGTGCCACCGCGGAACTGGCGGACAGTCTCGATGTCCGTCTGCACACCCATCTTGCGGAAACAGAGGACGAGAACCGGTTCTGCGAACAGATGCATGGTTGCCGTCCCCTTGACTACCTCGAGCAGTGCGGCTGGCTGAACCGGCGGACATGGCTGGCGCATGGGATCCATTTCAGCCCTGCGGAAATGAAACGGCTGGGTCAGGCCGGAACGGCGATCAGCCATTGCGCCTGCAGTAATCAGATACTCGCTTCGGGGTGCTGTCCGGTCTGCGAGATGGAGGACGCGGGTGTCACGATCGGAATCGGCGTCGACGGCTCGGCCTCGAACGACGAATCGAACCTGATGCAGGAGGTCCGGGCCGCCTTCCTATTGCAGCGCGCCCGCTATGGCGTGAGCCACGTCAGTCACAAGGATGCACTGCGCTGGGCCACGCGGGGATCCGCAGGTTGTATCGGACGCCCTGAACTCGGCCAGATCGCCATTGGCAAGATGGCCGATCTCGCGCTGTTCAAGCTCGATGAACTGCGCTTCTCGGGCCATGGCGACCCGCTCGCCGCGCTTGTCCTGTGCGGAGCGCACCGGGCGGATCGCGTGATGGTCGGCGGCCGTTGGGTCGTGCGCGACGGCGCCATTCCCGGGCTCGACGTGCCGGACTTGATTCGGCGTCACAGCGGAGCCGCGCGGATACTGCAGCGGGGCTAGAGTCCCTAATCCGAAGTTCGCTTGCTGCGCCGCGCCCTCTGAGACGAACTTCCGGATTCGAAAGGACACTAGCAAGCTTATGACTCTAGTGTCGTTTTGGTTCAGAAACTCGCTTGAAGAACTCGCAGCAGCAATTAAGCGAATTTCTGAACCACAACACTAGACAAAGCAAAGGCCCGGATGTCGCCATCCGGGCCCGATCTTGGTGCGGGGCATTTCTGGTGACTACTTGCCCGGCATCTTGTCGTCGACGCCCTTGACATAGAAGTTCATGCCCAGCACCTGCCCGTCATCCAGATGGTCGCCGCCTTTGCATTCCACTTCCTTGCCGTCCTGGGCCACGACGGGACATTTGAAGGGGAACAGCTTGCCCTCGGTGATCGCCGCCTCGGTGTCCATGGCGAGCTTCTTCACGTCATCGGGCATGTTGGTATAGGGCGCCATCACGACCATCTTTGACTTCAGTCCGCCCCAGGTGTCCTCCGACTTCCATTTGCCGTCGAGTTCGGCACGAACGCGCTCGATGTAGTAAGGCGCCCAGTTGTCGATGATCGAGGTGAGCTGCGTCTTCGGCCCAAATTTGATCATCTCGGAGTCCTGCCCGAAGGCAAGTTTGCCACGTTCGGAGGCGATCTGCATTGCGGCCGGGCTGTCGGTATGCTGCATGATGACGTCGGCACCCTGGTCAAGCAGCGCCTTGGCGGCGTCGGCTTCCTTGCCAGGATCGAACCACGAGTTCGCCCAGATGATCTTGACCTTGATGTTGGGATTGATGGTCTGTGCACCGAGCATCGTGGCGTTGATACCGGAAATCACCTCCGGGATCGGAAACGAGCCGATATAGCCAAGAACGCCGGTCTTCGACATCTTGGCGGCAATGATACCCTGGATATAGCGGCCTTCGTAGAATCGGCCGGAATAGGTCGACATGTTCGGGTTGCGCTTGTAGCCCGTCGCATGTTCGAAGTGGACATTGGGATACTTCTTGGCGACCTTCAGCGTCGGCTCCATGTAGCCAAAGGAGGTCGTGAAGATCAGCTTGTTGCCCGCGCGGACGAGTTGTTCGATTGAGCGCTCGGAGTCCGGACCTTCGCTGACGTTTTCCAGGAAGGTTGTCTCAACCTTGTCGCCAAACTCCTTCACCATAGCCTGGCGCGCCAGCTCGTGCTGATAGGTCCAGCCAAGGTCGCCGATCGGGCCGAGATAGATGAAGCCGACTTTCAGCTTGTCGGCTGCGGACGCGCTGATCAGGCTCGTTGTTGCCGCGAGCATGAATGCCGCCGCCGCGGTGGCAATTCTCTTCATGGGTTTCTCCTGACACCAGGGGTTGACTGCTCTTCCCGTCGCGCGGCGCCCCGTCGCGCGCGCAACGGAGTTTCTATCGATCCGGCACGAACACGGTCCCGAGCGCTGCAGGCGCGGTTGAACCACCTGTCCTCGCGCGCGAAATCAAAACCAGGACGATGACGGTCGCAAGATAGGGCAGCGCCGACATGAACTGCGAGGGAATGCCGAAGCCGGCGCCCTGCGCGTGCAACTGGAGGATGGTGACCGCGCCGAACAGGTAGGCGCCGATCACCAGACGGCCGGGGCGCCAGGAGGAGAACACCACGAGCGCCAAGGCAATCCAGCCGCGACCAGCGGTCATCCCGGGAATGAAGAACGGCGTATAGGCGAGCGGCAGATAGGCGCCCGCAAGGCCCGCGCAGGCGCCGCCGAACATCACCGCCAACATCCGGATTCTGAGGACGGGATAGCCGAGTGCATGGGCGGACACGTGGTTGTCTCCGACGGCACGCAGGATCAAGCCGGGCCGCGTCCGGTACAGAAACAGCCAGACGCCGAGGAGCAGTGCCAGCGACAGGTACACAAAGGCGTCCTCGCCGAACACGATCCGTCCGAGCAGCGGAACATCGGTCAATCCGGGAATGTAGAGATGGGGGGCTGGCGTGATGCGCTCACCAACGAAGCCGGCACCGATCAGCCCGGACAGGCCGATGCCGAGGATGGTCAGCGCCAGCCCCGTTGCAACCTGGTTGACCGCCAATCCGAGCGTCATCAGCGCGAAGACCAGCGACAGCAGCGTGCCCGCGATGATACCGCAGATCGCACCCACGATAATGGAGCCGAAGAGCCAGGCGCCCCCGAATCCGCAAGCAGCTCCGACGATCATCATGCCTTCGACGCCGAGGTTGAGTACGCCGGCGCGCTCGGTCACAAGCTCGCCCGTAGCGGCGATCAGGAGGGGAGTGGACGCCGCCAGGACTGAGAGGATGATGGCTTCAAGCAGTCCCACGTGAGACCTTTCGCGATCCGAAGATCAGCCTGAAACGGTAGAGAATGAGAGAATCGCATGCCAGCACGTAGAACAGCAGAATGCCTTGGAAGACCTTCGTCACATCCAACGGGATTTTCATTGCGATCTGGGCCTGCTCGCCGCCAATGAAGGTGAGTGCGAGAAACAGACCTGCAATTAATATTCCAATCGGGTTGAGGCGTCCAAGGAAGGCGACAATGATGGCTGTAAAACCGTAGCCGGGCGAGACGCCCGGCTGCAAGTGACCGACGGGGCCGGCAACCTCGATGATGCCGGCGAGCCCGGCGAGCGCGCCCGAAATCGCGAAGGTGAGAAGGATCAACTGATTGGCATTGAAGCCGCCAAAGCGCGCCGCACGCGGCGCGGCGCCCACGACGCGGATTTCGAAGCCCTTGATCGTTCTGCCGAGCAGGACAGAGGCGGCGGCCACCACAAGAAGGGCGATGATGGCACCAAGATGCAGTCGCCCGCCCTCGATCAGGACCGGCACGGTTGCCACCGGATCGAATTCGGCCGTGGTTGGAAAGTTGAATCCGGCCGGATCCCGCCAGGGTCCGCGCACCAGATAGTCGAGCAGCAGGTCGGCGACGTAAACCATCATCAGGCTGGTCAGAATTTCGCTTGCGCCAAACTTGACCCGGAAAATGGCGGGGATCAGCGCGTAGAGCGCCCCGGCGATCGCGCCCAGGATTAACATCGCAGGCATGACCCAAGCGCCGGCCTCGGTGCCGTGCGTTACCACGGCAAGCCAGCTTCCGGCCACCGCGCCCATCAAGAACTGGCCTTCGGCGCCGATATTCCAGACATTGGCGAGATAGCAGAGTGAAAGGCCGATCGCGATCATCACCAGCGGCGTCGCCTTGACCGCGATTTCCTGCAGCGAGTAGCCGTCGGTCAGCGGTTCTATGAAATAGACGCCGAGCGCCGAGATCGGATTCTTCCCCAGAATGGCGAACAGTATGCTCATGGTCACGATGGTGAGGCCAATCGCGATCAGCGGCGAAACCAGCGCAATCGTCGCCGAACGTTCGGCACGCTTCTCAAGCACTAGCTGCATGAGCGATGTCCTTCTTGACCAGGGAGCTGCCGCCCATCAGCAGGCCAAGCTTCTCGCGATCTGCCTCCGCCGTGGGCAGCGCTTCCGACAGGCGGCCATGAAACATAACCGCGATCCGGTCGGTGACCTCGGCCAATTCGTCGAGGTCCTGGCTGGTGACCAGAACGGCGGCCCCGCTGCCCGCAAGATCGAGCAGGGCCTGACGAATGACGGCGGCAGCGCCTGCATCTACACCCCAGGTGGGCTGGCTGACCACCAGTACGGCAGGATTGCGCAGGATCTCTCGTCCGACGATGAATTTCTGCAAGTTTCCGCCGGAGAGACTTGCAGCCTCTGGATCGCGTTTGGCTTTGCGGACATCGAAGGCTTCGGTGGCCTTGTCGACCGTCAATAGCGTCGCCGTAGTGTTGACGAAGCCATGCTGCACCATCCCGCTGGCGGCATGACCGGTAAGCAGCGCGTTTTCCGAGAGCCTCATGCGCGGCGCGGTGCCATGCCCCAGCCGTTCTTCCGGCACGAAGGCTGCCCCAAGCTTGCGGCGCTGGGTAATGGAGAGATGGCCGGCAGCCTGGCCATCGATCACGATGGTGCCGGGTTCGGAAGCCAGGCGTTCACCGGAGAGCGCGGCGAACAATTCGTCCTGCCCGTTGCCTGCGACGCCCGCGATGCCCAGGATTTCGCCGCCCCTTAACTCCAGCGAAATGTTCTGAAGGCGTACGCCGTGGGGATCGTCCGGCTCGAGACAGAGGTCATTGACGACGAGGCGCGGGATCGTAATCGTGCGGCCCCTGCCGGCCTTAACCTCTTTGATATCCGCCCCCACCATCATGCGTGCGAGCGACCCCGCGGTCTCGACACGGGGGTTGCAGGTCGAAACCTTCTTGCCGCCGCGCAGGATCGTGGCGGTGTCGCAGAGCCGCTTCACCTCCTCGAGCTTGTGACTGATGTAGAGGATAGCCCGACCCTCGGCCTTGAGGCGCTCCAGGACGATAAAGAGCTGATCCGCCTCTTGCGGCGTCAGCACAGCGGTCGGCTCGTCGAGAATCAGGAATTTCGGATTTTGCATCAGGACGCGGACGATCTCGATGCGCTGGCGTTCGCCGACCGACAACTGCCAGACCTCCCGCCGGGGATCCAGCGGCAAGCCGTAAGCGGCGGACACTTCCTCCAGGCGGGAAGAGACCGCCTTGAAGCTTTCCTTGCCGTCGAGACCAAGCGCGACATTCTCGGCCACGGTGAGGTTGTCAAACAGGGAGAAATGCTGGAACACCATGCCAATGCCGCGCGCTCGCGCCTCGGCCGGTCCAGCCAGGATCATGTCCTGGCCCTGCCAGAGCATCTTGCCTTCGCTCGGCTGGATCAGGCCATAGACCGTTTTGACGAGGGTCGATTTGCCCGCGCCATTCTCGCCGAGCAGCGCATGTATCTCCTGAGGCCGGATCTCGATGTCGATGCAGTCATTGGCGAGAAATCCGCCATAACGCTTGGTCAGGCCGATGGTCTGAAGCAGCGGTGTTACGCCGGGATGCCGGTCACTAAGCGTCGGATCAGGCATTCGCTCTCACAGGTGCGAGGACCTCCGTTGCCTCAATACTGTGCTACTTTCCGTTCGGACGTAAGTAGAGAAAAAGCGCCAATCACTGATTAACTCTTCGGCAGGCCCGTGCCGCGCGACGGAATGCATCCGCGCAATCGCTCGCAGACGCTCGCGCGCGTGCTGATGCGACGGCGGCTTTTTTCGTGTTGCATAATTGTGACGAACGAGAGAATTCGAAACCGGTGTGCAGCCCTGCCATCGTTATCGGCAGCGCAGTGTCGCGAAGGCGAAGGTCGTCGTCGTAACCACGGTCGATCCCAGCGCGTGCATACAATGAATATGGCTGTAGTTCGGAAAGACCGTAAAAATCGGCAAAAGCTTCACGGATGATCATCGATCGCATCGCCAAATTTTCGGCTCTCCTGTTTTGATTCAACTGCATAGAGCGCTGAATCAGTGGGAGTTCTTGATGAAACTTGAAGCAGGCATAGGATAAAGTTCAGGCTTCACTCCTTCGGGGAACGGCGCAACTGTCGGCTCAGAGAGTCTCAGTCTTCGCTTGTCAACTTGGGGGTATCTGATGTCATTTCGATCTACGGCAATAGCCGCGGCCGTGCTGTCGGCCGCATCGTTTCTTCTTCCTGCCGGTGTCGCCGGCGCCGCCGATCTGCCGCCGCTAAAGGCTAAAGCCAAGCCAGTCGCGGATCTGCCGTTCTTTCTCCTGATCGACGACCGGATCACCTATTCCTACATCTTCTCTGGTACTGACCCGGGCGTCTGGCATTTCAAGCCGGACGGTTCGGTCAGCGGCAAGACCGCCAAGCAGGTCTATTCGTTCACGCATTTCGATGTTTGGGGCTACGGCACCAACTTTTTCACCATCTCGATGTACAAGTCGGATCACAACGATCCAGCCAATGGCTGCTCGAACTTCCCAGGGTTCAATCCGGGGAATTGCGCCGGCGCGACAGAGATCTACGGCCTGTTCCGCTCGACCTTCGGTTGGAACGAGATCTTTAACACCAAGGCCTTCAGCATCGGGCCGCTGCGCGACATCTCATTTGCGGTCGGCATGGACGCCAACACGGAGAACAGCGCGCTGGCGCCTGCGAAGCGCGACGTAGTCGGCGGTCTGCAGTTCGCGTTTGACCTGCCCTACAAGGGCTTCTTCAACGTGAATCCGCTCGTCTACTACGAATTCTCCAATCACAATGCGTTCCTGCAGTGCGGTTTCCTCGGCGCAACGCCACCTTGCCTGGCCGACGGCAACACCAGCTACAAGCCGACCTGGGCTGTCGAAACCAACTACTACATGGACCTCGGCTTCCTGCCGCCGTCGATGCAGTACTTCTCGATCAGCGGCCGTGCGGGGTGGTACGGCAAGAAGGGCAACGAGAACCAGCCGCTGCAGACGGGCGCGCCGACTGCCGTCGAGTTCAACAGCGAACCGATCCGTCTGACGTTCGACGCCAGCAAGGCAGCTTGGGGTGACAAGTACTCGCACTTCGTCGACGTCTGGGTCGCCTACCGCTACTGGCAGAACAAGTTTGGTCTGGACCACAACAACAGCTTCGTCTGTACGGTTGGCGGCCCCGGCACGGCCAGCAACAACACCTGCACCGAGTCCTCGCTCTACTCCGGTGTGACCGTGAAGTTCTGATCCTCCTCGGGACTTCTCCTGGTGAACGATGGCGCCGCGATGGCCCCCGCGGCGCCATTTTTATTTTTGCAACTTCAAATGGGGGGCTATGTGTTCCAGGCGCCTTGGTGAAGTACTTCTGCCTCGTCTTCGAGCAGCGGCCCTACTACTTCGGTGGCTCGCTGCCCGCTCTCAAAGACCTTGCGGCAGGGCAGATCGAGGGTCGGATTTTCAGGATGATTGCCGGTGACCGCCCGCAACCTCGCCTCGCTCAGTCCGTACACGACCCGTCCGATTCCTGCCCAATAGATGGCGCCGGCGCACATCGCGCAGGGCTCGGCGGATGAATAGAGCGTGGCGTGCATGCGGACATCCGGCGCCAGCATGAGGCAGGAGTCGGTCGCCAGCAGCCGTTCGGCATGTGCGGTGCCATCGCCCGTCGGCATGTAGGCATTCTCGCTTTCAAGCATGACGTTGCCGTTCCGGTCGACCAGCACCGCACCGAAAGGATGGTTGCGATGCCCGCGCGCCCGTTTTGCGACCTCGAAGGAGAGACGCAGAAAATGCTCATCTCGCTCCGCTGATTCAGAAGAGTCGCCCATGGCAAATCCTTCTCTTGTTGGCTGCCTATTCAACAGGACTGAAGCGTGGGAGGGCAACGGAACGGGCTGGACGGGAACAGGGTCGCCGCTGTCTGACGGCGTTTGACCAACGTTCTGAGCTTAGTGGCCGGCCATATGCCGCCCGATTTCCGTAAGGTCGGCCTCGCTGGCGCGCGCCTCATAGACCAACTCGCCGTGAAACATCACGACCAGCCGATCGGACAATTCGAGCAGTTCGTCGAGATCCTCGCTGACCAGCAGCACGGCGGCGCCCCGATTTCGAGCCGCCATGATCTCGGCATGGATCTGCGCCACCGCCGCGAAGTCGAGCCCGAAGCAGGGATTGGCTGCGATGAGAACCTCGACCTGCGCGCCAAGTTCGCGGGCCAGCACCGCGCGCTGCACGTTGCCGCCCGACAGGGCGGAGATCGGGGTGTCAGGCGTGCGAGTCTTGACCTTGTATTGCGCGATCTTGCGGGCCGCCTCGTTGCGGAAAGCGCCGCGGTTGAGCCACCAGCCGCCGCTCGCAAACGGAGCACGGTCGAACTCCCGAAATGCGATGTTGTCGGCTACGCTCATGCCTCCGACGCAGGCATTCTTCAACGGCTCCTCCGGCAACAATGACATTCGGTGACGCCGCATCTCATCTCGGCGAGCGTGATAGGCCTCACCCGCCACATTGATCTGGCCGCTTTCGGCCAGCCGCTGGCCCGCCAGCACTTCGACGAGTTGCCGCTGTCCGTTACCGGAGACGCCGGCAATCCCGACTATCTCGCCCGCCCGCACCGAAAGGGAGAGATTGCGAACAGCGATGGCGCCGGCATCGTCGAGCGCAGTCAGGCCGCTGACTTCGAGGCGGGCGCTGCCGGTCTCGCCGGTCCTTGCCGGCTGGATGGTGAGTTCCTCCGCGCCGATCATGGTGCGAGCCATCTCATCTGGCGTCAGGTCGGTCACCCGGCCTTGTCCGGCAAGCTTGCCGCGGCGCAGGATGGTCACCTCGTCGGCGAAGGCCATCACCTCGCGGAATTTGTGCGTGATCATCAGGATCGTCAGATCGCCCGCGACGACCATCGCGCGCAACATGCCAAGTACCTCGTCGGCCTCGGCAGGCGTAAGCACCGAGGTCGGCTCGTCAAGGATGAGAAAGCGCCGCTTCAAGTAGAGTTGCTTGAGAATCTCGCATTTCTGCCGTTCGCCCGCGGAAATGTCGGAGACGCGGGCGCTCAGGGGGACCTTGAACGGCATACGGGACAGGAATGCTTCCAGTTCGCCCTTCGCCTTGGCCCAGTCGATCACGGAGGGAACGTCGTCGCGCGCGAGCACCAGATTTTCCGCGACCGTCATCGCCGGCACCAGCGTGAAGTGCTGGTACACCATGCCGAGCCCGAGTGCATGGGCGTCCTTGGGATTGGCAATGACCCGCTCGCGGCCGCCGATCAGGATGTCACCCTCGGTGGGGTGGTAGTAGCCCATGATGCACTTGACCAACGTACTCTTGCCGGCGCCGTTCTCGCCGAGTAGGGCATGGAAGGTCCCGGGCCGCACCTTGATATCGACATTGTCGAGCGCCACGAACTCGCCGAACCGCATCGTCATGGCGATGGCGTCGACACCCGGCGCACCTTCTGGCTCGAGCGGTTCGCCGATGATCACGACAGCGCCCCGATCAGATCGGATGAATGCGCGACAGCGCCGAACACGCCGCCCTGCATTTTGATCATTTTCAATGCATGGTCGTGGTTGCTCTTGTCAGTCGCGGCGCAGCAGTCCTCGATCAACACACATTCGAAGCCGCGGTCGTTGGCTTCGCGCATGGTGGTATGGACGCAAACGTCAGTGGTAATGCCTGTGAGCACGATGTTCGCGATACCGCGCAGGCGGAGCATCAGTTCCAGGTCGGTGGCACAGAACGAGCCCTTACCTGGCTTGTCGATCACGGGTTCGCCTGGTAGCGGAGCGAGCTCGGGAATGATCTCCCAACCGGGTTCGCCGCGCACCAGCACGCGACCGCAAGGTCCGGGATCGCCGATGCCGGCGCCGATCTGCCTCGACCGCCAGCGCTTGTTGGCCGGCAAATCGGTGAGATCAGGTCGATGGCCTTCGCGGGTGTGGATGATGTGGAAGCCCGCGGTGCGCATCGTGGCAAGCAGCCGCTTGATCGGCTCGATCGGCGCCCGCGTAAGCGACAGGTCGTAGCCCATCTTGTCGACATAGCCGCCGACGCCGCAAAAATCCGTCTGCATGTCGATGATCACCAGCGCGGTATTCTCGGGGCGCAGGTCGCCATTATAAGGCCACGCATAGGGTTCGGACTTTATGTAGCGTTCGGCCATATGACGTACTCGTCCTCAGCTTGCGTTCATCGGGTAATCGAGAGTTCGGCGGGCGCGCCGGTCAGCGTGCGCTTGGGCGAACAGGTGGCGATCATGATCGCAAGCGTCAGAAAATAGGGCGCTGCATTAAACAGATGATAGCCCGAAGTCACGCCGACGGACTGTAATGCTGGCCCGAGCGCGGCGGCGCCGCCGAATGCCAACGAGGCCCACAGGCAGAGCAAGGGATCCCATCGCGCAAAGATCACCAGCGCTACGGCCGTGATGCCCTGGCCACTCGAGAGCCCCTCGTTCCAGCTTCCGGGATAAAACAACGAGAGGAACGAGCCGGCGATGCCGGCGAGGAAGCCGCCGACCATGGTGGCGCGAAGACGGATGGCAAGGACGGAGTAGCCCATGGCTCGCGCGGCATCGGAGCTTTCACCGGCGGTGCGGATCAGAAGTCCCCAGCGCGTCGTCCGAAATGCCCAGAACAGGATGGGCGCCAGTACGACACCGATCAGAAACAGGACGTTGATCCGCAGCGCGGCGCGGAGTTGGGGAATATCGCTCCACCAACCGAAATCGATCGCGGGCAGCCGCGGCGCGGTCGGCTCGATCAGCGGCTTTCCCAGATAGAAGGCGAGACCGGTACCGAACAGCATCAGTGCGATGCCGACGGCGATGTCGTTGACGCGCGGCAGCGAGCAGATGCCGGCATGCAGCGCGCCGAACAGGGCTCCCGTTACACCGGCTGCGAGTACGCCGAGCCAGGGAGAGCCGGTGAGGTATGATATGCCATAGGCTCCCATCGCACCCATCACCAGCGTTCCCTCGAGGCCAAGGTTGATGCGGCCAGACCGTTCGGTGATGCATTCGCCGAGGCTGACGAACAGGAATGGCGTGCTGACGCGGATGGCGCCGCCCATGACTGCCAGTGGTACCGTCCAAAGTCCGATCGAAGCGTCCGCCATCTCAATTGTTGCCTTTCAGGAAACCGATCCGCCCGTACAGCGCGTCGCTCGCGAGCACAGCGACGAAGATGATCCCCTGCAGCACCAGCACCGATGCGTCGGGGAGTCCGAGGCGGCGCTGCAACAGCCCGCCGCTGGCACTGATGCCCCCGAGCAAGATCGCGACGGGAATGATGGCGAGAGGATTTTGCCTTGCCAGGAACGCGACGAGGATTCCGGTGAAGCCGTAACCGGCCGCCAGATTGGCATTGGTACGCCCCTGAACCGCGGCGACTTCCACCATCCCGGCGAGGCCGGCGGCCGCACCCGCCAGGAAGCAGACGGTCAGGACCAGCTTGCCCACCTGCAGGCCTACGATCTTTGCGGCGCGGATGTTGCCGCCGGCCACGCGCGCGGCAAAGCCGAATGTCGTGTGATAGATCAGGATGTAGGCTGCGATTGCGGCCACGATGCCGAACACCAGGCCCCAGTGAACGTCGGTGCCGGGAATGCTGCCGATCATGTTGGCGGCACCGATCTCCCGGGTCGACGGCTTATTGAGGCTGGCGGGATCGCGCATCACGCCTTCAACCAGATGGTTGAGAATCGCGAGCGCGATGTAGACCAGCAAAAGACTGGAAATGGTTTCGTTGACGCCGCGAAACTGACGTAGGCCGCCGGCCAGCATGATCCACAATCCGCCCCCGGCCATTCCGGCCAGGACCATCGCGAACTGAACCACCAGCGCCGGAGCTGATTGCAAAGCGAGAGCAGCGCTCGTTGCCGCCAGTGCGCCGATCAACAGCGCGCCTTCGCCGCCGATGATCACCATGCCGAGTTGCGCGGGAAGAGCGGTGCACAGGGCGGTGAGGATCAGGGGCGCAGCGCGCGTCAGCGTGTTCTGCCAGGAAAACCAGGTGCCAAATGCGCCCTGGTACATGTAGAAATACAAATCGAGCGGATTTCTGCCAGACAGCGCCACGAACAGTCCAAATGCCGCGAGCGCGGCGACGAGCGCCGCGCCTGGGATCAGCAGATATTCGATGGTGGCGCCATGGCGTTGCAGGAAGCCGGGATCGGCGGCCGGTGCGACCGCCACCGTTTCGACGGGATCTGCAACCTCCGATGTCACGAGGTGGCTCCGATCACGCCCTCCACCAGATAGTCCATCTTCTCGAGTTCGGGGTCCTTCTGGCCGCGATCGGTGCCCGCGGTGATGACGGTCTTGCCCTTGTTGTCCATGATCGGACCCTTGAAGATCGTGTACTCGCCGGCGGTGAGCTTGGCTTTGATATCGTCAGCGTGCTTGCGCGCTTCGGCCGATACGGCCTCGCCATAGGGCGACACCTTGACAATCTCTTCCTTGAGGCCGCCGCGATAAAAATTCGGGATGCTCTCGCCGCTGGCGATCATCTTGACGAATTTCGGATAGAGCGCTTCCCAATTCCATTCGGCGCCGGTGAGATAGGCCTTCGGCGCCAGCGGCGATTGATTGACGTGATAGCCGCACACCATCGCGCCTCGGCGGGCGGCGTTCTCCACCATCGTCTTCGGACCGTCGACGTGGCAGGTCAGGACATCGACGCCCTGGTCGATAAGACTATTGGTTGCCTCGGCCTCCTTGACCGGCATCGACCAGTCGCCTGTGAAGATCACTTGCGTGGTCGCCTTGGGGTTGGCGAGCCGGGCGCCAAGGGTGAAAGCATTGATGTTGCGCAGCACCTGCGGGATCGGTTTGGCGGCGACGAAACCGAGCTTGCCGCTCTTGGTGGAGTAGCCGGCGACGATGCCGGAAATGTACTGCGCCTCGTCGATATAGCCAAAATAGCTGCCGGCGTTCTTCGGATCCTTGTCGGTCCAAAGGCCACCGCAGTGTTCGAAGCGGAGCTTCGGGTACTTGTTGGCCATCTTGATCATGTGAGGGCTGTAATAACCGAACGAGGTGGGAAAGAGCAGCGAGGCGCCGTCGAGACTGATCATCGACTCCATCGTCTTCTCGACGGCGTCGGTCTCGGGCACTTTTTCCTCTTCGACAATCTTGAGACCGGGCAGTTTCTTCAGCGCAGCAGCGCCCTGCGCATGCGCTTGGTTGTAGCCGTAGTCGTCCCGCGATCCGACATAGATGAACCCGATGGTGGTCTCGGCGGCAAAAGCCGAACGGGATCCGAACACGGAGCCTACCGTGAGCGCGGCGCCACCCTGCAGAAGGTGCCGACGGGAAATCCTGCCAAATTCCATATTCGCTCCTTTCGGCGGGTGTTGCCGCCGCTTTTGATGTGGCGTTCGCCGTTGCGGCGGAGCCTTGACGGAAATGTCGCAAGCTTTGTGCCAGAGCTCATTCTGCGAACATGCTGGCCGAAGCCGCTGAGATTGTTTGCGATTTTATAAAATGATGAACAGTTCAAATCTTGTGCAGCGACAATGATGGCTAATGTTTGGGCTGATTTTTTTGAATGTATGCAATCGAGTTGGGCAGCAGCAACCTAGCTGGGTGAGGCGATTGCCGGCGGCTTAGATGGGTGTGCTCCGGCGTTGATGGACAGGACGACGCGATCGCAGATGATGGCACCGAACTTGAATCGCTCCGCGTGTTATCAGGGGTGCGTGCGGCCCTCGTCGGTGATGAACCATGAATCAGATCGATAAGACCGGCAGCCCGTCCGCCCAACTCTTCCTTGGCGACGAAATCGCCGCCCGGATCGGTCAGTTAGGGCGAATATCGGAGACAGCGGATCGCCTCACCCGGGTTTATCTGACGAGGGAGCACCGGGCTGCCGCGGATCTCATCCTTTCGTGGATGGAATCCGCCGGAATGCGAGCCCATCTCGATGCGGTCGGAAATGTCTGCGGCCGTTATGAGGGCGAACAAAGCGGACTGCCATGCCTCATGCTCGGCTCTCATTACGATACGGTCCGCGATGCCGGTAGATGGGACGGGCCGCTCGGCCTGATCACTGCGATTTCCTGCGTGGCGGATCTCAACCGGCGTGGACGGCGGCTGCCTTTCGCGGTCGAGGTAACCGGCTTCGCTGACGAGGAAGGAGTCCGCTTCGGATCGACGTTGCTGGGCAGCCGCGCTGTCGCGGGAACATTCGTGGAAAGCGTGCTCAGCGCGCGGGACCGGACCGGCGTTTCGATGCGCGAGGCTTTCGTGCAGTTCGGACTCTATCCAGACGAGATCGGCTCGGCGGCCCGGGCGCGTAGCGAATTGCTGGCTTATGTCGAACTTCATATCGAGCAGGGACCGGTGCTGGAAACCGAGAACCTGCCGGTCGGCGTGGTGACCGCCATTGCAGGTGCGACTCGACTGGCCGTGAGCCTGGTGGGAATGGCCGGTCATGCGGGAACCGTGCCGATGGCGCTGCGGCGCGATGCGCTCGCGGGCGCCTCCGAATGCATCGTGGCAATCGAGGAGTTCTGCAAAACCGACCAGGCCGGGTTGGTCGGCACGGTCGGATATGTCAATGCGACGCCCGGCGCCACGAACGTCATTCCCGGTCAGGTCTCCTTCACGATCGACATTCGGGCACCGACTGATGCGCATCGGAAGCTTGCCGTTGCCGACATCGTCCGCCGGATCGAGGCGATCGCGCACAGGCGCGGTCTTGCCCTGCAGATCGATATCACCCACGAAAGCCGCACCGTGCCCTGCGCATCCTGGTTGAAGGCCCAGATAGCGGATGCCGTCCAGGTCGAAGGATATCGGGTCTTTGAACTGCCAAGCGGGGCAGGGCACGACGGAATGGCCATGATCGATATCGCCGATATCGGCATGGTCTTCGTCCGTTGCCGCGGCGGCATCAGCCACCACCCCGAGGAACATGTCGAGATCGCGGACGTGGATGCCGGCGCGAGGGTTCTGCTGCGGCTGATTGAAAAGTTCCGGCCGTGCGCGTCTGGGCAGGTGACTTGACCAGCAGCCGGCCGCGAAGTCGCTGACCTCGTTTGCAGGCGTTCTCCGATGTAGAAGGGATCAGTGAAAAGCTCGCTGAGCACCGCTTTACCTCAAGGCGGCCGCACCGATTTCGTTCGTCGGCCGCGACCAGCTTACGCGCCAATAGGGTCGCCGGCTTCTCTTGCGCGAAGTGATCTTTGGACTGACCATTGGGTTGCTTGACCTTCGGATGGTCCCGCCAATGTATCGACGAAGAGCTCGCTGCTTGACGCGATGTTGTCAGCGGACATAATTAGAAAAAACACGCAAGATTTCGCGATCGGAACGTAAAACATGGACATTTCAAGCCTTTACTCCGTAAATGGACCAGACGTTATTTCGGAGGATTTTGATGGCGAAATGGTCATCTTGAACCTCGCCAACGGCAGGTATTTCGGGTTGCGGGGCATCGCATCCCAAATTTGGTCATGTATCGGTGAAGGCCACAGGCCGAATACGATTCTGGCCAGCATTGCCGCCATTCAGCCGTCGCTTGTCGAAAGCTCAAAATCTTTCCTTGCCCAGCTCGTCGAGCTGGATTTGATCGTGGAGCGCAAGGAAGACACGGGCGCGTCTACCGCATCGATCAATGCACTTTGGACGTCCGAGGCGCCCAAAATTGAAGTATTCGATGACTTGGCGGAGTTACTCCTTGCTGACCCGATTCACGACGTGGATGAGGAGGCGGGATGGCCAACGTTGCGGTCCGGGCAGTGACGGAGTGGTAGCTCGGGATCCGGTACGCTATGTCGGGGCAAGCGATGTGCAGAGTTATGCGCAAGACCGCGTGGCGGCCGCGCAAGCGTTCCCCAAGAAGGATTTGATCTATCGCTTATTCCGTTTGCCCCAATTGGACCTGATCGTCTGGTTTGCCAGCCAGGAGCTGGCGGAGTTGTGCGAGCGGAAACTCTTTCAGCGGCGTGACCTATCACCTGCCTCCGCGCGGGCAGAGATTTACGTTCTAGACAGTCGTGTTGCGGGCTGGACCACGCCCGTCGCTTGGTTTGAAAAATCCGGGCTTTCGCCGCGCTCGTTGGATCAAAGCCTGGCCGCAATTGGCCTGCGCGGATACTACTATCACGATAGCCCTTCCTGGCAGTTCTTCGACCCGCTCGCGAACGTGGGCGTGATGACATTAAGCAGTCCGCTTGGCTTGCCGCCCTGGGAGATTAGCTCACCCCTGCGGCTTTTCATTCACTGGGCCTATGCGGCGGCGGGTATGCGCCTCATCCATGCAGCTACCCTGGGCCTGGGCAGTGAAGGCGCGCTCATTTCTGGCGCAAGCGGTTCGGGCAAATCGGGAACGACGCTTGCCGGACTCCTCAATGGACTGGACAGCAACGGTGACGACTACGTCGTCGTCGAAGCGGGCGTACCCACGATTGCCTATCCTGTATTCAAATTCTTCAAACAAGATCCCGAGGGACTGCGTCGTGTCGGACTTAGCTCGTGCGAAATGGGTCCTCTGAACTGGCAGGGAAAGATCGAGTTTGATGCCGAGGGTTGCGCGGGAAAATCGCTGGCTGAATCGCTGAAAATCCGCGCGATTTTGATTCCCGTTGTTGCAAGGCTTTCTCGCTCGTCGATCGAGCGAGCCGACGCTCGCAGCGCAGCACTTTCACTTGCGCCCTCCGGTGTTTTTCAATTGCCCGGAGATGCGGCCAGCGGCTTCCAATTCATCGCCGCCTTGGTGCGCGCGGTGCCAGCATTCAGACTAATGCTGTCGGAAGATCCCGCCGATATCGCCGCCACGGTTCATGCCTTCCTCTTAAAAGAGTCTCCAAATGCCCGTTAGCGTTGTCATGCCGGCTTTCAATGCGGAACGGTTCATCGAACCGGCGATCCGGTCCCTCTTGCAAGAGAGGGAGAAGGTTGAGTTGGACATCGTTATTGTCGATGATGGCTCAACCGATCGCACGCGCGAAATTGTTCAGTCTCTGGCCAAAGATTTTCGGGAAATCAGGCTGCTGCGGAATCCCCGCAAGGGGATTGCGGCGGCGCGCAATACAGGACTCGATCATGTGCGTCCAGACTGCGCCTTTGTGACCTTTCTCGATGCAGATGATCTGTCGTATCCTGGACGGATCGCTCGGCAGCGCGCGAGGTTGATCCTGGATCCTGCCGTCGACGCGTTATACGGCACCATGGTAATGTTCAGCGTGGCGAGCGAGAGTGGAATGGCGCCGGCGGAAGGCAGCCCGACGAAGATCATCCGAGGACCCTATCTCCAGTCCTCGATGTACCGGCCGTCAGTGATCAGGGCCGTCGGCAAGTTCGACGAGAACTACCGGCAGGGCTGTGATACCGAGTATATGCTCAGGGTTATCGAGACACAGTTCAATCTGGTAATCGAGGACGAACTGACCGCCTATTACCGTCGGCACGACGCAAACGTTACCTTGAATACGAAAGAGGTGCAGCGTGAGTTTGCTATGGCAACCATGCGATTTGCGATGCGCCGTCGACAGCGCGGACAAGTGCCGATTCCACCGCTGCTCTCCGACCTATTTATAAGTCGGGATCAAATAGAGAAGGATTTCAGCGCGTGAATTTTCCTTATTCGGTAGTGATCCCGGCCTATAACGCAGCGGGGACGATCGGCGAGTCCATCGCTTCCGTAATGGCGCAGACCATCTCTCCTCAGGAAATTATAGTCGTCGATGATGGTTCGACAGACGCTACCGCTAGCGTCGCCAGCGGTTTGTCGGGACCCATTGTCGTGCTTCGGAAAGAGAATTCCGGTCCGGGCGGAGCTACCAACGCAGGGATACGTCAGGTGAAATCGCCTTTCTTTGCAACGATTGATGCAGACGATATCTGGCTACCGCACAAGATCGCGCGGCAGGCGATGGAACTTGATCGAGATCCCGGTCTCGCTGGCGTTTTTGCATTGGCTCGCATGTTCCATGACGGCGAGGTGCCCGATCCGGATGGGCCGGGCGCCGTCCGACGCCTTTGGACGCGCACCACCATGCTGTTCCGGACAGAGGCGGCGCGGTCTGTCGGCGATCTAGGCGATTTGCCGGGAAATCTGGGTGAAGTGATTGATTGGCTGTCTCGTAGCCGGGATCTCGATCAACGGCACTTTATGGTGGAGGAGATTCTCGCGCTTCGGCGAATACGGCCGGGCAGTCTATCTTACGGGAGCGATGCTGATCGTAGACGAGGTTACCTGGTGGCAGTGCATGATGCGATGAAACGAAAGAGAAACAAGCCTGCGCAAGTGGAGGCCGGAGAAACTGAGTAAGAGCACTTATTCTCGGTGCCTTTTCCGGGATGGTTGGCATCCACCTACGATCAGTATTGCCGGTACAGCTTCTTGAGCGTCAATCGCTCACCATATTGAGCTCGGCCGCAGATCGGCGGTGTTGTCAGGAAGAGGTCATTGATCCAGGCAAGCGCCAGGGTGGCCTCGCGCGCGTGCCGGTTCGCGGTGTCGAGTTCACTATTCACGTCGGACTGCCTTAAGGAAGATGCCTAACGTGCGAGCATCATCTGATAAGCCGCAGCTTAGTGGAGACACCGGATTCTTTACATGAAGCACGACGGTTGTGATCGGCTTTTCCGCCAGCGGGAACTCGCGTTTGAACAGATCGTGCGCAGATCCAGAAAATACAGGCTGCCCGTTCACCTCCAGATCCACGATGGGTTCGTGGCCGGGTGGTGCAAAGGCATGACCGACAAACGAGATCCTGTGTATTGGACCTGGAATGGAAATCTCTGCACGATGTTCCGTCGTCCAAACCCCGTCTTGTTCGGGACGGGCCCAACCATCTCCCAGCAGATAATTAAACTGGCGTTTCGTACCAAACGTAATGTGACTCAGCGAAGCGACGTTGCGTGCGGCAAATCGCTCAGCAAATCGGAATGCCAGAGCCACGATACTCAATGTTGGATTGACGTAATCAGCAGTCGGAAAGATCGATCCCCCGATGACATAGCAGTTGTTCAGACCGAACACGCGACAGTTCAGATCAACCACCCCGTGCTCGGCATCCGAGGCCATTCGGGTCGTTCCCATGTGGTGGTACCCCCAGGCAATTTCCCAAGAGTCATCATCGGATGAAACCCGGAAGGGTTCCTGAATATGGACTCGAGCAAGTCCACTCTGGCAGATCAATCCTCCGAACAATTGTATAGCGCGGCGAAACCTGAGGAAGTCCTCGGCCGAAATCTGCAAATGCACACGTGCTAACGGCGCGCCAAGCGTATCCCTTTTTTCCGAGAGGGTCACATAACTCGCGTCCGTTGGAAACTGTTCAAACATGAACGTTGGACTAGATTTGAAATACGGTCCCGCGCGATAGCCAAATAGGTCGTCGTTTGCAAGCGCCCCTGCCTCCGCTTCCGAGAGGCCCTTTTTTTCATCCCAAAAGAAAACGCCAAATCGCGTAAGATCATTTCTCTCCAGAAATTCGTCATCCGGGCGCACGATTGTTGAGGATACCAAGCCATTTTTTCCAGCCCAGTAGGTATCCGAGATATCAACCCGTGTATCGAAGTAGACCTGCATGGGCGAAACATGCGGGTGCTCCATGAGAAATTTTCCGGTGAGCTGGCGGGGCCCGCCGGCCAGCGGGCCCCTGGGATGATTGCGGGAAGCCCAGAGGAAGAGCCGGGCTACCTCAATTCCTCCGCACGCGAACAGAACGTTTTTGACTTTGAGACGTTTCGTTCGGCTCGAAGGAAGATGCACGACTTCCAGGCTCTCAACTGACGTCAGCTCCGCATTGAGGTGAATGTCTGTCACCCGGATGTCCATCGCTAAAAGCTGGTGCTGATGGCTGTCGATTTGACGGAGATACCCGAAGTCTCCGAGCCTTACGATCGGCGTGCTCAATCGGAACTCGTCGGTCGTCAAATTGGCGAGGCTGCGCCACCAATTGGAGGCCCGTCCGCCGAAAAGCTCTTCTCGCACATCGCCCAAATTCAGCCAGGTGGCTGCATTAGGGACGCTTAATGCGTAATCGTGCCAAGCGATGGGCCAACCCCGAACTGCGCCCCTGTCGTTAAAGACTCTTGGTGAAAGCGCATGACTTTGGCCGCTCCACAGGTTTGACGTTCCGCCGAAGCTTGCCAACCGTGTATTGGTCTGGGGATACGGCAGACCGGTTACGTCCAAGCTGTAATTATCGCCTCCAGCATCGGTCAGATTATCGGGATTTCCTTGCTCCAGCAGGAGTACCCGCATTCCCAGGTCGGCGAGGCGACGAGCCGAAGCTTGTCCGGCGAATCCGGTACCAACCACGACCAGATCGCTATCCGCATCATCCAGTGCGTCGAAACTAACTACCGTCATGTGATCGATTTAGCTGGGTACCGTCGTTTCGTCCAGTGATGCTCGAAGTCGCTTTGCTCTGGCAGAGCACTGCCGGCTGCCGATATCCGCCGACAAGGTCGGCGTTGAAATCGGAGCCGACAGTAACGTCGCCGGTAGCATGAATGCGACAAATGAGACCATAGCAGAGGCGCGGGCGGTTTCGTGATCGTAGATGAAGTCGGTGAACCAACTCAGCAGAACAAATCCGAAAATGACTGTGTAGAAATAGAAGCTGATGAAATAGCCGAAGCTGAAGCGCGCGACCATAAAGACGAACGACACCACTGAAAAAAGCATTGCCCAGCCAATGGCTTTTGGAACGGCCTGCGGCACAAACCGAAGGTGATGGTCGGAGTGGTCAAGTGAGAGCAAGAAACTGGCCAGGCAGACCAGCACATAGCACGCAAGCAGGCAGCCAGTGCCAGCTGCTTCGAACAATTCAAGGTCCTGACGTCTAAGTATTGAGCCACGATTTCTCAGCCAAGACCGCAATCGAATTTGGCGCACGTAAGATTTGCATAGAAGGTATCAGATGCGCCCGTGGCGCCGTGTCTTGCAAAGTTACCGCAAGTATGGCCCAATACTTGCTTAATTGTTGAGAGCAATGTTTTTGAGAGTGCTTCATTTTTATAAAGCCTCCCTGCCCGAGTCCCAAGGCGGCGTCGAACAATTCATCTATCAGCTGGCTCGCGGATCTGCCCAGCAGGGAGTCGAGGTCGATGTGCTTTCCCTGAACTCGGGCAAGCTCAACGAAACGCGTCGATTCGAGAACTACACCATTCATCAAGTTCACAGAGATTTTGAGATTGCTTCGACAGCGGTGTCTGTCAGGGCGATCGCCAAGTTTACCTCGCTCGCGCGTATGGCCGATTTGATCCACTTTCACTTTCCGTGGCCGTTCGCCGACTTGGTTCATTTCGTCACGGCGGCTTCAAAGCCAACCATTTTGACTTATCACTCGGATATTGTCCGGCAACAAGCGCTGCTGAAGATCTATCGGCCGCTGATGAACCGCTTTCTGGGCGATGTGGACAGTATCGTGGCGACTTCTCAAAACTACCTTGAATCAAGTGAAGCGCTTGCCAGGTTTCGCGAGAAAACCAGTGTCATTCCGATCGGACTTGATCCATCTACATACCCCGTCCCGGAGAGCTCGGTTACGGCGCGATGGTTGGAGGAACTCGGTAACCGCTTCTTCTTGTTTGTTGGTGTTTTGCGGTACTACAAAGGACTCCATCTCCTCATCGAAGCGAACCGGGGAGTGGACTATCCTTTGGTCATCGTAGGAGCAGGTCCTGTCGAGGCCGAGCTTCGCAGGCATGCCGCCGACGCTTGCCTCACCCGAACCCGCTTCCTGGGTGCTTTGCCGGATGTTGATAAAGTCGCCCTGTTCAATTTAAGCTATGCCGTTGTATTTCCGTCCCACCTGCGATCGGAAGCTTTCGGGATATCTCTTTTGGAAGGCGCAATGTTTGGGAAGCCAATGATTTCGAGTGAGATTGGTACCGGGACAAGCTACATAAACAGCCATCAGGAGACCGGCTTGGTTGTCGCGCCAGGTGACCCCGACGCTCTTCGAGAAGCCATGCAGTACCTCTATGACAATCCGGCTGGCGCTGCCGAGATGGGTCGTCAGGCCTATAGTCGGTACTTGCGCTATTTCACAGCAGGACAAATGGTCGACCGGTACATCCATCTGTATCGTGAAGTAATCACGAAACGCCAATCATGAAAGTGGTGTCTTCGGCAGGCCCTTCGCCCGTGCTGTCAGTTTTGATGCCAGTGTACAACGAGATTGCCAACATTTCAGCGATTCTCGATTCCGTGCCTCGCGATGAGACACGGGAGGGATAAGTTGCCGTGTAACTCGCTAGCAGCGATTTGTGGCCTGATACCTATTCCGCTATCGCGTGAAGCGAGGGAATTTGAGGAGGCATGATTTCCCATGAACTATAATGGCTACTCCAAAGGAAAGCGTGTTCTCGTCACCGGAGGCGCTGGATTTTTAGGCTCGTTCCTATGCGAACGATTGCTGGAATCTGGTGCGGAAGTGCTATGTGTCGATAATTATTTTACGGGACGTCGTGCCAACATCGCACATCTATTCGCCAACCTGCCCGCCGTCCAGGACGATCCAAAGCAGAGGCAGCCGGACATTGTTCTGGCGAAGAAGCATCTGGGGTGGACCCCAACCGTCGGCCTGATGGAAGGTCTGGAGCGAACCGTCTCCTATTTCCGCCAAATCGTTTCCAGCCAGGCATGATGAACGTGTTTGTGCGGCGTGCATTCAACACGGTTTGGAACGCAATCGCGCACCCAGCATTCTGGCTGCCCATCATTCTCGTTGCCGCCATCACTGTGTACTTTGATGGTCTCCGCCTGGACGTTAGAAGAATAATTTCGGATGGCTGGGGCTATTACCTGCCGCTTCCCGCAATTTTCGTTTACGGCGACCCACACCTGGCTTTCCTCAATCGTCTCGATCTTGCGAGTGATGTCCTGCATTATCGGTTTTCGGACGGTCAGTGGCAGGGGTTGCACGTTCATGGTGTCGGCTATGTTGACAAATATGCGTTCGGTACCGCTGTGTTACAGCTGCCGTTTTTCTTGATCGCCTTGTTGATCAGTCATTTTCGGTACGTGTCGATCAACGGTTTCGAGGCGCCATTCCAGCTTGCCTGCGGAATCTCGGGCGCGTTTTATTTTGGTCTCGGTTCATTCCTCATTTTTCGGACGTGTCGCTTGCGATACGACGTGTTGCCGAGTGCTCTGGCGCTGGCGATCGTAATACTGGGAAGCAACATTCTTCATTATGCCTCTACTGAGGGGTCGTTTTCGCACGTCTATGGCTACTGCCTCGTGGCGGCATTGATGTATCTGACAGTCTCTCATGCCGAGTCGGAGGAGCCGCCCTCGCTCGGTGCCTTCGTTCTGTTCGGCGCCTTGATGGGGTTGGCCGTCGTGACGAGACCGACCAACGCGGTATATTCACTTCTCTTCATTGTTTTTGCCGGCAGGACGCCGATGCGGATATTGCCAACACGCACCGTTGCCGCGCTTCTTGCCTCGGCAATTACTGCCTCCCCGCAAATGATGTGGTGGTATGTCATGACTGGCCAGCCGATTTACTACAGCTACGAGGGCGAGGGGTTCAATTTTGCCTCCCCTCAGCTGATGAATTACATGTTCTCGATCCGCAAAGGCCTCTTCTTCTGGCATCCCCTCTATTTGCTGATGATTCTCGCGTTGGTGGCTGGTTTGGCGCGCAGGCCGCTGGAGTCCGCCGTTTCTCTTTTGATCGTTATCGTGGCGATCTATGCGGGCGCATCGTGGCACGACTTTGCTTTTGGCCACTCGTTTGGATCGCGCAACAGCATCGAGTTGTTGCCCCTGCTGGCGGTTCCCTTTGCGGGCGGTATTGCGATCATCCTGGGAAGCCGTTGGCGCGGGGTGGCGGCCGCGACTGCCGTTGTGCTGATCGCAATAAATCTCGTTCAGTTCCGAGGGTATTCCAAGAGTACCATCCCGCACGACCAGAGTACGGCAGCGACCTATGCGAGGTTCTGGGCACTCACATTGCGAATTCCAGCGATCGGGCGACTGGTCCCGTCGACGCAATAGATCCAGACCCATCGTTTGCAGGAAAGCGCAGAAGCTTTCATCCGAACCTTAGCCACGTGCCGGCGAAGGGTTTCTGCAGCTTTCCAGTATGTGCTGCCACTGCTCGCTGATGACTGACTTGTCGAACCTCGAAGCTTGCTTTGCAATTTTGGCCTGCATGCTGGCCTTGACCGCGGAATTTCCCAGGAAGCGGGCGATTGTATCGCTCATGCTCTGGGCGGAGTAGGGGTCAAAATAGAGCGCGGCCTCGCCCAGCATCTCACGATGGACTGGAATATCTGAAGCTGCGACCGCAGCGCCAGAGCGAATTGCTTCGACGCTTGGGAGATCGAACCCTTCGCTGATTGACGGACAAACAACAGCCTCGGCTGACGCGTAGAGCGTGCGCATTTCGGAGGATGACAGGGAAGACAGATGGAACAGCTCGCCAGCGGCCTGCCATCGGCGAAATGCCGACTTTAGGCCCGAATTGTTCCAGCCAGGCGAACCTACACACACGATCGCGGTGGGGCGATTGGGTGACGATCTCAACCGCTCCCAGGCTGCCAAAAGACCCTCGTAGTTTTTTCTCGGCTCAAGCGCGCCGACCGCGAGGATGTATCTGAAGTCGTCAGTCGAGCGCTTGATATCATAGCGGGCTATCCGACTATCCGCGGGTCCGAGATGCGTCGATGGATCGATCCGATTTTTGATGATCTCACGCACGGCTTCTCGTGGTTCGTCGGGTGGGAAGTAATCATCCCCAACGCGGTCGTAAACGACGAATGTCCGCTTTTCGATCTCCGGGAAGATTTTGAGCAGCTGCGACCGGCTGAATTCGCTGACGCAGGCGAAATAGGCGGATTTGGCGTTTTCTGATAGCGCCGACATGTGGAAGAACTGATGGAGACGGGATAGCTTTACCGTGTGTGGCAGGAAAATCGGCATGGCGTCGTGATAGCGAACCAGCAGACGTGTTTGATCTGTCACCTTTCCCGGCCACGGCGTTTGGGCGATGAACACATCGTAGCCACGTGTATTGACATGAGCGTATCGACCAACTGAGGACGGCAGGGCGGCCGCGTGCAACGCGCTCCAGGGCGCCCACAAGGCAGCATATTGTGTGGTCCGACAACGCTCGAACTCGGAGGGGGAAAGCGATTTCGAGAAGAGTGATTGCCAGAGAAAATCGCCGAACTCCGTGCCGTCAAATTGATCCAGCGAGAGGCCTATCCCGAGTTTGGCCGAGCCGTGAAACCAGGCCAGTTTTGCGGCGTCAAATAACTTCAGACCGATCTCGGCGCGATGGCTGCTCTCTTTTCCGGCAGAAGCCGCCAGCCGTGAATAGGCCCGTATTCGCTGAGCCGGCGTCAGTTGGCTTGCGGGCTGGGCGAACCCAAATGATCGCCGCAGAACCTTGGAAGGATGATTGATCAGCCCTGTAGGCTTGATACCAGGGAGGTCGTGCAGCAGGCTGAACATCAACCGTGTTTCAGTGGGAATGCCATAAAAGCCCTCAAATGCGGGCCGGAGGTCGCACAAGACAGATAACGGAGGCAGAGACAACGCAAGCTTTCCCTAATAAATACGAACTTAAGCGGCGGCAGCATCCTATTAGCCGGGGCGGCACGCAAGCAGAAATGCGCGCTGCGATCCCCAATGTAGGCCGGCTGAATTGGCTAACTTGCCGGATCTCGTGATGCGCAGGAATTCTTCAACGTTTGCGATGGAGCTTTGCGCGCGCGTCATTAAGGCGAGCTGCTCGGTAGCATCAAATTGGCTTTCCGCCAACGCCGGCTGGCGAGCAGCTTTGGCGATTTGACGTGTTCAATGGTTTCACTGAAACGGGGTTTTAGTGTCCAGAATTATGGTATGAGTTGCGGCTTGGATGCCATCGTACGCCGCGTCAGATGCAGAAAATCGAGTATGGCGGACCCTAAAAGTCGTTCTTTCAGGAGAGGGAGCCTTCTGAATGAAACCGATCAACTGATCTTCCGCGCGGCTACCGGATCGGGGCAGCGAGCCCTCGATGCATTCCGCTCTTGGCGCGCAAAGCTTTTGATAGACGACCTTCCGCAGACGGCGCTGAGCGCGATGCCGTTGCTGCTGGAATTGATCAAGCGGCACAGCATCGAGGACCCGCAACTCGGCAGAATGCGGGGTATGGGTCGCCACATCTGGGTTTCCAATACGCTGCAGTTGGACCACCTGTTCCAGGCACTGGATGCCGTTGCCTCCGGTGGCGAAACGGCGGTATTGATGAAGGGTGCCGCCTTGTACGCTCGCGATCCGGCCTCAGCCACTAAGCGACGGTCGAGTGACTATGACATTCTTGTCGAAGCAGAAGCGATTGGCGCAGTTGCATCGGCATTAGCGGTAGCCGGGTTTTCTCCGAAGCATCTGACCTGGGCCGACTTCGATCCGAGCCTTCCGGAAAGCGCGACAGCGGGTGTCCCCATCCGCAAAGACGGATTTCACAGCGAGATCGATCTGCATTGGCGGCCGCTGCCGAACATATTTGATGCCGCTCTGACCCGGAGGATTATCGCTGCTGCAGAACCGGCCAGCCTGTTGGGCCGAAGAGTTCTCATCCCCATTCCGGCACATCACCTGTTTCTTGCGTTGGCAAGATGCGCACCCTCGGAGAGCACGGAATCCTTCGCGCGGCTTTTGGAGGGCTACTTTTTGATGACAAGTAGCGGCGCCTCCGTCGATTGGGACGAACTGATTCATTTGGTTCGCTATTACGGGCTGCAGTCCGTTGCGCTTAGCTACCTCTCGACGATCGCGACAGAATGCGAACTACCGGTACCTTCCGACGTACTGAGGCAGCTTGAGAGCAGCCAGACGAGCTCGAGCAGCAGAGAGTGGGCCTTCCGCTGCATCCCTCCGGCTGAGCTGAGCCCGATGCAGAACCGGGCTCTAGTGAGTTGGGACGTCCAGTTCCATCGTGCCCAGCCAGGCACTTCACCTCCGGGAGTTATTGAAGCGCTTCTGACGTATGGACTTATGGTGGGTGCTGTGCGTCCTGCGGTGCGGGTGATGTGGGAGTTCGCCCGTCGGCGACTGCACGGCGAATCTACAGGCAAACCCAGATTTCTTCAGGGCTTTTCCTATCCCGAGATCGAAGGTCGTTGGACCAACGCTCGCTATGCGGCAGTTGCGCTACCGCTGACAGAGGCACAGAAGAAAGGGCAGCCAGTTCGGCTCAAGGCGCACCTCTTCTGTCCCAAGGGTCGAATTGCCTCGGTGGCCGCGACGGCGGGCAAGGGCACTATCAGGCGAAAGATCCGCCATGCTGGCGAACCACTGGACATAGCCATCCGATGCAAATCTTTGCCATCGTTGGGCGGCGACGCATTGATATTGCTTTGGTTGCCTAACGCGATTTCCCCATTGGACGCGGAGGAATCGGCCGACCCGCGGATGCTCGGCCTCTATCTTTACCGCGAGTGGCAGAGGTAGCAGGGCGGCTGGTGAGAAATGAATGAAAATTCCATGTCGAAAAGATTGTACTTCGCACGTCTCGCTCCGTACCGAGCCATCGCAGAAAATCCGCGCAATTAAAACACTGCTGGTCCTCACCACTGGTTACGATCGGCGGCCACCTGCATGAGACCGCTCCGAGATAGGTGATATTGGCTCGGAGAACAGGACTCGTGTTCTACCTAAGAGTTGATCAGCCTGCCCGCGAACATCATCGATCCGAATTCAAGACGAGGGCCAAGCAATCGTGATGGAGACTGAACGGGTGGTTCCAGCCGTCGAGAAAGGAATGCGGCACAGGCTGCTGCTTCGGCTGGCGGATGCGGAAGTATGGTATTGGGTGGCGATTTTGCTGGCAACCTGTCTCTTCGTTCAGTCGCTGTTCGCCGCCGGACCCGCATGGGATGAGCCAGAAGAATTTGCCAAGCTTCAGGCTCAATTGGCATTTGCAGCCCAATTCTTATCCGGAAATAGCGGTCTGAGCTTTCACTCGTTGCAAGGCGACTATGCCTACTACGGCTTGGGTTCGGTGTTCATACCTTATGCGCTATCATATATCGTTGACATCGTGTGGCTGAAACAGCCGGTCCATACATACGCGCACAGCTATTCTGTTTTCCTACATATTCTCACGTTTTCATGTGCGGTCGTAACCGTCGTTTACGTGCGGCAGATCGTCGTTCTGATCACAGGGAATCGAGACGTCGGCATCTTTGCCGGACTAATGCTGCTGTTGACGCCGTTTTGGATTGGTTACGGGTTCATCGACTATAAGGACATACCCGTTGCGACCGGTGTGATTGCGGCAACCTACTACGCTGTTGCTTATTACAAGGACGGACTTTCGCGAACGTCGTTCTTGTTTTTTCTAGCCGTGTTTTTTATTGGGATCCAGAAACTTGCAGCGATCCCTCTTGCGCTACCGGCCTGCGTTGCCATTGTGGTTGCGGCGCTGCGCCAGCCATCGGCTCGGCGTCTGCCGATCCTTATATCGCAAGCAGCAATTTGTCTTTTTCTTCTATACTTGGCCACGCCGCCGGCATGGCCTCAGCCAATTCAATTCACCGCTGCCAGTATCCTCTACTCGTCTCAGCATAGTTGGGGTGGATGCACGTTGACCGCGGGGCGGTGCATCGGCCGTGAAGCCGCCAATGGTGCAGGCTATTCTGTTTTCAGATATTTGGGCCTTTGGTACGGCGTCAAGTTGCCGATACTTTTGTGGATCGGATTGCTTGGCGCGATCGCCGTCTACCTCCGCAGGTTTCGTCAGCTGCAGATGGGTCAACATCTCCTTGTCGCCGCGCTATGCTGGCCCATAGTGGCAATGGGTATTCGAAATTCGACGCTCTACGACGGTATTCGCCATGTTCTCTTTCTGGTGCCGCTCGCGGTGGCGGCCGTCTTCGTTGTCATCCCGGCCACTACTTGGCTGCGATTGCGTTGGGTCCTGGCTATTTATTACCTGTTTTTTGCAGTCGATTTGCTCAGGCTGCAGCCGTACCAATATGTCTGGTTCAACGAGGCCGCACGGTTTTTCGCGACCGATACGAATTTCGAGACAGATTATTGGGGTTATTCATTGCGAGAGGCGACGATGATGGCGCGCGGTCAACGCGGCACGTCCGATTGGATCGTCAGCACGCCTGGGGGAGCCAACCCGACTCATTTAGTCGGTATTTATGCGACGGAACGATTTACCCAGAACGTGGGATCGGTGCCGCCAGGAGCGACCTATTATGAGGTGAGCGTCACGCGAATGAACAGGCAGCCGCCTGCGCGATGCGGCAGTGTTGAGTATGTCACGAGGAAGGAATTATTCGCTCCTGCTCCGCTGCGCCTGTCGTTTGTCGCGAAATGCGAGCGGGGTGCACCCAAGCCGGGTCGGGATTAACATCAGACGCTTAATGTTTGGGGGAGGTCTCAACCTCGGAACTGGCGGATTCCTCAAACGTGCTGCGGGTAGCTTGCAAAATCCAATACGTGCATCGCTTGTCAGAACGTTGTTGACGCGGCCCATTTTACCTACTAGTAGGTAGGGTAATCTACCTTCTGATAGGTAGCCGAAGAGAGATAGGAGAATCGCCCATGCCGCGCGCCAACGAAACGCCCACCCAACTGGTACGCCGATGGCTTCCAACCTACTATTTTCTCCGGGCCGGAGTTTCAGCGGGGTGGATCACGCTCGCCGTCCTTGTGGGTAAAAATACCCCAGCGGTAAGCGCGGCTCTGTTGGTCGCCTATCCGGCCTGGGATGCCATCGCGAACTACATCGACGCGCAGAAGGTCGGCGGCCTTCGTCTCAACCGCTCCCAGATGCTGAACTTCTTCGCCAGCGTCATTACGGCGATCGCAGTTGCCTTCGCCCTCACGAAGGGCATGTCCGCAATTCTCCTCGTTTTCGGCGCCTGGGCTTTTATTGCTGGCGTGCTCCAACTGGTGACGGGTGTCCGCCGTTGGGAGCTTGGCGGTCAGTGGGCGATGGTTCTCAGTGGTGGCCAGTCCGCCCTCGTGTCGCTGTTCTTTTTTAAAAAGGCCGCGAGCGCAAGCGCTCTCGACCCGACCGCGATTGCTGGCTACGCCACCCTCGGCGCCGTCTACTTCCTGATTTCAGCGATCTGGCTGACGGTCAAGAACGCCCGCCTACGGCGGTCACGGCGTGACGTTATGCTTCAAGGACAAGACGTCGAGATCATCCCTGCCGAAGCTCAATCCGCGTCAAAGAGGACGTCGAGCCTAAGCATGTGAAGGGGCTCACGCCTTGCCTGCTCCTTTTTCCCGCCAACGCCGTGCTTGAACTGGGCGTGGAGCAGATACTCACGGGACTTGCGACACGCCGTCCCTGCCAGCGTTCACGTGCAGTGTGATCCCACCGTGATCCCTCTTGGACAAGAGGCGGGCTCCGTCGGAGGAGGGGCCCGAATGTTGATCCGGGCGGTCGAGCCCGGCTGCTCGCTTGCGACATGAATCATTCCCTCTTATATCGACCTACTAGACGATAGATGGGACGAGCATTGAACGATACCGCGGTCAAGCTCATCGACGAGGCCGGTCAGCTGATCGTCCACGCCGGATATAACGGATTCAGCTACGCCGACTTGGCGGAGCGCCTCGGCATTCGCAAGGCGAGCATCCACCATCACTTCCCGTCGAAGGTGGATTTGGTTGTCGCTGTCGTGGATCGGCAGCGGGCGGCGATCCGCGCTCAAATCGAGGCGCTCGAGAACGGGACGCCAGACGCCTTGGCTCAATTGCTGGCTTATGTTGAATACTGGAAGCGCTGCATCGTGGACGAGTCGGCGCCGTTCTGTTTGGTGGGGGTGCTGGCTGTCGAGCTTCCGGGCTTGGCGCCTGAAGTCGGCACGGCAGTTCGCGGCTACTTCAATGATCTCGGCCTTTGGCTGAAGCGTGTTATGGCCCTGGGGATCGAGCAAGGAACGATTCAGCTCGAGTTAGAACCTGAAAGCTCGTCGCAGTTTTTTCAGACGACGATCTATGGCGCGATGGTGATGGCCCGCGCGTACGGCGACCCCAGCAAGTTCAACCTTGTCGTAGATGCCTTTCTGAACCGGATGCGGACCGACAAAGGTCGCGTGACGGCAACGTCCAACGCACGGCGACCCGGGAAGCGCTAACTCCGGATGCCAGCGGCGAGCCTCGTACTGCTGCGCCGTGACCCAAGCATTGCCGATGATAGAACCGAATGGCTTTCCAGTTTCCACGAGCGCTTCGGCGGTGTTGCTATCAAAGGTGATATGTGCATCAGCTTGTGTACTAGACGTGTCATTTTCTTACGTAACAGGATCATTCGCGCGCTGTTTTCCCGTCGTTTACCGCGGGTTTGGCTAACTTCAATTGAGATTGAGCTTTGGGCTAATGGCAAGGAAGACCAGAAAAGCGGCGTCAGAGGACATGCGGGAACGTCTTCTCCGGGCGGCTGAGAAGTTATTTGCCGCTCGCGGAATAACGAATGTCTCGTTGAGAGAAATCAGCCGAAAGGCGGGCGCCAACACGGCTCTGTTGCACTATCATTTCGGATCCAAACTGAAATTCTACGAAGCATTTGTCCGGCGTTGCCTGGAGCCGGTCAACCATGAGCGACTTCGCCTACTCGAGGAGTGCGAAGCCAAGACCGGAGGTAAACTGCAGCCGGTGCTCCGGAAGGTCATCTATGCCTGGGTAGCTCCAGCGCTGATGCGCGAGTCCACAACCGGAGAACCTGCTCTACTTATCCGGTTGTATGGAGACATCGTCGCACAGACGGATCCAATATTTCGAAAGGCGCAAATGCCCTATTCGAAAGACACCATCGGCCGGTTCGTTGATGCGTTTGAGCGAGCTCTTCCTGATCTCGATCCATTAGAAGTTCACCTTCGCTTTTACTATCTCGTGGGTATCGTCCGAAGCATCTGCACCGATCCAGTGTTGCTTGAGCAACTGACAGACGGAGGTCTTTCGTTCTCCAACTTGAACGAGCTCGTCGACCGAATAGTCGACAGCACCGCCGCAGTTCTTGCGGCGCCCATCCAGGCTCCCGCCTCGGCTCGCAAGCGACTCGGTGGTTGACACTGCCAGCTTAATTTATTAAGCGCTTGATTAATGAAAAATATGTGTGTTTGCTTGGCATCCTGCGCAAAGGGAGGAAGTTCTAGCTCCATCCAATAGAATTGGTCGTCGGGTCTCTGAGAGTTTCATTTGGATGTTGCCGTGATGATCGCGGGTGGCCGCAGGGACGACTAGCGCGGGCGCATGCGGTCGATCTGAGAACTCACGAGTTGCGAAGGAGGACGTTGGGCATGGTCTCCGAACAAAGCAAACCAGTCACCTGGCCAAGTAAGCTGAACCAAGTTCCTAAAGAGGTCTTTGTCCGCCAGGACATCTTCGAGCGCGAATTGGAGGTCGTTTTCAGGGGGCCGGAATGGCATCCGGTAGCTCACGAGAGCGAAATTCCGAAGCCGGGCGACTTCAAGACCTTTCAGTTCGCTGGGGTACCCTTGCTCATCGCCCGCGATGACGGTGGCACGGTAAGGGTTCTTTACAACTCATGCACGCACCGGGGAACTCAGCTTGAGACGGCGGTATCCGGTAACAAGCGACACTTTGAATGTCCCTATCATCGGTGGCTTTTTAGCAACAAGGGAGATTTGGTAAGTTGTCCCAGGCGCGGCGAAGGCTACGTTCCTGGCTTCAACATGAAGGACTACGCGCTGCATCAGCCGCGCACCGAGCTATTCAAAGGCCTGATCTTCGTCAGCTTCAGCAAGGCTGCTCCGCCGCTCAATGAGTTTTTGGGAGAAATCTCAGACACCCTGGCGGCGGTCATGGGCGGGGATGGTCGTCTTAAATTGCTCGGTTACCAGAAGGTCGTCTTTGCCACCAACTGGAAGGCCTACAATGACAGCGATAGCTACCACGCTGGTCTGTTGCATGGGGCATTTCGTGCACTCAACTGGGCCGGCGGAAAGGGCAGTCAGGTTGTCAGCAGCCTTCGGGGCCATATCGCTGCGACCTCTGAGCTGAGCCTGCCCCGCGACGGTGGCAGTCGACTGCTCAAGGATACCTCTCTTTTGCAGTTCAAAGGAGAGGATCCGAAGGCAGGCTCGCGTGTCGTGAAAATGTTCCCGGTGTTTGTGGCCGTCAAGCATCTCGATGTGATCAACCTACGCTTTGCGAATCCGCTGACGGTCGATTCCACAGAAGTTCACTACGCCTATTTTGGCCTCGCTGACGACAGCGAGGAGATGCTGACCCATCGCGTTCGGCAAGCGTCGAATTTCACCGGTCCTTCAGGATTCGTCTCGATGGAGGATGCTTCCGTCTTTCAGCGCATCCACGTGGGAAGCGGGGCGCCGGGTGTGGCTGCCTTCCAGAAGGGCGTTAGCGACGAGTATCGGCTTGCCTCGGACTATATGCAGAACGAGGAGTCGTCCAATATTCCCAAGTGGGAGTATTACCGAAAGGCCATGGGCCAAGTGAGAGAAGTGTTGCGATGATGGACCCGCACGTTCTCGCGCAGATCGATGACCTGCAGGTTCGCTATGCGACCGCGCTCGACGACCGCGACATGCAGCGCTGGCTGGAGACCTTTCTTGAGGTGCCCGAAGCGAGCTACATCTGCACTAACGCCGAAGCAAAAAAAGCCGGGCACCGCACGGCCATGATGCTGGACGACTGTTACGCGCGTATCCAGGATCGGGTTACATTCATCACTAAGATTTGGGTCGGTACTTTCCAAGACTACCAGACACGGCACGTGGTGCAGAGACTTCAAGTGAAGCTGGAAGACGATGGCTGCTATCGCGTTCGCAGCAGCTTTCTGTGCAGTTACACGCCCGAGGAAACAGGACGAACGTCGCTGCTGGCTTCGGGGATTTATGAGGACGTGGTTGTCGTTAAGCCGGACGGCGCCCGCTTTCTCTCGCGTACCGCCATTTTTGACGCGAATGTCCTGTCTCACTATCTCATTTATCCACTTTAAACCCACCGGGCACGCAAGTGATGGGCATCGGATCTGAACACACTACTACGCAGAGACCGGCGTGAAACGCTATGATGGAAAAGTTGCGGTTGTAACCGGCGCGGCCCAAGGCATTGGTCGCGTCACTGCTCTCCGTTTAAGTAGTGAGGGCGCGACCGTTATGCTTGCCGACCGTGCGGCAGACGAGTGTGCTTCGGTACGCGACGAGATTGTCTCGAAGGGCGGTCAGGCATCGGTGACGGTTGTTGATCTTGAGACCGCTGAGGGCGCACGTACGTTAGTGGCCGATACCGTGAATCAACATTGTCGCATCGATCTCGCCGTGCATAACGTTGGCGGCACAATCTGGTTGAAGCCTTTCCACGAATATCAAGACGACGAAATCCAACGGGAAATTTCGCGATCGCTGTGGCCCACTTTATGGTGTTGCCACGCGATGGTTCGGCAGATGATCGCTCAAGGTAGCGGTTCAATTGTCAATGTAGGCTCATTCGCCACCCGCGGTATCAATCGCGTACCCTATTCAGCCGCCAAGGGCGGTGTTCATGCACTGACCGCCAGCCTCTCACTTGAGCTTGCTCATCTGGGCATTCGGGTAAATTGCGTGGCTCCCGGCGGAGTCGACAGTGGCGCGCGCAAAATTCCCCGGAACCCCGCACCGATGAGCGAAGCGGAAACCCGCTGGCGGCAAGAAGTGACGGCGCAAACCCTGGCGAGCACGCCGTTGCGACGTTACGGCACGCCCGACGAAATAGCAGCTGCCATATGCTACCTGGGTTCGGAAGAGGCATCTTACATCACTGGCCAAACCCTCTTTGTCGCAGGAGGGGGTGTTGGGTAACCAGAGCGAGCGCATCGGGCATCCAAATTCGAATTGTTCGTGCCAATGTCCGCTGCGGGTCGACGGCTAGCAGGTCCTGGAAGAGAACCTCGAGACGGGAAGATGTCAGTCATGACACTACTGAAATCCGGTGAGGTCGAGCTTTATTACGAACTGCACGGGGAGGGTCCTCCGGTCGTCTTTATTCACGGCGCAAGCGGTACCCATTTATCCTGGTGGCAGCAAATTGCACGCCTGCGCCATGATTTCACCTGCCTGATCTATGATCAGCGCGGTTATGGCCGCTCGCGCGCGAACCACGACTACGACTGCGGGGATGGCAATCTTCTGTACCAGGATCTCCGCGCCTTGATCGAGCATGTTGGATTGGGAGAAAGGAAAGTCAGTATCGTTGGGGCATCGCTTGGCTCCGCGCCGGCGATGCACTACGCGATGGAGCATCAGAGTCAAATCGACAAGCTCGTTCTGGTCTGCGGCGTGGGCGGCGTTGTGACGCCAACGATCAAATCGGGTTGGGACCAGAGATTTGCCCGGTTCAAAGCCCGCCAGCAGGGTATGGCAAAAGGTCCGCCCAAGCTTGGGCGACCAGGCCGTCTTGGTCACGTTCCGCCGATCCTGAGCGAAGGCGAGTTTGAGCGATTTACCGTCGCTTACCATCCCTATGGGCCCGTCGGAGCCACGATGCACATGGATTCGCCGGATATCACGTTTCTATATGCGGAGATCATGGCTATGTCGGGCGGGCCGCCGATCTTGGATGTATTGCCATGCTTCGCCTCGCGTCCTGTGACGGAGGAGGAAGCCTCCGCCGTTCCGTTTCCGGTATTGGCGGTGGGAGGCAGTGAAGATCCGCTTTTTCCTTCCGAGGAATTGGAGGAGCTCGGAAAGTTGTTTCCGAAAGGGCGGACCGTTCTCTTCAACGGCGCCGGACACGCTGCATATTATGAGCGTGCCAATCGGTTCAACGACCTGATCAGGGACTTCTTACAGCACGGCCACGAAAATTGAATTGTCAAAAGAAGGTGCGCACAGGTCTCGGCCGGGTATCGGAGAAAGATCAGAATGGATACTGAGAAAGAACCTCTGCATGAAGTTGCCCAGCTTGCGTTTGCGGAGCTGCTGACGCCACGGCTCAATGACAGTGTCGCATTCTTTACCGAAATCCTCGGCATGGAAGTGGTGCACTCGGAGGGCGGAAGCGTCTTTCTTCGCGCTTATGAGGACCCCTACCGGTACTCACTGCAGTTGACCGAAAGTCCAAAGGCCGGCGCGGGTATCGCGTCTTTTCGCACCTATTCGCCTCAGGCCCTGGATCGAAGGGTTAAGGTGATCGAACGCTCCGGATCAGGCCAGGGATGGTCTAATCCATCCTTCGGCCGTGGCCGGGCGTATCGATTCCAAAGCCCCGATGGTCACAGGATGGAGTTAGTCTGGGATGTAGAACCCGTAGAGGTCCCGGCGGCAAACAGAACTTTTCTTTTGAACCGGCCAAGCCGACGGCCGCTCCGAGGTCTTCCGATCAGAAGATTGGACCACATCAATTATCTCGCCAAGGATCCGGCCGCCAATATCGAGGCGATGATCGAGCTATTGGGTTTCAGACTGACTGAGCAGGTCGTTGGCAACGATGAATCAATCAAGGCGGCCTGGCTTCGCGTGTCGAACCTGACCCACGAAGTTGCCTTCATGGTGGACGCGCAGGGCGGTCGTGGTCGACTGCACCATCTCGCTTTTTGGTACGGGTCACCGACTTACCTGATGGATCTTGCGGATATCTGCCTGGATGCCGGAATAAGGATCGATGCCGGTCCCGGAAGACACGGTCCTAGCCAGGCGCATTATTTGTATGTTTGGGAGCCCGGCGGAAACCGGATCGAGCTGTTCGGCGATGTGGGTTATCTCATTTTCAATCCGAGCTGGAAGCCGGTTACCTGGAGAGACGGTGACATTGGAAGGGCGGGCCATGGCTCCGTTTTGACGCGTGAGTTTTATATGGAGGGGTCTCCATTCATTTCACAGCGCTGACGCTGGGTTTATGATCATACTTGGACGGCGCGGTCCTGACGCCATTTTCGCCTGAACGAACTTTCTACCCGAATTCGACAAACGGAAACATAAAACGACAAAATAGGGAGGATCTATAGGTGAACAGGCTTACCGGAATCATTGCGTCGTTATCGGCAGCCGTCTTGTTTCTGCCGGGCCACTTCGCTAGTGCGGCTGATACACCGGGTGTCACGGCCACCGAAATCAAGCTTGGCCAGACCATGCCCTATAGCGGTCCAGCCTCGGCCTTCAGCAATCAAGGGAGGATCACCGTCGCCTACATGAACATGATCAATGATCAGGGCGGCATTAACGGGCGCAAGATCAACCTGATCTCACGCGACGATAGCTACAGCCCGCCAAAGACGGTCGAACAAATCCGCCGACTGGTCGAAGAGGACAATGTTCTGGCTATATTCCAGATGACAGGTTCTCCGGGAGTTATTGCGACGGCAAAATACCTCAATAGCATGCGCGTTCCGCAACTGTTTTCGTCATCGGGAAGTTCGATACCTGCCAACGCAAAGGAATTTCCTTACACGACCATGTGGTCGATGCCGTTCAGGACGGAGGCGTTTATCCTTGCGTCTTACCTTGTGAAGAACAAGCCGAACGCAAAAGTTGGAATTCTTTTTCAGAACGACGAACTGGGCAAAGGCTACCAGAGGTTCTTCAAACAGGGATTGGGTGACAAAGCGTCGTCGATGGTGGCTTTGGAGGTTGGCTATGACATGACGTCACCGACCATCGACTCGCAGGTCGCGCAGCTGAAAAACGCTGGCGTTGATACCGTAGTTCTTGCCACGACGCCCAAGTTCGGCGCCCAGGCGTTCCGCAAGATGCACGAGCTCGACTGGCATCCGCTAAAGCTGCTGATCTACGCGAGTTCATCGATGCAAAACGGAATCAAGCCGGCTGGCTTTGAAGCCACCCAAGGTGCCCTGTCGGTTCAATATATGGTGCTTCCTGAAGATAAGAATAATTGGGAGCTTCCGGCCATGAAGGAATACTTTGAGTTCATGAAGAAGTATGCGCCCAACGAAAATGCCTACGAAAGCGGAGCACTGGCCGCTTACATCACCTCCACAATGATGGTCCAGGTATTGAGGAAATGCGGCGATGATCTGAGTCGCGAAAATCTCATGAAACACGCGAACGGCTTCCCCGAAGTACAGCAGCCGCTTCTCCTGCCGGGCGTGAAGTATAACGCGACGCCGACCGATCATACGCCGCTTCACATGGGAATGATTTCAATAGTCGAGGGTGAGCGGTGGGCTCCGACGGGAGAGGTGATCCGCGTCGACCCGCCCGCGGAATAGAAGATCCATATTTGCAGTGTTGAACGAGAGGAAAGGCCGCTCAAAAAAGGGTGGCCTTTTCGTTTCGCTACCGGCGATGAATGGCGACGGCATGGGATTCCCTTACTGAATTGTCGGGCCTGCGACAATCCAGAGCAATGATCGGGGCTAGCCTGACAAGGTTGCGGCCGTCAGTACGGGTTGAAGAGCGACAATCGGCCTGACGTGCCTGCGCCGTTGGGAGGCGCCCGGTTCGCCAGGCGCTGCCACGCCCGAAGAACAAGAGGCGTTGGTTGGGAGGATATCGTGATCGTAGACAGCAAAGCCATTGCCGCGGCGCTGGACGCGGATCTATTGCTGAAAGAGGCCGCCGAGATCAGCGGCCTGAGTAATTTCGGGGATCCTCACTTCATCGTTGCGCTACGCGCGATGGTGAAATGCTATGCGCAGGATATCCGGGTGGACGCGCGCGGCCTCAACACCGTCCGAAATACGATCATTCGGCAGCTGGTGAACCGCGCCCGCTTCGCGCGCGACGTCGTCCTCCATCCGGAAATCCTTGATGAGGATGTGAGCGACCCCATCATCATTCTGGGGCAACCGCGCTCCGGCACGACCAAAACGCATCGCATGATGGGTGTCGATCCCAATCTACTGAAGACCTACATGTGGCAGCTGACCAACCCGGCTCCATTTCCGGACGCGGAACCCGGAAAGCCGGACCCGCGCATTGCGGCGGCGAGGTTCCAGGACGAACTGATCCTCGCGAGTGAAACCAACGAGGCTCTCCGTGCCGGCCACCTCTATGCAGCGGAAGAGGTGCAATCGGACATCTTCCTGTTCAGTATGACCTTCAACTGTAAAGCTATGTCTACGGGCCGGCCCCCTTCGCCATCCTATTACGAATACATGAAGTCGCGGACTATTCCCTCCGATCTCGATAACTATAAATATGTGAAGTCACTGCTTCAGTATCTGCAATGGCAGCAAGGCGGCCGCCGCGGAAGGCGCTGGCTGATGAAGCAGGAGCATAGCCTTGCGTTTCTCGACGAAGTGCTGACGGTCTACCCCAAGGCCACGCTCGTGTTCCTGCACCGCGACCCGCTGGTGACTATTCCTTCCATAATAAAGCTTCAGCTCGAAGCGTACAGGCCGAACAACCCTGATGTGACCCCGGCCGAGATCGCGCCTTTGCTCGTTAGACGCCAGATCGACATGATGAGCCGTTATGTAGAGGCGCGGGAGCGGCTCAACCTGGACGATCGGATCTACGACGTGCCCTACGAACAGATCCGCAGCAATCCAATGCCAGTCTTCCGCGAGATCTACCGGCGCGCCGGCCATATCCTCACCCCGCAATCGGAGGAGCTGATGCTCCAGTATGAGCGGGCGAACGAGCAGGGCAAGCACGGCGCCCACAGCTACTCGCTGGCGCAGTTCGGCCTCACCGAGGAAATGATCCGCCGCGATTTCGGCGCCTATAGGGACCGCTTCGGCGCCTATATTGGCCGCTCCATTGCAGCATAACGCCCGGGGCCAGCCATGTCCGACACAGCTATCGCGCGAACAATTACCGTTACACCATCGAGCGAAACCGCTGAAGCCTGGCGTCGTTTCACCGATGCGCAGGCGGCGGCCGGCGACGCCGTGGCGCGCGAAAGAACATCGGCGGCAACGCAGCCCAGCAGGCGAAGACCACCAACTCGATGAGCTTGCTCGTCGGACTATGGCTTTCACGAGCGCGGACCATGACCACCTTGCGCGAGAAGCAGATGTTCCGCTTGTGCCGCACGCTGATGATGATCCTGATCTGACCACAATGGACGACCCACCGGGTCTCGCGCCGAGAATCGGTCAGGCCGTTGGCGGACTATCTAATGACCTGAAGGATCGCAGAATATTGGTCGTGCTGGTCGATGAAATAGCTCACCATCGCGCTCAATATTTCCAGGCGCGTCTATGTCATGTGACGCGCGTCGTGGTGTTCGAAGGAACGCCTTGAATTTGAAAAGACAACTCCCGTGTCCGGAGAGGAGTGGTTGAAAGTGTGATCCGAGGAGCGCCGCGTACGGAAGTCTGAAGTGAAAACTGCGCGTTAAAATAAATAATCAGGGAGGATTAAATGAAGAAGATTGCGATTCTGACCACAGCACTGACCCTTCTCGGATTGGGACTGGCAGGACATGCCAATGCCGAGACCGTGAAGATCGCGTACATTGACCCGCTTACTGGGCCACTGGCCGGTCTCACTGAGCAGGAATTGAATACGCTGAACTTCGTCCTAGACATGGCAAACCGAGAAGGATGGGCGGGTCCCGGCAACACATTTGAGCTTACGGCGTTTGACGGCAAGAGCAGTCCCCAAGAATCGATCCAACAGTTGAAGAACGCGACCGACCAAGGATTTCGCTACATCCTTAATGGTTTGAATTCGGCCGTCGCATTAGCCCTGATCGACGCTGTCAGCCGATACAACGAGCGCAACACTGGAAAGGAAATTGCCTTTTTCAACCTCACGGTCGCGCCAGAGGCGACGAACGAGAAATGCAACTTTTGGCATTTCCGGTTTGATTCCAACACCGACATGAAGAGCGCGGGACTGGCGAGCTTTCTGGCATCGGACAAGTCGCTGGCGAAGGTCTATCTGATCAACCAGAATTATCAGCTGGGGCAGTCGGTCTCCAAGACGGTACGCGAAACTCTAAAGCAATCGCGGCCGGATATGGAGATTGTGGGGGACGACCTGCACCAGCTGATGCAGGTGAAGGATTTCTCTCCTTACATCAGCAAGATAAAAGCCTCAGGTGCACAGGCTATCGCCACGGGAAATTGGGGAGCCGACCTGAATTTGCTCGTCAAGGCCGCCAAGGACGCGGGTCTTAAAGCTCCGTTCTATAATTTCAATGCACAGGGGCCCGGTAGCCCCACTGCGCTTGCAGCCGGAAAGGTCGATAACCTTTACAACCTCGTCGGCTGGAATCCGAATGATGACATCAGTGCGTCCAAGCCTTTGCTAGCAAAATTCAAGGAGAAATATGGCACGGAATTTTCGATTTTTTCGATCTACAACTGGGCCCGGATGTTTTCGCAGGCCATCGTCAACGCCAAGTCCACTGAGCCCCTGGCCGTCGCCCATGCACTCGAAGGCTTGAAGGTGAAGGGAATTAACGGCGAAATCGAGATGCGTAAGGACGACCATCAAATCATCCAGCCGTTGGAAATCACGCAATGGGTCAAGACAGACGGGAAGGATGTCGTCTACGACCTTGAAAACACCGGTTACGGCTTCAAGACCATCGACAAGGTCGATCCGGCAGCCAGCGGTTTGCGTTCTACCTGCCAGATGAAAAGGCCGACCTAGGTTAAAATCTTCGCCCGTCCCGTCGTTCGAGATCCGATGGGACGGGTGACGTAAACCCGTCGGACGGCATCGTCGCGATCACTATATTCCGCTCAACAATGGTTGCGCCGCCGATGGTCTGATATGGGAGCACAAAGTGCTGTTCAACTCGTCTTCGACAGACCCGGCACGTCGAGGACAATGATCGCGCCGTATTGAAGTTCGATCAGATTCTTTTCCTTCAGATGCTGAAGAAGCCTATTGGTGGTCTGGCGGGAGAGGCCGATCATGCTCGCCAACTGGCCTTGACTGATCTCTAAAACAATATCCTTCTTATGTCCCTGCTTGAAGTCAACTTGCACCAACAGACTCAGAAGGTTCGCAAGCCTGATCAACGGGGGCTGCATAAGGACATCGTCGTGAAAGAACGAGTTGAATCGAAAATTGCTGCAGAGCAGCGTTGAGAAATTCCGAACTACCTTGGGCTCCTTAGTCACGATCTCGTCGAATTGCTTCTGAGGAATTTGAACGAGTGTTGTGCTGGACACCGCCGTCACAGTGTTATGGCGCGGCAAAGCGTCGATCATTGAGACCTCGCCGAACCACTGTCCCGAACTGCCAAATCCTGCAATGATCTCCTTGCCGCTCCGGTGCGTATAACTGAATTTGAGCCGCCCGGAACATATACCGAAGAGTCCGCTCGGCGAATCGCCCTGACGATAGACGGTCTTTCCGGCCGCGATGTTCAACAGCTTTGCACTGCGCAAAATGAGCTGCTGAAGCGAAGCTGGCTGATCTGCGAACCAGCCTCGCGCGCGAAGATAGGTAGCCGCTGCCTGCAACGTCGTGGGCGCCATGGGCGACCCTACCTCAATTGTCGAGCATGCGACAATCTCGGCCGTCGCTTAAAACTATCTTTTTTGCTTCAACCTTCGAATCGCCGTCCTTCCAACGTGCGCGTTCGCGACTGTTAATCCGCAGCGCCCATTCAGGAGCTCGATGGAAACGATGGGAGGAGTTCTTTCTTCTTCGCAACGCAACAATACTGACTGTCGGCTTATCGACAATTTGCCCTCTTCCGCGGTGATAGCCTCGCGGGTGCCAGACACCTCGGGAAATACTCCCAGCCGCCATCGAGCAACCCGGGCGCAACGTTACGAATAACAACTCTTTTCTCACAACAATGGATGAAGGGGTCGGCCATGGAGCCAACAAATTCGGATCTCACGCCAGCAGCGCAGGGATGGCTTGATTTCACCCGACGGCTGGGAGAAGCCGGCCTCCGTGTTCACAAGTTCATTGAAGGTTCGCTTACGACCACCCCTCAACAGTATGGTGAAGTGAACGAACTCCTGATGTTTCTTCTTGCATCAGGAGCCTTGATGTTTCCGCGTATCGATCCTGATCATCCGGAATGGTTTCCGCTACTCAACAGCGCGATGCGCCCCTTCAATCCCAATCAGGACACGGTTTACTGTATCACGCGCATTCGGGGATCTGGCACATATCGCGTTACAGGAAAGCGTGGAACAGCCAAGATCTTCTACATCCAGGTCAGTCATGGAATGTTGGGCTTCCCGGGCCAGTATAAGATACTGAGCGACGTCAACATTGATGATTGCAAGATCGCCGCTGACGGTTCGTACGAGGTCATATTCAGCCCACAGAAACCTGCCGGATACGATGGCGCATGGGTGCAACTCGATCGCGAGATCGACAATATTTTCCTTAGCGCACGCTCGGTGAGCGAAGATTGGATTAATGAAGACGATCCAACCTTGACTATTCAGCGCCTTGACCAGGATCTGGGGCAGCAACATTGGACGCCGACGCAATACCTGGAACGCCTCAATGGGATCGCTGACTACATTCAGCTTTTCCCGGAATCATTCCTGACTTTCGTCAAGCGCCAGCACGCGCAGATACCGATCAACGGAATGATCGAGGTAACCAAGATGCTGCCGACCTTCGCTGATCAATCCTATGGCCACGGGATTGTGGAGATTCGCGACGACGAAGCATGGATATTAGAGACCGATCTGGTCAACCCAAGTGCCTATTGGGGAATTCAGATCATGGACGCGATCGGCAATACGCTCGATTTCATGAACCGGCAGTGCGGCCTCAACTCTCGGCAAGGCGCGGTGGACTCGGATGGCCGATTGCGGATCGTGATCACTCGCCATGACCCCGGCGTTCTTAATTGGATCGATAAGGCCGACTATGATCGCGTAACAGTCCGCTGTCGCTTCTTCGATTCCGCCTTTCCGAAATTTCAAGCGAAAGTGGTCCCCGTTGCTTCGCTATGGGAGCATTTGCCCGCGGACACGCCACGCGTGAGCCACGAAGAACGCCAGAGAGCCTTGCGCGAGCGTTCCAAAGGAGCCCAACTCAGGCGTCGATGGTAAGCCCAGAGCGAGCTTGATAGACAACGCGCCATCGGACGCGAGTTCCAGAAACGCGTTGAATGTTGCCAATAACAACAACGGGAGCAAACATGAGCCGGTTCAGCCAATGGGCGGGATACGCCCTGGCAGCCACTGTGACGATGGCGCTTGCATCTTCGGCCCTTTCCCAATCGCCCGCCGCACCATCGTCTCCGAAGGATGCCTCGACGCCATCAAGCTCCAAAGTGGAAATATCGGAGGCGTCGCGACAATGGCTGGAGTTCGCCAACGAACTCGGCAAGGCAGGGTTACGAATCCACGAGCTGGCTGATGGCGCCAGAACAAAGGAGCAGCAGGGCGAAGTGAACCAGGCGCTGACGTGGGCGCTTACGGCGGCTGTTCTGGCTTTTTCCCGAATGGATCCGGACTACCCAGAATGGATTCCGATCTTGAACAGCGCAATGCTCGGCATCAACAACAATCATGACAACGTTTACCTGATCACCCGCATCCGAGGCTCCGGCTCCTACAAGATCGAAGGCGATCGCGGCCGTTTGAAATTTCTGCTTCTCGAATTGTCGAATGGACTTCCGGCCATCACGCCGACCACGAGCCATATCGGCGATTATGATCTCAACGAAATGAAACCGGAGCCCGACGGAAGGTTTGAGGTGTTGCTCAGCGCCAATCGACCGGCTGGCTTCGATGGCAATTGGATAGCGCTCGATCCGAAGGCAGAAGAAACGTTTCTGGCTTTGCGAGAGGTGTCCTACGACTGGAAAAAGGACCGCGACGCCAACCTCAGCATCCAGCGAATCGACAGACCGATCAACATGCCGCGGCGCTCGGCTGCCGACACGAGCGAGCGGCTTTCACAGATACCCAAATATGTCGCCGGTATCCTGACCATATTCCTTCGCATCCAGGATCAACAAGGCTTCCTGAAAGAAGAACCGAACAGGCTCTGGGACGGAACCAAGGGGTTCGGCAATGCCAGCGCGGTGAACATCCCTAAGCAAATTTATCAGATGGGAGAGGTCCGCCTGAAAAGCGACCAGGCGCTTGTGCTGGAGGGCGAGATCCCAAGAGCCTGCGACTATTGGAGCATCATGCTCATGGATACCGCGGCCAACACGCTCGACTTCATGTTCCACAAGTCCGGGATCAACGGAGCCAACGCCAGAATCGATCCCGACGGGAAACTGCGGATGGTCATCTCGGAAAGGGATCCGGGAGTGCAGAATTGGCTCGACGAAGGGACCTACGAGGTCAACGGCATCAGGGGGCGATTCCTCAAATGCGGAAACCCCGTCTGGGTTTCCAAGGTCGTGCCGATCGAGGGCGTCATGGATGCCTTGTATCCGGGGACGCCGAGGGTCTCGTTCGACGAGCGTCAGAAAGAACTCCGGGAACGGCTCCAGCAAGTTCAACATCGTCGGCGCTGGTGAGTGATCGGCCGCTCGTTGCGGTCAACATTCGAAACGGATCGACAGGCCATGGACGGATTCGCCTCGGAGGAGGGGGCGGATCCACCGACCAAGCAGCTCAGTCAAACGGCTGGTTGAGCCAACAGCGCTTTGATCAGGGCGACGCTTTCGCCGAGATCGCGTCCAACGTCTGCGGCAGCTAGGTTGCGTGAGATCGCCGCCTGATCAATTTCAAGTCCTTCTGCGACCTCGGCCATCGCTTGGGCGCTACCGCCGGCAATAAGGAATAAATCTGCCAGCGCTGGCGTTTCCGCCTGCCAACCGCCAAGACCGCGTTCCTGCTCGGCTGGAAGTCCGGCGAGAATGCCGGCTGCAAGTCCGGGGGCTCTGTAGGTTGCGGTGAGTGCAATCTGACAGCCGGTGGGATTGCGCTTGTGGGCCATGACCGAGGAACCACCGCGTCCGGGCAAAGCCGGTTCACGTACTTCATCGATGGCGTTTTGGGACAGGAGCGAAATATCGCGCGCCATTTTGCCGAGCGCGCCGACGACAATAGCGACCGACGTGGCGATGGCTGCAATGCCTGTTCGACGGCCATGCCAGGGAAGGCTGTTGGGAACATCCAATGCTGTAGCCAGATGCGCAGCCACACGGGCGCCCCTGCCATCAAGGTTGGTACGGGTGCCGGCCGCGCCTCCAAATTGCAGGCCGGCATAGGTTCTGACATCCCGGGCAAGGCGACGCCCGGCATCCGCAAGCCCGGCATGCCACTGCGCGAACCGCAAGCCCAGGCCGATGGGAAGCGCGTCCTGCAGGAGGGTTCGGCCAATGGCTGGTGTGGAGGCGGTCTGCTCGGCCAATGTAGCAAGGTCGTTCAGAATACGATTGAGATCACCCGCCAGAAGCGCTTCAGCGTCGCGAATTTGACAGGCGAGAACGGTATCGGCGACGTCCTGGCTTGTTGCACCCCTGTGAAGCTGGCCAGCGGCATCTTTAGACAATTTTGCGCGCAAACGGTTCAGCAGCGGAATAGCCAGTGTACCGGCGAATGCAGCTTCCTTCGCAAGTTCGGCCGGCTCGATCGAAATCGTGGCGCACAGATTGACAATCTCTTCGGCCTCAGACGGCTTGACCAACCCTTCTGCAGCTTCGGCGCGGGCCAGTTCAGCTTCAAAAGCCAGAGCGTAGCGAAGCGTGGCAGAATCAGCAAACACGGCTGACATCGCAGCGGTGGTTCCTGGCCTTACTCGCAACAGGTCGCTCATATCGAAAAGAACACGGTTTCGTTGTCGCCATGAAGCACAATGTCGCGCCACCACGTCCCATCGGGTTTGCGATCGGCAATGAGTGTATGACGGCGCGCTTCGGGTACCAAACTTAGGATCGGATCGGTGGAATTGTCGCGATCGGCGAAATAGATCCGGGTGGTCAGACGCTTCAATACTCCACGTCCCAGAACAGAGACGGCAATGTGCGGCGCCTGCAATGAATTGCCGGGACCAGGAACGGATCCCGGGCGGACCGTGCGAATGCGCCATACGCCATTCTTGTCGGTTGCCGACCTGCCGAATCCGATGAAGGCCGGATCGAGCGGCACATCCTCGCGGGGATCATCAATGCTTGCGTAGCGTCCGGCGGCATTCGCCTGCCAGATCTCGATCATCGCGTCTTCAACCGGAGCCCCGTTGCCGTCATAGATGCATCCGCTGAGCTCAATGACCTCACCCTGCGGACGTTCCTTAACCCGCGAATGGCCAAGCAGATAGTGCTCGGGAGGCATGAGATCCGGACGCGCACCCATCTCTGTGCGCTCGACGAGATCAGCTCCACCCTTCCAGGGCAACGCATAATGGAAGTAGGGGCCCACCGTCTGCGACGGCGTTTGTCCAAACAAGGCGGGGTCCTGATTATCCTCGCGCGGCGCCGCGTTGCGCGTTTCAAGATCAACGATGGTTGTCATGATCATTCTCGAATGGTGTTTGATGCCGACCCTTGAGGACAATGTCGAAAACGTAACCGAGCGCCCAGTTCGGTACGGTCGTGCCCATATCAAAGCGCGATACCATGCGCTGACGATAAGGCATCGGAACCGCATTCGCGATGGGATCGATCTCGATCAATGGATCGTCTGGGAAATACATCTGCGTGACAAGTCGGGTTGCAAATGCTGGTCCCAGTAGCGACAGATGAATATGCGCAGGCCGCCAGGCGTTCTTGTGATTACCCCAGGGGTACGCGCCGGGCCGAATGGTCGTGTAACTGTATCGCCCGTCGATGTCCGTGACGACGCGGCCCATCCCAGTGAAATTAGGGTCAATCGGCGCAGGCCAATCGTCTTTCATATGGATATAGCGACCCGCGGCGTTGGCCTGCCAGATTTCGATCATCGTGTAAGGGACAGGGCGGCCGGAATCATCGAGCACTCGACCTGAGACAGCGATACGCTGTCCATGCGGGACACCCTTATGTTGGGAGGTCAGATCGGCCATTGCAGGCCCTATCAGTCGCTCCCAGACATCGGACGGCCCGGTTACCTCGGTCAACGTATGGGGGATCGGAACAGGATCTTGCAGCGGGCTTCGCAACACCGTCGAACGATAGTCTGGGTATGCGGACGGCGGAACACCCGCGTCATCGCCGTTATAAGGAACAATTCTGCCGTTCATAATGAGATATCCTTCGCTCCCATCGTCCGGCGGCGTATCGAGTGATGCCGTCGTGATTACGCGGCCTTTGCTCTGTTCAAACACCCTTCATCGAAGAGATGGCAACAACATATCATCCAGCCCAAGATCTGCCAGCCCAAGATCTGCGAGCCCAAGATCTGCGATCTGACAAATCCATCTTTCTCTGCTGGGCCCGGGCTGCAGGGTGTGCTGCCGGGCGTCGGCAGGTCAGCCGTCGGCCAGATCGGATGTCGTCAGGCCTATTTCGTGCGCCACGGCACGCACCGCGTCCCTGATGATCTGGATGGGCAAGGTTAGCGCTGCATCAGCGCGCCTGGTTATGCCGACCGGCCCGGTCACGACATCGACGTCGATCGGCAATTCGATCAGTTCGCCGGACCGGAGTTCGTCGGCTACGACGCCGCGTGAGATGATCCAGATCGCGTCCGAGAGCCCCAGGTACGAACGTCCGAAGGTCGGAGACGTTGTCTCGATGACATCTGACAATTCCGAAACGCCGCGGCTCCGCAGAAGCGTATCGACCGTGGGCCGGATGATCGAACCCGGCTCGGGCAGCAAAACGGTGTAGTCCTTGATTACGCCGAGCGAAGCGTGTTGCCGCTCCGCGAGGGGATGACGCGCGCGTCCAACAAGAACGATCTCTTCGGAATAGAGATGTTCAAAGACGAGCTCCCGCATCAGCGCACCATCCGCAAAGCGACCAATCACGAGATCGAGACTTTTTGTTTTCAAAAATTCGAGCAGGACATCGTTGGTCCCTGTTGCCAAATAGACGGTCGCCGTCAACCCTCGCTCTTTCGCCCGCTTGATCGCGCGCGGCATCACGGCAGCTGCAACGGTCGGCAGGACCCCAATTCCGACGCGCATTCCCGCGCCGGCCTGTGCGCTGACAAGACTCTCAACGCCCTGCCGCAAGGCCGCAACGCTTGCTCCGGCATGGCGGCGAAACATCTCGCCATAGGCGGTGAGGCGGACACCGCTTCGACTTCGCTCGAGCAAGACGACACCAAGCGCCTCCTCGAGTTCAGCAATAGTCTTCGAGACGGCGGGTTGGGTCGTGTGGAGCGCCTCGGCGGCGCGGACGAAGCTGCGCCGTTCGGCCACTTCGAGGAAGCAGCTCACCTGCCGGTACTTGATCCGCACAGCGATAGGCTGAACTGCTTTCATATCCATTTTGATATCTAAGCATAGAAAATTGGCATTTTCAATCTCGCTATGGACATGAGATTCCTTCTCCCGGGAACGAACAAGGAAGCAACCGGATGTCCGCCGACCGCCATGAAACCGGATTGAAAGTGCGTCGTGAGGTGTTGGGTGACGCCCATGTCGAGCGGGCCGAAACAGCGAAGACCGAGTTTGACGCCGCTTTCCAGCAATTGATTACCGAAGCCGCGTGGGGCACCCTCTGGGCACGGCCGAACTGGACGCGGCGCGAACGATCGATGGTCACGCTCGCCATTCTCGCGGCACTCGGCCACTCTGAGGAATTCGCGCTCCATGTGCGCGCGACAATCAACACCGGCGCGACCCCGGCAGATATCGCCGAAGCCATGTTGCATGTCGCGATTTATGCTGGCGTTCCCGCTGCCAATCACGCCATCAAGGTCGCCAAGACGGTCCTTGCCGAAGACGGTAGGCTCTGAATGTCATTTCCAAGGTAGGAATACCGGATTCAGGACGACCGTGATCACCAAAATGGTGGAGATGAGTCTTCATGGTGAAACAAGCTTGGAATATTCATCGCGAGGCTTGATCTGGAAACTCACCTGCCAGCTGAAGAATGTTTTGGAGCGTACGCTTCCACAAGCCTGTTATCTCTACCGGCCGGCTCGTTGCATCAGGTGCGCGCGTTCGATCATGCATTGTCAGACGCTCACTGACTTGCAACGTCGGCACTACGATGGGTTGGCGCGTGCTTCCGAATCTAACGCACATCCTCTTCAAGGATTGCCCGCAATTGTAACGACAATTCGCGGGCCCCAGAACCGTCGCGTTGCCTGGGCCGGGCAGTGTCGACGGCGAGGGACGCCGCAAGTCGTCCAGGCTTGCCTGTGATCGCAATCACCTGATCCGCCAGGTAGATTGCCTCGGTAATGGAATGGGTAACGAAGAGAATGGTCTTATGGGTCGCTTCGTGGATCCGTAAGAGTTCATCCTGAAGTCCTTCCCGCGTGATGGCATCGACGGCCGAGAAAGGTTCATCCATCAGCAGGATATCCGGATCGACGGCCAGTGCGCGGGCCAGTGCGACACGCTGGCGCTGGCCGCCGGACATCTCGTGCGGATAGCGCTGGTCAAAGCCGGGCAATCCAACCAGTTCCAGCGCAGCACGCGCTTTCTCCTGGCGCTCGGCCGACGTGAGATGCCCATGCTCGAGTCCGAAGCATACATTCGAGAGCACCGTGCGCCACGGCAACAGGCGAGGGTCCTGAAAGACCAGCGCGACAGGCAGCCTGAAGCCTTCCGCTTCCGCGTTCACCTTGACTTCGCCTGCGCTCGGAGAGAGCAGTTGAGCGACGACACGCAGCAGCGTGGATTTCCCGACTCCGGAAGGGCCCAGCACGGCGACGAAACGCCCCGCTTGGATGTCCAGTGTGAGATCGCGCAGCACTTCCGTCCGCTGACCATCGCGCTCGAATGACAGGCCGATATTGCGCAGCGAGATCATCGTTTCCATCGCAGCAACCACGACTGAAGCGTAACGAAAATACTGTCTATGAGGCCGTAAAGAAGTGCCATCGTCGCCATGTAGATGACTACAATATCGCTTGCGAGAAGGTTTGATGCCTGCATCATCCGCTGGCCTAGCCCGGGCACGCCAAATATTTCCGATGCGACGACCGCCATCCATGCCTGACCGATCGCCGTACGCAAACCGACCAATATGCCGGGCGTCGCGGCCGGCAGAATTATTTTGATAAGCTTCTGGTCCGTGCGCCGAAAGCCGAACGCATCCGCCACCTCGATGAGATCGCGGTCGACGGAATGAACCGAGCCGAGTGCGGCGAAGTAGCAAATCCAGAAAACGCCAGTTGAGATGATGAAGATGGCCGCCGCGGGGTCGATTCCGAACCAAAGGATGGCGAAGGGAATCCATGCGAGTCCGGGGATGGGCCGCAACACCCGTACGATCCAGGACAGAAAAGATTCAAGCGTAGCCGACAGGCCTGTCGCGACGCCAAGCGCGATTCCGAGGGTACTTCCGATCAACAAGCCGGAAAGGTAATTGCGCAGACTCGTGAGAACACTGGTGAACCAGATGCCCGACGAGAGTTCGCGCCAAAACGCACGGGGGAGAGCGCTCGGAGGCGGCAGCACCGATGACGGCACGATATGGAAGGCGGGCAGGGCCTCCCATACCAACAGGAACGCGACAAAACCAACCGCGCCCAGTATGACCGAGCGTGTCCTCGTCATCGTGCAGCCTGCCGTTTGGGTTGAGCCTATTTGCTAGCAGCGCGCTTATAGACGTTGAAAGCAAACAATCCGTCAAGCGGCTCGGCCTTTTGCAAGGCGCCGATTTTCACCTGGAAGTCCTGCAGCTGCCGCGTCGATTCAACGATACGGGCGGGATCGGATGTGAACTGGGTCTGCGGGCTCTTTAGCGATTCCAGCAGGATATCCTCAGGCACCAGACCATTGCCGAATGCCGCGCCCACGTGCTTGACCGCCTGATCGGGATGTTCCTTCAGCAGAGCGGTGGCCCGGATAATTGAGCGAACCAGATTGTTTACGGCATCGGGATTCTTGTCGGCGAACGGACCCATGACGGCGACCACCACGCCGGGAAAGTTCGGGAACATGTCTTTGCCGGTGGCGATCAGCTTGATGCCGGGGTTTTGCTTGCGAATGATCGACAGAGCAGGCTCCCTGACTGAACCGCCTTCGACCGCGTTGGTGGCGATGGCGCGCTGTGTCGCGTCGATACCCATTTCCACGATCTGGACATCCGCCTTGTCGGCCTTCACAACTTCCCAAAGCCAATATTGGAGGGCCGTATTGGGTCCCGATCCGATCGGCTGAGTTGCGAGCTTCACCGGACGTTTGTTGGCTTCGCGGAATGCCTTGAACGCGGACGCGGGATCCTTGCCGGCGATGGCAGGGGAGAACGTCGAACTCGTCGCAAACCCCATTTCCTCCACCACCGTCGCGGCTACCACCCGAACGTCGATGCCCTTCGAACGAGCCACCAGGAGTGGAGCGAGGCCGCCGACATAGACGTCAAGCGTACCCGATTGCAGCGCCTGAATCATGTTAGGCCCCGACTCGAACGCGCTGGTCACCAATTTGAGGCCGTCCTGCTTCAGCCACCCTTCACCGTCGGCGACAAAAATTTGCGCGGTGCCCATCACGGGGATGAATCCCACCCGCAATTGTTGCTGAGCGTCGGCAGAAACCGAAAATCCGAACGAAAGTCCTGCGGCGATGAACAGAGCAAGCAGGGATGATGCGCGGCGCATTATTTTCCTATGGATTTGAGGCGAGGGGCAAAGAACAATCCTCCGCCAAGATCAAGCGGTCCATTGCGTAATTCACTGTTATCCGAGAACAATTTGCTGCCGATGGGCCTCTAAAGGAAAAAGTATTCGGTTGGTGCTGATGCATGGCCTACGGCTGACGACAGGTTGTGGCGGTCGGCCAGATGGTCGTGCAGGCGTCTGCCACGTCACCGCTTTGCGCGCGGCAGCGCAAAAAAATGGATTAGCCGCAACCGTTGTGGGCGTCATTTCACCGCGACAGGGCTGAGGGTGACTGAAGCGGGCTGCTCTATTAAAGCGACCGCCTCAGGCGGCGACCCTTCCGGGTAATTGCGAGCGGTACCGCTAGATAGGCCGACGCCCGGCCATCCCCGTGTGCGCATTTCCGGTGATAGGCGCCCTTCTGCCTATAATATATTCAATTGCACAACATTGTATGCAATGCGTGTCCCCGGAGATAAGGCTGGCAAATGTGCCTGGCTTTTTCAAATGATACGCAAAACCAATATGTTGCTACTTGATTTTCCGCCTTTCTAATTCTGGCACGCGCATTGCTGAACTTCTCTCATCGGCAGCGGGGAGGCCAGCATGAAACGTCGCGATTTTCTGAAATCGGTGCCTGGAGCGGTGGGTGCTTTTGTGTCGGCACCGGCGATCTGGTCCAGCGCAAAGGCTGACGCGCGATCCGAGACGCTGCTTGTCGTATCCGAAAGCGGCCCGAACAACCTCGACATCCACGGGGTGGGCACCAACGTGCCAGGCTATGAGGTCTCATGGAATTGCTATGACCGGCTCATCAGCCACGAGATGAAGACCGGCGCCAATGGCGTGCCGTATTACGATCGCGACAAGTTCAAGATGGAGCTCGCCGAGGATATGTCGGTCGGCGACATGTCGGCAACCTTCAAGCTCAAGAAGAACGCCACCTTCCAGGACGGAACGCCCGTCACCGCCAAAGACGTGAAATGGTCGCTCGATCGCGCGGTCAGCGTCGGCGGTTTCCCAACATTTCAGATGGGTGCGGGCTCACTGACCAAACCCGAGCAGTTTGTCGTCGTCGACGATAATACCGTGCGCGTTGATTTCGCAAAGAAGGATCGCCTGACGATCCCCGATCTTGCTGTCATCGTTCCCTGCGTGATGAATTCCGAGCTCGTGAAGAAGAACGCGACGGAGAAGGATCCCTGGGGACTGGAATATACCAAGCAGAACACCGCGGGCTCCGGTGCTTACAAGGTCACCAAATGGACGGCCGGCACCGAAGTCGTCATGGAGCGCAACGACAATTGGGTTGGTGGTCCGCTCCCCAAGATCAAACGCGTGATCTGGCGCATGGTGCCGTCGGCCGGCAACCGCCGTGCGCTGCTCGAGCGGGGCGATGCCGATGTGTCCTACGACCTGCCAAACAAGGATTTCGTCGAGCTGAAGGACGCGGGCAAACTCAACATCGTGTCGACACCGTATTCGAACGGCATCCAGTATATCGGCATGAACGTGACGCAGCCGCCCTTCGACAACCCCAAGGTCAGGCAGGCTGTCGCTTACGCCTTGCCCTACCAAAAGATCATGGATGCCGTGCTGTTCGGCTTGGCGAAACCCGCCTTCGGCGCACCGGCCGACGCGTCCACCCAAGCAGCGTGGCCGCAGGCGCACAAGTTCAATACCGATCTCGAGAAGGCGAAGATGCTGCTCGCCGAAGCGGGATTTCCGAACGGATTTGAAACCACGCTGTCGTTTGATCTTGGCTTCGCCGGTGTCAACGAGCCGCTTTGCGTGCTGACGCAGGAAAGTCTGGCGCAGATCGGTATCAAGACGACGATCAACAAAGTACCGGGCGCCAACTGGCGTACCGAACTCAACAAAAAGACGCTGCCGCTCTACACCAACGTCTTCTCGGGCTGGCTGGATTATCCGGAATACTTCTTCATCTGGTGCTATCACGGCAAGAATTCGATCTTCAACACCATGAGCTACCAGTCGAAGCCGATGGATGCGTTGATCGATGGCGCGGTAGCGGCGGCGGCCTCTGGCGACAAGGCCGGCTACGAGAAGGACGTCAAGGGCTTCGTTGATCTTGCTTTCACCGACATGCCGCGCATTCCGCTCTATCAGCCCTACGTCAACGTCGCGATGCAGAAGAACGTGTCGGGCTACCAGTACTGGTTCCACCGCCGTCTCGACTACCGGTCCATGGAAAAAGCATGAGATAGCCGACGCATGTTGGGGCTCATCGGCAAGCGGCTGTTGTTGGCGATCCCGAGCCTGCTCGGCGTGGTCATCGTCACCTTCCTGCTTACTCGCGCCCTGCCTGGCGATCCCGCGGCCTATTTCGCCGGCCCGGCCGCCACCAAGGATGCTGTCGAGCAGGTGCGAAAGAAGCTCGGCCTCGACAAGCCGCTGATCGAGCAGTTCTTGCGCTACAGCGCCGATCTCGCCCGTGGCGACTTCGGCAACTCGCTAACGACCGGGCAACCGGTTGCAGCCGAAATCCGCAGCCGGTTGCCGGCCTCGGCCGAACTCACGCTGCTTGGCCTGCTTGTTTCGATACTGATTGCATTGCCACTCGGGATTCTGGCGGCCGTTCGACAGGGCTCGTGGATCGATCATCTCTGCCGCGTGACCACGAGCGCCGGCGTCTCGCTGCCGGTGTTCTTTACCGGTCTTGTCCTGGTTTATGTTTTCTATTTCCGGCTCGGCTGGTCGCCGGCTCCGCTTGGCCGGCTCGGTGTGTTTAACAGCACGCCTCCCGCGGTGACGGGGTTCTATCTGATCGACAGCCTGATCGCGCGGGACTTTGAGACGTTTCGGTCGGCGCTGGCCCAGTTGCTGCTGCCAGCGGTGACGCTCGCGATCTTCTCCCTCGCTCCGATTGCGCGCATGACGCGGGCCTCGATGCTCGCTGTGCTGGCGTCCGACTTTGTACGGACCGCGCGGGCGAGCGGGCTCGCCCCGGCCACGGTAATTGTGTCCTATGCGTTCCGGAATGCCATGCTGCCCGTCATTACGACGTTGAGCATGGTATTTTCCTTTCTTCTCGGCGCCAACGTGCTGGTTGAGAAAGTATTCGCGTGGCCCGGTATCGGCTCCTACGCGGTCGAGGCGCTGATCTCTTCCGATTTCGCGCCCGTGCAGGGCTTCGTCCTTACCATGGCCGTGATGTACGTCCTGCTCAATCTCATCATTGATATTCTGTATGGCATCATTGATCCGCGTGTGAGGCTTGAGGGATGAGCACATCGGTCCCGACGGCAGAAGCAACACCCACTCATGCGGCATCCGGCATGGCGGCGACCCTGCAGCACACCCGTTATATTCTCGCAGGCAATCTAGTGACGGCGTTCGCCTTCGGGTTGCTGGTCCTGATCGTGATCGCGGCGATCCTCGGGCCGTCGCTTGTTCCGCACGATCCGCTGGCGAGCGATACTGCGGCTGCGCTGAAGCCGCCGTCGGCGCACCACTGGTTCGGCACGGATCAGCTGGGGCGCGACATCTTCAGCCGGGTTATTGTCGCAACGCGCCTCGACCTGTTCATTGCCGTGGCATCGGTGGTGCTGGTGTTTCTGATGGGCGGGCTGGCGGGGGTCGCCGCCGGTTATTTCGGCGGCTGGACGGACAGGATCGTGGGTCGAATTGCCGACACGATCATGGCGTTTCCGCTGTTCGTGCTGGCGATGGGCATTGTTGCCGCGCTCGGCAACAGCGTGCAGAACATCATCCTTGCCACCGCGATTGTGAACTTTCCGCTCTATGCACGCGTCGCCCGCGCCGAGGCCAACGTTCGCCGCGAGGCGGGCTTCGTACAGGCAGCTCGGCTATCCGGTAACAGCGAGTGGCGGATCGTGCTTGGCCACGTCCTCCCCAACATCATGCCGATCATGATCGTACAGATGTCCCTGACGATGGGCTACGCGATCCTGAATGCTGCGGGCCTGTCGTTCATCGGGCTTGGCGTGCGGCCACCCACCGCAGAGTGGGGTATCATGGTCGCGGAGGGAGCGAGTTTCATGGTGTCCGGCGAATGGTGGATCGCGCTGTTTCCCGGTCTGGCGCTGATGCTTGCTGTGTTCTGCTTCAACCTTCTGGGCGATGGCCTTCGCGACATCGTTGACCCGCAACGCCGGACATGAGCATGACCGCAACGCCGCTGCTGGACGTTAGGGACCTTACCGTCGAGTTCGCTACGAGGCGCGGCACGGTGCGGGCCGTGCAGCATGTGAATATCAGTCTCGCAAAGGGAGAGACGCTCGGTATCGTCGGCGAATCCGGGTCCGGCAAATCTGTGACGTCCTATGCGGTCATGCGCATCCTGGATCGGGCCGGCAGGATCGCGGAGGGGGCCGTGACGTTCTCGGGCATCAATGTACGTGATGCCAGTGAAAGCGAAATGCGCAACCTTCGGGGACGCGAAATTTCGATGATCTTCCAGAACCCGCGCGCGGCGCTTAATCCGATCCGAAAGGTCGGAAAGCAGATCGAGGACGTGCTGCGCCAGCATTCGCAGGTTAACGCCGACGCGCGTGGCGAGAAGGCGATTGAGGCTCTTCACGCAGTGCGTATTGCGCGGCCGCGCGAGCGCTATCACGCCTATCCCTTCGAATTGTCGGGTGGCATGTGTCAACGTGTCGTGATCGCGTTGGCGCTTGCCTGTGATCCACAGTTGCTGATTGCTGACGAGCCGACCACGGGTCTTGATGTGACGACCCAAAAGGCCGTGATGGATCTCGTTGTCGAACTTACTCGCCAGCGCGGAATGTCTACAATCCTGATTACCCACGACCTCGGCCTTGCAGCGGCCTATTGCGACCGCGTTGTCGTGATGGAGAAAGGCAAAGTGGTGGAGACCGCGATCTCCGCGGAGATATTCGCCGCCCCGCAACATGTCTATACGCGCAAGCTCATGCGGGCGACTCCCCGGCCGGGCATTGGGCTGCGCGATTTGCTGCCCGATGAGGGGGCGGGCGAAAGCTCCGTTCCGCCAGAGCCGGTAATGGTCAAAGCCGGTAATGCCGACCGATCAGGGCCGTTGCTCGTGATTGACAAACTGGTCAAGGAATATTCTCGGCAGGGCGCGACCAAGGCGCTTTCAGCCCTGTTTGGCCGGAAGCCGCCGGTCGAGCCGCCGCAGTTCCGTGCAGTTGACGAAATCAGCTTTTCCATCGGGCGCGGCGAGAGCGTTGGTCTCGTCGGCGAATCAGGATGCGGCAAGTCGACCACTTCGATGATGGTGATGCGCCTCCTCGATCAGACCTCCGGCCGTATCGTGTTTGATGGCGAGGACATTGGGGCGATCAACCCGAAAGCTTTCGCACGGTCGCCCTTCCGCCAGCGCATTCAGATGGTGTTTCAGGATCCGACCGACAGCCTAAATCCGCGGTTCACCGCGGCGCGATCCATTGCCGATCCGATCCTGCGGATGGGCGATAAGTCCGATTTACGAGCCAAAGTGACCGAATTGGCGCAGCGGGTCGGCCTGCCTCTCGAGCTGCTTGACCGTTTTCCGCACCAGCTGTCGGGCGGACAGAAGGCGCGGGTTGGCATTGCGCGTGCGATCGCGCTTCGACCCGACCTTGTGATCCTTGACGAGCCGACGGCCGCACTCGACGTATCGGTACAGGCGGTTGTTCTCAACTTGCTACAGGATTTGAAGCTGTCGATGGAAATGAGTTATCTGTTTGTGTCGCACGATCTGAATGTCGTTCGCCTGGTCTGCGATCGGGTGATCGTGATGCGAAGCGGGCGGATTGTCGAGGCAGGCGCAAGTGAGCAGGTGCTGCGTTCGCCGCAGGATTCTTACACGCGGGAATTACTATCGGCGATTCCGCATCCCCCGGTGTGATACGAAGGTTTCCGGATTTGACGAGGAGGTACGATGTCCGTTCAGCTTGATGTGCTTGACAGGTATATCGAGGCGACAGCGGACGCTCTCGACTTGCGGATCGAGGAGGCGTGGAAGCCGGCGGTGCGGTCCAATCTGGAGGTTACGCTGAAGTTTGCGCGCCTGGTTGAGGAGTTCACGCTGCCCGACGAGCTTGAACCAGCCGAAATCTATGAAAGCTGAGCCGGTGGGCGAACCATCGAACGGCGAATTGCCGAACACCGCGGGTGATATTGCGGCTGCGGTATCACGCGGCCAGAGCAAGGCCACCCGCATCATCGAGGCGACCCTGCAGCGTATTGCTGCCGTCGATCCGAAGCTGAATTCCTTTACTGATATCGTGGGTGATCGTGCCCGGTCGCGGGCGCTCTATATCGACCAGCTTGTAGCTACAGGCAAAGTGGCAGGGCCGCTCGCAGGCGTACCGTTCGCGGTGAAAAATCTGTTCGATATCGCAGGTTTGCCGACCCGCGCCGGTGCGAAGATCAACCGCGCGCGAGCACCTGCCACGCGGGATGCCGCATTGATCGAGCGTTTGGAGGCGGCAGGGGCGATCCTGATCGGCGCGCTCAATATGGGCGAATACGCCTATGATTTCACGGGCGAAAACGTGCACGATGGTGCCTCGCGCAATCCCCACGATCTCTCGCGGATGAGCGGCGGCTCTTCCGGCGGTTCCGGCAGCGCCGTCGGTGGCAAGCTCGTGCCGATCGCGCTCGGCTCGGATACCAATGGCTCGATCCGCGTGCCTTCTTCGTTTTGTGGCATCTTTGGATTGAAGCCCACCTACGGAAGGCTGTCGCGGGCGCGATCCTTTCCCTTCGTCGCGAGCTTCGATCATCTCGGTCCTTTCGCGCGAAATGTGACAGACCTGGCCTTGTCCTACGATGCCATGCAGGGCCCAGACCTGGACGACCCCGCCTGCACTCGGCGCGCTCCGGAGCCGACTGCGGAGCGAGTCGACGAAGACGTGAGTGGTTTGCGGATGGCCCTGGCGGGCGGCTATTTTCAAAAGGGCCTGTCGCCGGAGAGTCAGGAAGCCATCAGGCGGGTGGCCAAGGCGTTTTCGATCACGATGGAGGTCGAGATCGCAGAGGCCGCGCGTGCGAGGGCGGCGGCCTACGTGATCACGACCTGCCAGGGTGCCTCACTGCATCTCGACCGACTCCGCCGACAGCCGGGCGATTTCGATCCGGCGGTGCGCGATCGTCTGCTGGCTGGCGCGATGATCCCGGGCGCACTCGTCGACCGGGCGCAGAAATTTCGCCGCTGGTATCGCGCCGGGGTGCTGGACCTGTTCAAGCGGGTGGATGTGATTATCGCACCTGCCACGCCCTGCGTCGCGCCGAAGCTTGGCCAGCAGACCTTCATGATCGACGGCGTCGAATTGCCGGTGCGGCCGAACATCGGGATTTTCACCCAGCCGATCTCCTTCATCGGCCTGCCCGTGGCCGCGGTCCCAATTCCGCTCGAGCCGCTGCCCATTGCCGTGCAGATCATTACGCCGCCCTGGCGCGAGGATCGAGCGCTTCAGGTCGCGCGGGCGCTGGAGCGCCTTGGTGTCGCCGTCGCGCCGGAACCAAAAGGATTGCAGGCAGCATGATCATTGATGCTCCCGATGTGGTCGCCGAGGTGATGGCCGCTTTCTCACGCTATGAGACGGCGCTGGTCACGAACGATGTCCACACCTTGAACGCATTGTTTCACGACGACGCACGCACCATTCGCTATGGAGGCGGCGAGAACCTGTATGGCTATGAGGCGATCGCGGCCTTTCGCGCGGCCCGCTCACCGGCAGGCCTGGCCCGCCGCCTCGGACACACTGTGATTACCACTTACGGCCAGGATACCGCCGTCGCCTCGACGCTGTTTTATCGTGACAGTCTTCCCGGAAAAGTCGGGCGGCAAATGCAGACATGGGTTCGGTTTCCGGAAGGCTGGCGTATTGTTGCCGCCCATGTCAGCGTGATCGCTGAATAGGGTCCGATTCGAGATGACGGTGAGCGATATGACCGCGGCGGGGCGCGGCGACAGCGTCCGGAAGCGCCGTCAGGGCTCAGCGCCCGGGCGGTTGACGCGCTCGGAGGAATTGCGCCTGGTGCTGGCCGACGAGATCGTTCGGGGCGTGCTGCCACCCGGAGTTGCGCTCGACGAAACCCAGTTGGCGCAGCGTTTCAGCGTTTCGCGCACACCGGTGCGGGAGGCGCTACGCCAGCTTGCCGCCAGCGGCCTCATCGCCACTCGGGCGCATCGCGGCGCCGTCGTAGCGCGGCCATCAACAGCGCAGCTTCATGACATGTTCGAAAGCATGGCTGAGCTTGAGGCGCTGTGTGCCGGGCTTGCCGCCGAGCGCATGACGGGAGCCGAACGACAGGCGCTGGAACAGCTACATGAGGAATTGCGTAAGCTCAGTTACCAGGGCGATCCGCAACGGTTCCACGAAGTGAATGAGACGTTCCACGATTCGATCTATGCGGGCTCGCACAATTCGCATATTGCCGAACTGACGCTTGCGACGCGGATACGTGTGCAGCCTTTCCGCCGCGCGCAATTTCGTAATCTTGGCAGGTTAGCGAAGTCACATGCCGAGCACGACCGGGTCGTCGTCGCGATCCTTCGCGGCGACCGCGCGGCGGCGACCAAGGCGATGCGCGAACACATCGAACTGGTGCGCGAGGAATTCGAACTGTATTCCGATTCGATCGAGTGATCAGGCGCCGGGATTGGCCTTCATAAACGTCCGCCAGCCGCCAAATTCGGAGATATCGCGGGCGCGGTCGGTTGCCAGCGCCTCCACGAGAAAGCCTTTAACGGCGTTGCCGTCGATCAGGTTGATTGTACCGATCGACAGTGGACTCGGCACCCCAGCAACGAAGGAACCGAAGGCTTCCACTGGCAACGACCATACTTCGACCTCGATGGCAGAGCCGCCGCTTGCGGCCCGCAGCAGGCCGGGCTTGGGCGGCACCGTGCCGTCCAATGCATAGAGTTTGTAATCCGGCGTGGTCGTCGTGGCGTGGAGGAGCCGGCCCCCACGCGAAGTCAATTCGTGGTTGAGCGGCATGCCGCTCAAATGCGCGCCGACCACGGCAACCGCGATCTCACCGCGTTCGTCGACGGCCGCCACCCGTGGCAGCGGGGGTTGCGGCAGCCCGAGAGCGCCCATGGTTAGCTGGGTGTCCGCATGGAACACCCGTCCCAAATTTGCGAGATCCGCGTCGCGTCCGCCGGGCGCCAGCAGCGTAATGCCGAAAGGCACACCGTCGGGAAGCATCGCGGCAGGCAAAGCGAGGCCGCAGAGGTCCAGCAGGTTGACGAAATTCGTGTAAGTGCCTAGCCGGCTGTTGAGCTCGATCGGGTCTGCCAGCACCTGATCGACCGTGTAGGCCGTCGGCGCGGTCGGAAGCACCAACGCATCGATCCCCGCCAGCAATCGCCGGCTTACGGCGCGCAATTCCTCTAACCGGTAGAAGGCGGCGAAGGCGGCGGCGGCCGATAACCGGGCTCCCGGTTGAATGATCTTACGGGTTGTCGGATGCAGCGCCTCGGGGGCGGATGCAAGCAGATCGCGGACGACAAGGTAGCGCTCGGCGAGCCAGGGGCCTTCATAGAGTAGCCGCGCGGTTTCATAGAACGGCTCAAGGTCGACCTCAACCAGTCGGGCGCCGAGTCTAACCCAGCGCTGCAGCGCGTCATCATAGGCGGCGGCAGCGGCCTGGTTGCCGAAGAACCGGAGTTGTCCTCGATACGGAACGCCCAACGTCATCGGCCCGGAGACCGGTGATAACGCACCGAGCCGTCGGTCGCGCGAATAGGGATCTGACTCGTCCGGCCCGGCCATAGCCGCAAGAGCCGTCAGGGCATCGTCGACGGTCAAGGAAAAGACCGAAACGCAGTCGAGCGTGCGGCAAGCTGGCACCACGCCCGATGTCGAGACAAGACCGACGCTTGGCTTCAGGCCCACGATGTTGTTGAGCATGGCAGGCACCCGGCCAGAGCCCGCCGTGTCTGTCCCGAGCGCCAGCGGCACAAGCCCGGCGGCGACAGCAACCGCTGATCCGGAGCTTGAACCGCCCGGAATGAGATCACGATGCACGGCATTGCGCGGAATTCCGTAAGGCGAGCGCACGCCGACCAAACCGGTTGCGAACTGGTCCAGATTGGTCTTGCCGATGATGATGGCGCCGGCTGCTCGCAACTTCGCCACCGCCGTCGCGTCCCGTGAAGGGGTGTAGGCGTAAGCGGGGCAGGCCGCCGTGGTCGGCAGCCCGGCAACATCGATATTGTCCTTCACCGCAATCGGCACGCCAAGAAGTGGCTGGTCCAGAGAGCCCTTTCGCAAAAGCTCCTCCGCCTCAGCCACTACCTCTTCTTCGCCTCGCAGGCTGATGAAGGTTGCAGGGTCGCCGTATTCCCTGATCCGCGCGAAGCAGCGCCTCACGGTTTGCGTAGGCGTTATGGTTCCTGCGCAGTGCGCGGTAACGATCTCAGCGGCGGTCTCAGTCACGGTTGGTCCGTTTGATCAGATAGGGGACGATCGTGGTTGCCGGCCCGGTTTGGCCGTCTCGCACAGGCCGGCGCCGCTTTTGCCGTTGTCATGACCTTGCCCCTGCTGCTTGTTCAACCCCTGCATCCAGCGCCGTCAATACCGCGGCGGAATCGCTGACCCAGCCAAAGATGCCGCCCTGTGCCTTGATCATCTTCAGGCCGGCTTCGTGGAATTCCGGAAAATAGGAAGCGCAGCAATCCGCCAGCACCACGCAGCGATAGCCGCGATCGTTGGCCTCGCGCACAGTCGTATTGACGCAGACCTCGGTGGTCACACCACAGACGAGTAGCGTATCGATACCGTGCGTCCTGAGGATGTCGTCCAACGTGGTGGCGTAGAATGCGCCTTTTCCCGGCTTATCGATCACGATCTCCTTGTCCAGCGGGTAGAGCGCCGGAATGATGTCGTGACCAGCTTCGCCCCGGATCAGGATGCGACCCATCGGACCGGGGTCACCGATCCGAAGGCTTGGTTTGCCTCGCGCAATTTTCGTGGGTGGTGCATCCGACAAATCGGCGAGATGGCCTTCGCGGGTATGAACAACTAGAAGGCTGTTAGCGCGGGCGGCCCGCAAGACCGAAGCACACGGAGGCACGGCGCGCGCGAGCTGCGAGACGTCGTTACCGAGCGTTTCGCCGAAGCCCCCGGGCTCGAGGAAATCGCGCTGCATGTCGATGATGACGAGCGCCGTCGTAATCCAATCAATCTCGATCGGAGAGGGGGCCGCGACCAATAAGCTCCTGCTCTTTGACATTGGGCTATCAGCTCCGCCGCCGCCTTCTGTATGGCGGCGATAGAACGTCAAAAGCAAAGCTTATGCCATTGAATACAATCTTCGTGAGCTGAAATCCCGCGCGGCTTTCAGTTTTTGTAGTTTGGAACCAATGGCTTAGAAAATTGACGGAGCATCTGAAATAAGGAGCCTGTTGTCTTGCAGCTCATTTATTGTGCAACAATTAGTCTGCCAGACAGGCACGCCGCCATCGCCGGTTGCCGTCATTGGCAGGCAAATAAGGTGCCGTGCTGTTATGGCTTTGGCTTTCGCTGTCTGGCGTAACGGAGCCGTCAGGCTGCGCCGGTCGCCAGAATTCAGAAGCTTTTCCTTTCAAAAGAAAAGCCCGCCAATGGCGGGCCTTTCCGGTTGAGTGGTCTGCGGCGCAATCATCGGCGCCAATTGGAAGCAGCCTGGCCGAGCTATGCGGCTGGTCGCGTTCCGACGAGGGCGTTGGAATCCCGTTCGCTCTTGGGATCATCGAATCCCTCCTGAACGTAGTCGCCTCGGGTCATGTGCTGCAACGTTCCGAACCCTGTCATCCCCTCGCCGACAATCGTCGAATACATGTCTGAAATGCCGCGCTTGTGCTTGGTATCCATAAAGCTCGCGTGTCGCGTCCAGGCGAAATGCATGTGCCCCGTATAGGAGAAGCGCTCGACCTTGCCTTCAGTCAGGCGCAACACCTCGGCCTCGTCGAATTGCCGAGCTACCAGTGAGCCACTGTTGATGCGAATCCAATTGTCATAGGTCACATCGCTAATGCCATTTGGGCTCGACAGGGCCGAAAAGGATATGAAGTTGCCACTTGTGGATATTACTCCTGAAATGAATTTTTTTCCGTTGTCGAAAACCATCGGAGTCCAAAACCCGCCCACTCTCGCGCCGTGCCATGCGCGTGGGCCCCAGCTATGATCTCTGACCAGTAGACCCTCAACCTCGATCTCCTTGTCGCCAGACCACAATTTTCCTTTCCATCTGGCGCCCTGTTCGTATCGCGTGCCCATGCTGATCGGGTCCAGCTTCAACGCACGCACGAAGGGGGTCCAGTTTACGATGGGATGTTCGCTGATCATTTCGATGTCGAAGCCAAAGGGTACATTTCCTTCCTGTTCGCCGAAGAATCCATCCTTTGCCGGACCGATCGCTCCGCGGCCGGAATATCGCAGCCTCATCCTCTCGAGTGGAACGCTGACCTTCACGTCGAGTCCTGGCGCAGCAAGACAATCGTTGCCAGGGGCTTGCGACGTCGCTGAGGTAACGACCCCGTTGATTATCGTCATGACGCGGACATCGACGATACCTTGATCGAAGATATGGCCCAAGTGAATGAACCAGCCCGAATTACTGGAAGCATCAAATGCATGGAAAACATAGTTTTCCTGCCAGTTTTTGCCTGCGATAGGCTCGTGGTGGAATTCGTCGGAGGCACCCATCGTGTCTGTCATTGTCTTCCTCAACTGGCTTTGAAAGGCAGTAGTTCGCCGAGGCGCCAGTCCTCGATCGAACTCGATACGCGTCGCATCAAATGTTGCTTTCGGAGTATCGCGCGTGGATTTTGGTTCACATTTACGCCGCAGATGTAAACTTGGGCCTTCAAGTTATTGACCAGCGCGATTCTGTACTCGGTGAGCAATTCACTCATCGAATAGTCTACGCCGTAGCCTTGAAGCGCATTCAGATATATTTCGAGCAGCTCTCGCTCGTACGCCTTGCGATGCTCGACCGTCATGTTGTGGGTGATAAAATAGGCGAGATCAACGGTGGCCTTGCCCATCGCAATAGCCTGCCAGTCGAGGGCGACGACGGGGTCAACTTCGTTGGTGGTAGAGAACAGCAGGTTATCTGCCTTGAAATCTCCGTGCCGAAGCGTTTGAGGCTTGGTAAAATTCCACGCTTCGAAAGCCTCCACACTCTCCAGATATGCGTTCTTCATCGACCGAAATTCCGGAGACATATAGTCTGAGAACCATCGCTCCATCTCAGGCCAACCTTTGACCAATATCTCCTTTGAGGGCGTATTTTGCTGGCTTGCAGTCTGGGTGGGTGCCGGCTTGTTCCAGAATGGCCCGTGCAGGCTCGCCAACTGCTGCATTCCGAGCGTTGCTTCCTGGAGATCGCTACCGGCGATCTGATCGCCCGCACGATGATGCGGAAAGTCTTCAAGCAGGAGCAAGAAGAATTCACCGACTGCGTCGCATTTCGCAAAGTAGGATTTCGGCGAGCGCAAGCTGATCTTGTCCGCGAGATTTTGGTAGAAATCCACCTCCTTGACATAGAGCGAGGTGGCGACAGACGCCTTGCGGCGGGCGTCATTGCTGGTCGCGAACTTTGCGATCAGACTTGCGGGCGCGCCGGGCGGCAAATCCGGGTGAGTGTTGTAGGTTAATATGAGGCGTGCCACTTCCCCGGTCTGCCCTAAACCGTCACCGATCTGCTTGGACTCCACCGACCGAACACTCACATCGCGGCCGATGGTTCCATTTTCTTGCAGAACGGTCGTCAGCCAATCGCTACGGATACCCGAAGCGTCGTGCGGGAAGTCGGTCGGGGGACGGATTTGGCTATTTTCCAACCTCGGGTTCTCCTTTAATTTCTGTTTTCCAATTCGTAAGGCAAACGGCTGTGGTCGGCCATCCGCTTTTCAAGAATGGTCAATCGGTTAAGCCGCACACGAGGTAGGCATTGAGACTTCCGGAATTGAGACAGATGCGCTGTTTTAGAGAGGTTGCTCGCGCCGAACATTTCGGCATGGCGGCCCGTGCTCTCGGCATCTCTCAATCGGCATTTACCGAGCACATTCAAAGGCTTGAGGAAACTTTAGGAACCCGGTTGCTCGAGCGGGGGCGAAAGGGCGTAAGGCTGACTGCCGCCGGCGCAGCATTCCTGGTCGAGACGGAAGCGGTCCTTCGTCAGGTTGAGGCGGCTGTACTTGCGGCGCGTGGAAGTACGACCGCGAATGCGCCCCGGCTTCATGTCGGTTATAGCGCTGTCGCCCTCGGAACACCGATAACGGGCGCGATCCGGAGGTTGCGAGACGAAATTCCAGACCTCGATCTGCGAATGTTCGAGCGGGGGGGAATCGACACCGAGAAGGCGTTGTTCGAAGAAGAACTGGATTGCATGGTTGTGGCGTTTCCCTCGGAAGACGAGCGCATCCGGACCACGGTCGTGGGTGAAATGACCATGAAGGCGTGCCTGCCGAGGGGTCATCGGTTGTGCGCTAGGCAATTCCTCGAGTTCTCGGACTTGGACGATGAGGCACTGATATTCGCTGAGGACTATCCGAACCGGCGATTCCATGATGCGTTCTTCAGTGCCTGCGCGAAAGCGGGGGCAAAACCGCGGGTTGTCCATCGTGCGACTCACCTGATGGCAACCCTTACACTGGTGGCCAGCGGCCTGGGGATAGGCCTTGCTCCGTCCCCTGTTGTGCTGTCTCCCCACATCGATATTGAATTTCGGCCCTTGGGAAGTCCGCCGTTCTCGGTGGCGACTGCGCTGGCCTGGCGAATTGACAACCACAATCCGGTGGTCGATGCCCTAATCGCTTTGGCGCGCAATCATAGTAGCGCTGCTGCCTAATGGCTCGCTCCGGTCACCGCAGCCCCGCGGCGCTAGCTGGCTGTGCCGCCTCGCAAGTTAGACGGATGGAAATCCGGCGGTCGGCCCGTTGCCAAATCGGCGCCGCGAGGACGCAACACCCCAATCACATGACCAGCCAGCCGATATAGCTACCGCGTGTCTGGATTGGCGCTGCCTCCGCTGGTTGCTTCGCCCTGCAAAATGGACCGCAAATCGGCGCCGGACTGGCCGCACTCCGAAAGGGCGCTGTGCTTGTTTCTGGGAGCCATCGGCGTACAGTTGACAGTGCTGACGAGCCGGGCAGTTAGCTTCCAAATCCCCTCAAATTTTTTCAGCCGCGTCAAAATGGCTCACGAAAATCTTCTCGAATTCGCCCGCAACGTGTTTGGCAGAACGGGCTGGCTTTCACGCCAGCCTGAAGCGTTTCGCGAACTCGTATTCGACTGCGCCAAAGTCAGGCGCGTGCCGGCAAAGTCGTTCGTCTATCGTCAAGGCGACCCCCCGACCGGCATTTACGGCGTGGCCTCTGGATGCCTGAAGATGGAGGCCTTGCAGGAGGACGGACGCCGGCTGACGATGTCAATGCTTTTGGAGGGCGCCTGGTTCGGAGAGATTTCCACCATCGAAGGCGGTACGCGGCCTTCGTCGATGATCGCCGTGACGGACGCCATCGTATTGCAGATCCCGGCTGCGGCGTTCTTTCGGATCGCAGAAGAACACCCGCGCTACCTTCTGAATTTCGCCAGTCTGCTGTCCGACAAGGTCCGCTCGATGCATCGGATCCTTGAGGAGCTCTCGTCCCCGGATCCGACCCAGCGCGTCCTGAAGGTTCTGCTCTGGCTCGCCGGTCTGCGCGACAGGGAGGATTTGGCGGCGGACGTCGCCATCCAGATCACACAGGAACAACTTGCGGGCGTCGCCAACCTCTCTCGGCAGACGGTGAACCATGCGATCAAGGATCTCAAGAAGGCCGGGATGATCGACTGCGTTTATGGGGCCGTGATCCTGCTACCCAAGGCATCCCCGAGCTTCGATCCCTCAGTTCGCCGAACCGCCGCTGAGCGGTGAATGGCACATAGCCGGTCGGTACCGGATTGTACGAAAGCGACAATCTGCCCGGCGGGGGTATGCTATGCGGTGTGCCTGACGCCGGCTGGGAGGCGCCTGGTACGCCAGGCGCTGCCACGCCCAAAGAACAACAGGCGTCGGCTGGGAGGATCTATATCGTGCTCGTTGACAGCAAAACCATTGCTGCCGCGCTGGACGCGGATCAATTGCTGAAAGAGGCCGCCGAGATCAGCGGCCTGAGTGATTTCGGAGACCCGCACTCCATTGAAGCGCTGCGCGCGATGGTGAAATGCTATGCACAGGATATCCGGGTGGACGCGCGCGGCCTCAACAACGCCCGGAAGAGAACCATTCGCCTGTTGGTGAACCGTGCCCGCTTCGCGCGCGATATCGCGCTCCATCCGGAGATCCTCGATGAGGATGTGAGCGACCCCATCATCATTCTGGGGCAACCCCGCTCTGGCACGACCAAAACGCATCGCATGATGGGCGTCGATCCCAATCTGCTGAAGACCTACATGTGGCAGCTGACCAATCCCGCTCCGTTTCCGGATGCGGAACCTGGAAAGCCGGATCCCCGCATTGCAGCGGCGAACCTGCAGGAAGAACTGATTCAGGCGAGCACAACGAACGAGGCTCTCCGTGCCGGCCACCTCTATGCATCAGAAGAGGTGCAATCGGACATAATCCTATTCACCTTCACCTTTAATTGTAGCTTCATGTCTACGGCCCGCCCCTTTTCGGCGTCCTATTACGAGTACATCAAGTCCCGGACTATCCCCTCCAACCTCGACAACTACAAATACGTGAAGTCGCTGTTTCAGTATCTGCAATGGCAGCAAGGCGGCCGCCGCGGAAGGCGCTGGCTGATGAAGCAGGAGCACAGCCATGGCTTTCTCGACGAGGTGCTGACGGTCTGGCCGAAGGCCACGCTCATGTTCCTGCACCGCGACCCGCGGGTGACCATTCCTTCTTTGATAAAGCTTTGGTTTGAGGCCTACAAATCGGACAACCCGAACGTAACGCCGGCAGAGATGGCACCTTTGATCGTCAGACGCCAGCTCGGCGTAATGAACGATTACCTGGAGGCGCGGAAACGACTCGGCCTGGACGATCGGATCTACGACGTTCCCTACGAACAGATCCGCAGCAATCCGATGCCGGTCTTCCGGGAGTTCTACCGGCGCGCCGGCCATACGCTCACCCCGCAATCGGAGGAGCTGATGCTCCAGTACGAGCGGGCAAACGAGCAGGGCAAGCACGGCGCCCACAGCTACTCGCTGGAGCAGTTCGGCCTCACCGAGGAAATGATCCGCCGCGATTTCGGCGCCTACATCGACCGTTTCATTGAAGCATAACGCCCAGGGGTGAACCATGTCTGACACAGCTATCGCGCGAACTACTGGCGGCACGCCATCGAGCGAAGCCGCCGAAGCCTGGCGTCGTTTCACCGATGCGCTCGCGGCGGCCGGCTCCGC
>Ga0207702_10000096_pt1 | contig 102001 bp, 149 predicted proteins | sample KBSCornC62_FD_184302 | JGI IMG/M metagenome (GOLD analysis project Ga0207702, IMG submission 184302) | Corn rhizosphere microbial communities from Kellogg Biological Station, Michigan, USA - KBS Corn C6-2 (SPAdes) (version 2) | ecosystem: Host-associated > Plants > Roots > Rhizosphere > Soil ...
AATAAATACAACAATGTTGCATATTTTATCTATATAATACTCTCTTTATGCAACTATGCTGCAAACTGCCTTGCACTGACTACAGTAAATTATCTGAACTATGTAGATCAGGAGTATTTAATAATACTTCTATGTAGCCTGTTTCTTGGTTAACCCATTTTTTTGTAACCCGGACATCGGCTATTTTATTATCTTCTGCCAGCAAGCCATCGAAAAATCCTTTCGCGAGGTTGTCCCAATCGGGCCGTGAGTTATGCAGCATTAAATGCATGCTTTCTTTCTTATGTTTACGCCAAGAAGTAGGAACAGGCATATAGAAAATTATGTGCATCCCTTGCTCTGCTGGGGTAAATCTTTGTTGTTTTGCTAATGCCAGAAGGGATACCTTGTACTTGTTGTAACGTTCTATCCTGATCAACCTTTTCAACCCGGCAGGGCGAAGTTTATCCCTGGGTATTCTAAAGAATATGGAATCACCCTGAGTAGTTCTGATTGCGCTAACCGGGGTGATATCTAATCTATACTTCTTTTGCATTTTTACGTTTCCTTTTACGTTCTTTAATGGCGCTTTCTATAAAAATAGCGGCCATTTCCGAAGCTGTTCTTCTTTCTTCGTTTGCAAATTCGCATAAATCCTCATATACAGAGCTAGGCAACTTCGGCCAAACGCGCTTATCCAAATCCTTTTGTTGTATTTCTTGCATAAATTGCTACAATTGCAGCAACAAAAATACTGATTTTATGCCAGTCTTTCATATTCTTCGTGAAAATTATTTAGCCAATCGCGGCATATTTTTACTTTGTCGTAAAGTCGTTGACGCTCGAATGCGGTAAAAGGATCTATTTTGATCTTTGATATTCGCTGGCGGGGTGGCATATGGTTGAATCTCATACTACGCTCCCATTTAGGCCATTCTTCGATAAATTCAGGGGATTCAGTAGTAGCGCATCCTATCTTCCGAGCTACCGTCCATTGCATTTCTATGATATCTTCTTCCGGGCAGTTGACAAGCGAATTAACGATGTATCCTACCGGGGCCGTGGTAATATCGCAATATCCCTGAACCTGCTCTTTTTGGCCCCCTGATAGCCCTGTATGTATCTTTTTCAGGAATGTTGGGTAATCGGTGGCGTTCTTCATATCCGAAATGTTGGTAGCGGCATAAACGTGTTCTCCTAAGTAGGTGTCTATTTCGCCGGAAATGTATTCGTTGTAGATTCTGTCCTTGTGTATCTTGTATTCTGCGCCGTCTACAAGGCTAAGTAGTTCTATGCTTTCCTTTTCTACTTTTTTGCCCTTCCTCATGCCCAATAAATCCAAAGATTCTTTGCCCACCGGTATCATTCCTCTTGTGATCCATGCATATTCCACCATTAAGTACTCTATGCAAGTGTCAGACAGGATTATTTTCTTTCCATTTTCCTGTTTTACCTTCAATTCGGCAAGTTCTTCCTGTTGTTTTGGTGTTAAACTGCCTTTTTTTTGCAATTTATCCTCCAATTCTACCATTCTTACTGCTTGAAGCTCGGTTAATACCGGATTCGATTGGCTATTTGATAGAACTTTTTGAATTGCGCTACATCTGACCTTAAAATTACCCCAATTTACTTCCATCTTTACCTTTTTTAAACTTATCTATTTTATTATCAAGTATTTGACTAATTTCTGCCATTGGATTTTTCATAGAATTATACGCGGTATCTAACCCGGCGATAAAACCCAAGCTCAATAGCAATGAAACATCTGCTATTATGATGTCTATTGAGGTATATTCCCCATCCAATTGACCGACAAATAGATCTATGCCTAATTCCCTTGCAGACTTTTTGAAAGCAGGGATATTCCTTGATGGAATTTTGCAGTTTATAGTCATGTGTTTAGTACTTATATAGGGGGGTATTTATTTGGATTTCAATGAGTTAATCATAGTAGTATTCTGTCTCACATTCATCAATAATTATGGTTACTTGTTGAGCGTATAAGCGAAAGAAAAATTTATCGAATGATCCATGCAATGATTCGGTTCTTAAGTCACCTCTATGATGACAGTACTGTCCAGCACCGAAGCTATAAGGCTTACCAGTTTTACTATCTATCGACATTTCATATTCGCATTCATACCTTTTCTTTCCATCCTCCTTATCAAAGGAAATATGAGTTGACCCGTAATCGCTTCTTTCTACATGCAGTGTAATTTCACCGCCATCACTTTTATCTTCTATTTCCTCCTGCTTGAACTTTTCTATTATTTCCGACAACTTCCATTCTTTCTTTTCCAATGGCCCTAAATACTCAGTAATAGCCGCTGATATTGGGTCTTTTACTGAGGATAGAAGATGTTTGTCAAGCTGATCCTTAACAATAGACACTACAATGTGATTATAATCTACCGCCGATATTTTCTCAAAATCTATCTTGAAAGCCTTATTTATTTCCTCCTTCAGCCCTTTACCAAAATCAGAATAGATTCTTACCATGTCCTGAATTACATCTTCCAATGTTTTCTCAACTTTAGTCTTTACTATTTCGGCCAGCTTCCCTTCGGTTATTATCTTATTTAGTTGTTCTTGAACTAATATTTGAATATCCATTATTTTTTAGTTTAAGTGTTTGCTTTCTGTTACTTGTTCTTTAGTTTCTTCTGTCATGTTGATTTAGTTTATTGAATATTAGGTATATATGCGATATCTATGTATACTACTTTCAAATTTTCTTGGTTCTTCCACGAATGTTTCAATACCCATTCGGCTATTCGTACGTCTTTATTACATTGAGGGGAATCACCAAAGAATAACGCTTTTTGTTCCTGCCCGTCTTCACATATCCAATAGCTGCCTCTCCTAACTATCGAGCCGGACTTAGGCTCTGTAACATCTTTAGTATTGTATTTCATATATCATTCTTTTGAATACCCGTTTTTGGTAGCCCATGCATGTAGTTGATCGGTTGAGAATATTTCTTCAGGATCGAATCCTTCGCCGGTAACCCATTCAAGTATATCATCCTTGTGGATGCCGGATATGAGTTCGTCTACTTTAGGGTCTTCAGCTATTACGGTCACGAAACCATAACGATTTGACTTTATCCTTGCTTCATCGCATCTTATTTCTATCTCTTTTGTTTTGGGCATAATATTTTAGTTTATTTGAGTTTATTAAGGTCTTTTACCGTTTTGCGTTTTAATATAACGCCTTGTTTTTTCAACCATTTTTCATCAAGTAGGGTTTGATCTCTAACGGTATCTTTATGTTCTTGGGTTAATATCTCTACTGTATTTTCTGGTTTTATCTCTATTAAAACTCCCCAACCACGGCCCATTTCTCTATCCTGTATAAATACAAGATGGCGCTTACAATCTGTTTTATCTTTTGCAAAAGGATATAAATCTTTTACTTCAAAAGAGCCACTGTCTGCATTATCTCCTATATTATCAACAGTTGGCACCTCTCTCAGTTGTAAATGAATATTTGCCGACTTAAGCATTTCTACAGCCCATTGCAATTGCTTTTTATGATACGGGTGTATAAAATTGCCGAACCCACTGAAAGTAAATTCGTTACGATCTCTTGTCCCATCCGGGCGTTCAAATACTTCAGTATCGTCTCCCTCATTGTAGATTGTGAATTTGTTCATGTTTTAGTTTATTGAGTTTAATGCTTCTACAGCATCGGTTACGAGTTTATGTTTATGTCTGAAGGCTGCTTTTTTAAGTTTGTCGTATAATTGGATAGCCGAATCATATTGATTAATGAACGGCGATTTATCTGGGTCATCTGTATAATAGGATATAAACGCTTCTATGTTTTTGGGATTAACGGCTTCTATACTCCACCATCCATTGTCTGATTGGTGAATTATACCGATGTCGTTTAGGAATGAAGCATATTTACCATCTAAATCACACTTGACACCTATCTTATAACTCAAATACAAGCCTATGTCGTTATGTACATCTAGGCATTTATCGAAATAAAACCGGTTTTGTGGGTCTAAATCCCATTGTGAATGATTATCCGGGTTGACTCTTATTTTAGATATATCATCTACTATGTGTTCTTTTTTTTCTTGTGCCATACTCATTTTAGTTCGATTGTGAATTATTTTCAGCTAAAGGTTTCGATGTTAAATGCCAGAAGCCACATATTTCGCATTGGTAGGATCGGTTTGGTTTCTTATGATCTCGCTTATCTTGTTTTATTAGTTTCAATGCTTTTTTGGCGGCTTCTTCATCTACGTATGAGTTCTTTTCGCAAGGAAGTGGTTCGTATTTAAATTTTAGGGGGAGGTTTGGCAATAAAGCCCAATAGGATGCTTCTATGTAAATCTTTAGTTCGGGCCACTTAGTTATTAAGTCCTCATGTCGGTATAGTTCTACAAGATATTCTTTGGGTAGTTCTTTTAGCGGTTTATTCCTGTGCTTACCGAAGGGTATTATATAATCTCCGTAGTCCATATCAGTCTACAATGAGTTGTAAATTATTGACTGCTTCTTTTGGTGTGTTGCCAAAAGCGGCGACGCTTTCTTGTAAGTTGATAAAATCATTATAATGCGCACACCAACAATCACCATCTTTTTTGACAAGAATGTTTGTATTCCACCAGTCAGGACGCGGGCCAACATTAGGTTCCGGATTACTTGCGTTATTACTACAATACATTGCCATACAACGCCAGCCGCCTCCATAATCCCAGCAAACAGTTCCGCAATTTGGACATGGGCCTAAGTATTTATGCCATTCATCGTGTCCGGGTAATCTTTCTCCGTACTACCATCCTTTATCATTAAAGGGATTATATTTTATAGCCATGTTACTGTTTATTTTTGAGTTTTTAAAATAGTTAATACTTCTTCCCAATATTCGGTGGTTGTAATTTCATCTACCCAAATTTTACCTTCTTTTTTATAGGTTGACTGCTTCCATGTACATGGTATTATTTGCTCTACACATATAATGGCGCATTGTTTTGCGAATGGGTTTTTGCCGGGACGCATATCATTTTGAATGTTTAGAGCTTCTTTGTATTTCAGATATAACTCTTCTGATTTTTCAACGGGGGTCATTGGTTATTCGTTTTTGTATTCTTCCAAATGATTCATAAGTAATTTTTCGAACTCAGCTAATGGCATATTGACTATAAAACTATCCCCACTTTTCATGAAAACGTCTGTCCATATTTTATTATCCTCTCTGAAGTCGCTTACAGGGATACCCTCATGATAGCTTTCTATACACGTTATCATCACTTTTCTAATTACTTCTATCAAATCGCACTCATCAGGCCGTTTATTAAAGAGTTCTTGATTTTTAGGATCATACGCGATAGTAGGAAGTTCTACAAAACCATACTTCTTCATGCTAGTGTGTTAGGTTTTTTGTGACATTCAATTATAGCTCTTTTACTATCCTATGTTCGATAAGGTAATTCTTATAAGAACTAAGAAATAAATCTAGCGCGATACGACAATTCCCATACTGACTGATAAACACATAAGCGCCGTGTTCATTTGGTTCTATTCCTTCTTCTTTTAGGAAAGCTAATTCGTGTTTAGTAAGTTCTGTAAAAGCGGCATCCATCTTTTGTTTTTCTTCAGTGGTCATATAGGTTTAGGGTATTTTTTAAGTCGTTTCTCAATTATATCAAAGGCTGATTTAGTTTCTTTACTTGTGGTTTCTGCTAATGTACGATACGAATACAATCCATGCTCCCCATCAAGTACAACGCACGCATATATATCCTTTATTAGTTGGGCTACTCTTATATCTTCGGGTGTTCTATCTACATTTATTACGGGTGGTGGGCCGGGAGGCTGGGGGTTGGCTTCCATAAATGGTAGGTTCTTTGATTTATACCATTGTTGTACTAATTCCTGAGATTTATCAAGCGCATCCAATGGGCTTTCGCCATTTGAAGTATCAAGTGCCATTTCTACACTTATCCATTGGGCAACTACTACTCCATTTTCATAATGGGCCGTATACTTAGTTCTGTCTATTTTCATTTTCCGTTGTTTAATGTTTCAGAATCCCAATTCTTGTCTAAATAGAATAAAGAGCTTTGTTCGCCTTGTTTTGTATAATGACTGCCCATGCTATTGATAGTTAAAAATTGCTGATCATTCCAACTTCCGTCGCCTTGTAATAACATCAATCTCTTAACCCCAATAAACGGATGAAACTTATCATTCCCTATTCCTAAATCTGCCAATATTACATCATCTGGCAAGTCTTTAATTATCTGCTTTAATATTCCAACTGTTAATTCCATAAATTAAAAAGCCTGAAACAAAGTATCAGGGGTGAACCGCTTCAAACCTATATGTTTAATTCTCATTTGAAGCGCCCGGATTTCATTTCAGGCATTAAAGTTTAAAAATAAAAGCCAATTGCAGGTTCACTATGCAAGGCTGATCTACTATGCTTATGTTATTCTAAAAAGCAAATCCTTTTGTTTTCTTTTCAATATCATCGGCTAATGCATTTTTACCTAATTCACGTAAGCGCTTAACACCTGCAACTATGCCATCTTTTATTTGCTTATCGCTTTCGGCCTTATCTATCTTTTTTACTAATGCCTTTGATTCCTTATCATTTTTAAGTTCATCATATATCAACATTAGTGCTGACCCGATGTTATCGAAATTCATTTTGTTTATTGTTTTATTAGTGATTAAAGAAAATGATTTTGAAAGTTAAAAAGAGGGAGAAATAAATAGACATAAATCACTCCCTTCTTTTAAACCAGTAGAATAAAACATGAGAACAATTACTAAGGGGAGAGGCGATTAATCTGCATTACCACCTAAGACTCATGCAGCTACAGAGTCCCAATTACTTGACGTTATGTTGCTCCCCCCGTAGTAATAAATAAAGTATGTTGATGAATGGCAGGGATTTCCATGCGTCACCCTGCAAGCCTTTTTCATCTTTCCGGCATTTAGGCATGAGCTACCGGAAACGCTTTTCAACGTATTTGACCGCTCATCGTGTTTACTATTGAGTTACTTTACATAACATCCTGTCTATTCCACCACATTCATCAACAATATCATCTATATAAATAAAGAACTTGTTTGTACAGCGACCGCAGATGGCGTGCTTAAAGTAACTTAACACATCTCTTTACACTAGATTACTTCCTTCTGTGTCTACTGCTTTTGTAGGCCAGCTTGTCAGGTTAGTCCCTGCTGCTCATGCCTTACATATTTAAAAGAACTTAGTTTGCCACCCGCAAGGGGTTCGAACCCTATACCTTCCGTTACAATAATAGTGATCAGTTATCTTTCACGGTTATCCCTATGATTATTGGCTTACGCCTCACAATGCAGGTGAAATATATGAATGAACAGAAAAGAGAATCGCCGGTCGTAATTTCGTAGGCCAGTTACCAAATTACATCCTACTCGCGTCCCAATAACAGGCTGGCTACCCGCATCATATGATCACTCATAAATGTTTCTGTTCATTTAGCATCTTCCTTTCGGTCTGTGGCATGAATTTCTTCACCGCTCACCTTGTCGGGGAAATGCGCTCCCGAGCTATTTAAAAGAACTTGTTTAAAATAAGGCCGGGACTAAAAATAATCCCGACTGAGATTCCCGTACTGATTGTGAGTGAGAAAGTTTATAAATACCTTATAAATTTAATACACCTTCACGTTCAAGATAAATATTTAATTCTTGAGCATTCTTTAATACAGCGAAAGCAGCTTCTGCCATTCTTCGTTTTGTCATTGGAGCAATCCACCCTAAATCATTATCGCTACATGTTTCAGTCTCTAAAAATTCTTCCATTTTGATTTCTAATTCATTCAAATAGTAATATTCGTTTACCATGTTATTTATTATAGAAAGTTTTCAAATAGTTCTTCTGCGGTTAAATAAAGACCGTTATGATAAAATCTTAACCCTACACGGGTTTTCATACATTCAACTTCATTATTACCCATATATTCTAAGAGTTCTAAACAGGTTAAGCGCATGTACTCGTCCAATGCATTTTTAATGGCTGATTCTACTGAACTTAATGGACAATTACCTTTTTTATATTGTTCAATAATATATAAAATTGGCGCGTAATCTTTTGTTCCTTTTTCTAATATCGCATCTCTATCAGCCATTGTTATTACCTTTTAATTGATTAATCCTTTGTTTAATTATAGCAGGCCAGTATGCTTGTGTTGAATTGATTTCAAGTAATGATTCTAATTCTTTAACGACACAATTATGTACATATAACCTCGCTGCTACATCCATGTCTTTACATGTAATCATAACAGCGCCATTTTCAATAACACCACCATTACTTCGTAATACATCAATTAAACTAAGCATTGTTATTTGTTTTATTTTGTATCCTATCTTTTTCATCGACAACCCCAATTGCATATCCAATAAATAAACATGTAACAACTATTATTAATAGCAACATACGAGTATTATTTAATTCGCCAAATTCGAATGCCGGTTTCTTCAGTACGGATAGTTATTTTTATTGGGTGTTTACTTTTCTTATTATAAGAATTAAGATTGCTGTACACACTATTTTTGGCTTCAACGCCTTCTATGAAGAAACTATCACCAACCTCATTTAATAAATCAAATCTATATTTTTTCCGTGGCCGTCCTGAACCAACGTTAACCGGTATTGGTATTTTCTTCGCTATCTTCATAAGCAAATATAAACACACAATTCATATAAACAAATATATTTTTCACACAATTAAATAAATACCCACTCCCACGGATATAAAACAAGAAAGCCGGTAGCAGATAGTAGTAGGTATCTGCCCCGGCTTATCGAATTGTTTCTCTGACTTATTTATCGAAATCTACAATCACGATAGAGTCTACATTATAAATCCTAGTTCTTTTGCCTTCAGCAAATATAAGGTCTACATCATACTTGACCTTGCCAGAATAAAAATGAACAGCTAATATTTCGGCTGGCAAACCGATGTAAGGTATATCATGATCATCAGGGCGATCTTCAAATATCACCTTATCACCTACCTGAAAGCGGGATGGCAGAGATGGCCGCTTATTTTCATACTCGCTTTGAAATTTAATAAGATCAGGAATTGATATCTTTACTTCCCCGCTCATTAAGTGTTGGATAAATTCGGCCTCTGTAGAATAAAATTGGCGGTAATGTGTAAGCCTTTCAAAAAGGAATGATGTAAACATGATATTTATAGACTGCTTTGCCAGTCCTTGCATTAGATACGAATATACTAAATTTGGTCTATGAGACAACCGGGTGACATTATAAAACTTGAAGGCACCGGAGACTTCGCAAATATGGAGTGCATTGTTATGGAAGTAGATCCTATTGACGGTCGCGTAACTAAAATGAAAGCAGCTATACCAGATGACCGATTAGGTAAAATGGGCTTTATTTTAGAGGGCGAAGATTGGGTTGCCGTCGAATGGGATATAAATATGAATTAAGAACGTTTTCCTGAAATCAAGAAAACGCAAACAATACAACCCCCTACCTTGTGTGATATGACTTAAATCACACTACCTGACATAAAAAAGCCCCGATACTGCTGATGCAATTCTAATCAGGGCTTATCGACAGAACTTATCAGGAAACTGTCAAACTATTAATGGATTAAATAATAAATATTGCTGGCCGCTGCCAAGTTCGATTTTACCAACTTCGGTGTCCCATTCATCTTCAGGAGCATCTATATCAACATATGCGGTTTCTGAAGTATGAAGTATTTTGTCTTCATCGAAATCTTCCATTTCATAATGCCCACTTTCAGTTGTGGTTTCGCAGCGCCACCTCAGAGGCATATCATCCGGGTATTTGGCTAAATACAATTGCAATTCTTTGTTTGTCATAATTGATAAGTTTTTGATGTTTTAAACAATAACACTGCTAAAATATTCTTTTAATATAACTTTAGCTTCCTCCCTATTAGGGGATTTACTTTTTGATGGCTTTATTTCCTTACTAACATATAGGGCATCAGTAGTTTTTTCATCTTCAAACACAAACCATTTGCCAATACCATAACTATACTCTACTGTATAATGAGATTTCCAATCGAAAAATAAAAATCGCGCATGAACGCATACATAATCCATAATTGATAAGTTTTTTTAATAATTGTTTTAAAGAAAGCCCCAACTTCATTTTTAATGTAGTCATTGAAAAGTTTTTAATTGTTAATTAATGAACCCTAAAGATAAATACAAATTGATTAATTTAGCAAAATTAAATTCATAAAACATGAAAACATTAGGGCAAACACTTAAAGAATCAAGGGAGTTAATATCATTAACATTACGACAGGTTGAAGAAGCGGTTGGTATATCAAACGCTTATTTAAGTCAACTCGAAAACGATAAGATAAAAAAGCCATCAGCGGATGTGCTTTATAAATTATCTCATTTATATAAAATAGAAATGGAGACATTGCTTATTGCTGCTGGTATTGTAATCGAAGATCCAAAAGCAAAAATTGGTATTTTAAAAACAATAAATGCGAAAACAAAACTCACCCAGAAAGAAGAGCAACAATTGTTGGAATATCTTCGCTTTCTTCGATCCAATAAATAATTGCACTATTTACACAATTACCCCCAACTATAACCCTCTTACACCCTACCCCTATTCCACCAGATCCGGCAACTCAAAGGGGATTAAAAAAATATTTTCACCCGGGTAATTTTCCCAACAAGGGAATCCCTTAAACAGAAAGAAAGCAAAATCGCCGCGCCGCCCAATTCCAAAACTCAGACCAGCCAACAACCCGAACCCCCACCCGGGCCAATCAACCCAAAAACAGAACCCTTACTCTCATTTACCCCCAAGCGTAGATCGCGCATGCTATTTCGCATGCATAGGACGACCGCTTAAACCTACGTGCGTCCTCACAGGATATTCCTTTCCTGCTGTTCGTGTAGCCTTTGCACACCCTACGGGTTTTTGCAGGCCCGGCGCGGCGGCATGGGCATCGAAAAACTATAGCCTAGCCTGAAATTTCCGGGAAAAGGAATCCATTAATTGATTATCATATAGTTATGTTATGGTTTGCTGCGCTGATTATTGTTGTGATATACCGTTGTCAATTGCTTTTGATTTTTGCCCGGGTGTGAGTTTGTTAGCTGCGATTGTCTGCGTTGATGGGGCAATGGGCCTTTCTGTGTGGGATTGGGGCGCTATTGGCTTCCTATTGCGCTACAGGGGCATTGTGTGGGTTGTGGTGTAATGGTGTATTGCTGGTTAGTTCATTGGTTTTATTGTGGATCAATGTGTTATGGTATATGTATCAGGGGTATTGGGTATATTTGAAATATTTGTTGGAATTTATTTGGAATATTATGGGGAGGGGATTATCTTTGACTTATGAAACAAACGCAACAATATCATATCGGAGATACACTTACACTAGATAATGGTCGTACTGTTGTTATTCGTAAAGTGATAAATTCCATTATGTTACGTGTTAGTTATGGGTTCGATACCACTGGAAAAGATATTGTGGGCGTTATCCTTATTTCTATGATTAAATAACTATTAAACTGAAACAATATGAAATCAACACGATTCGATATGTTAGGTTATAAAAGAGAAGCTAACAAACAATGGTCTTTCTATGACCTCGCTACAAATGCCTCCATTGGGCCAAAATATACATCTGAGCTAGAATTATTGGCCGATTTAAACAGATTCGCCACTGAACGCGGCTATAACTAATACAATAACCCTTTAAATACCTTGATTATGAAACAGATAGATATTCAATTCAGCGGTTACGGCCATTTCAAAGTTACTACTACCTACAGAGGTAAAGAGTATAGCACTGTTACGACTAATACATTGGCTATTGATCGTTACAAAGATGACGAAACGGCTGCAACACGTGGTAAATTCTATAATACCCGAAATCAAGCTGCTACAGCATTGTACAATGAGATTAAAAGGGCTAATGGCCTGCAATAATATTCGGGACGGTAAACAATAGGCACCAACCAGCCTACGCGGGAACTGCGAAAGTGCCAACCTTCGGGTTTAAATCTATTGATAACTATTCAATTTATTTTTATGACAACAACAAAAATGACAAAGATTGACTTGCTGGCCGATTGTATGGATGTCAACGGAATAGATATAACTTCAGAAACAATAATGGCAACAAGAAATCATTTTATTGATATTTCGAAAAGATGTATTTCTGATGCAAAAAGTGGGGAGGTTAGAGTTAATGATCTTGACAAATATGTAGAATGGCAAGAGCGCTCTATTGAAAGAACTAAACAAGGGGATAATGACCATACGTTAACTTTTTTACAGCATGCGTTGTGGTTACAAACTGGCGAATGCGTAGCTATCCTTCCGTAACAACTATTAACTAATTACTATACACTATACCTTTAAATTTTTTTTATGACAACAATACCTAAGACGCTCCATTACGATCAGTTGCCTAAGACCAATCTAATTGAATTAAAGGAAGGGGATAGTATTAGTCTGATTACCTATAAATTACCAGACGGCGCAAAACATGATGAGAGTGATTATATCTATTCTCACGAAAGATTAGGCATAGTTAAATGGGTTAATTCTGACGGTGCATTTATGGCAGAAATGGAATCTGTTAGCGGTAAAGTCAAAAGAGATCATGTATTTACGGTTACGCAACTCAACCGCGTATGCTTTGCTGGAATGGCTCATGTACTTCATAAACTAAATTAATAAACATACTTAAACAACAACACAATGAAAACTAATACAGTAATATACGAAACAGGCGCTATTAGCCATGCCGTTAATGATCTGATACTCTTTACTGATAACGCACTGAACGAATGGAATATTGTGTTGTTGTCATATAATGGCTGAAACTCTTGCACAACTCTAAAAAGGGGAGTAAGCCATTAATTTTAAATCTCTTAAACTGTATTAATTATGCCAACTCAAAAAAGGTACTATATAAAAATAGAAACTGGCACTGATGATACTCAGGAATTAGCCGATATGTTACGCCAAATCGCTATTCAATTAGAGGAAGGAATAGTAAAAGGATATTATCCTACATGGACTATAGAAACTGAAGAACACAATCCTGAAAATACTATGGATTAAATAACAAGGACAAGGCCCGTTTGCCGGTATCGTGGTTTTAAACCGGCTCCCCTCCGGGATTAATTTTTTAAAATACTCTTGTATGAATAAGAACCAAGTAATTCGCATATTTAAAAAATATGGATTTTCAGAAAATGATTACGAAAAAATATTCTTAGCCATGTCTGAAGTATTAGAGGCAGCGGCCCGTCAATTAGAGAAAGATGAACCATATGCCAAAATACCTATTGATAATTATTTATCAATGAGTACTGATTTATCTGATATGCAACAATTCATCATTAATAATAACCTCTATTAAATACTCTTGTATGCACGATTTAACTAATGCACAAAAACAAATAGTTGACCTCATTAGTGCAAAAGCTATTCATAAGGATGATAAAGGATATTATTACTTAGTGCCTGCAAAAACCCGCAGATCAGGTAAAATGCGCATAAGCGACAAAACAATTAATTATCTTAAAAAGTTAGAGCTATGGAAGATAAACTAAAACAAGCCGCCTGCATTCATGCGGATGGCTGGCTAGTCCCAACATTGGGAGCAATTCGCGGAGCCTTTAAAGCTGGTGCAAAATGGCAAAATGAACAGGACATGGAACTCTTACAAAAAGCACTTACTTTGTTAGCTGATCTTAATGGCTCCTATTTCAAAGATGATGGAACCCCCGGTACTGAAGTATGGCGAAGGTCTAAGCAAATTCAGGAATTACTTTATAAACGTATAAATTCCTAACGACTGAACCACCACGAGACTGAGACGCAAACCCATAAAACCCATAATCTATGCCTTTATACCCAGACGAAACCGTATTAAATGGTTATTCCGGAGGAATGGCTTTGTATATCCCTGATTGGGAATGTTTCGAAATATTATTTCCTGTAACTGTTTTAAATTACAATTAACCAACAATGAAAGTAATCAACATAAGAGACATCCATATAAACGACTGCACAATGGATACACAATGTGAACACTGTCAACACATAGACGTTGATAAACATGCCTACAACGATTATAATTATATACATAATGTAGTTCCCGATAGGCACTGCCCTAATTGTGGTTTGAATGCTAAGGGCGAACTAAAAACAAATAATTCACCTTTAAATTGATTGTATGACAATAAAATTCACAAAAACAATTGAACTCAGTGGCGATGTATGGTTTCGAATCTATGCGAATGATTCATGCGTTCGTGCGTTTATGGAAAGCGATGAAATGAAGGCCCAAGACTTTTATAACACTTTAATCGCTAATGCTGAAAAAGGCTTCCCTATTACTGAAGTATTAGCGTCACAAGAAATACCTAATCTTTAAAATTATTGTATGCAATTAGAACTTATAAATTTAGGGCGCGATAAAGTCTGCCAAAAAATTGAAATGAAAAAGCTGACATGGAATAAAATTATGAAGGAAGTTAAAAAACATTTGATGTCTAAATCTATAGATGTTGTGGAATCAGATGTGAGTGGAACTTATAATGTATATGTTGGCGGCTTCCGGGAAGTAGGGCAAATCAAATTAGACCCTCCTGACCTTTTTAAATAACTCTTTTATATAACCTTTAAAACTCAACTTAACATGAAAAGATTGCTTTTTAAATACCTCTTTCGTGTTCGATATGATACCGAAAAATTTAAACGATTCCGGGCATATGTGATTAATTTCTATGACCATTATGACCCCGAATATACTTTCTACTCTTATCGTATAACTAAGATTAGGATGTACGATTACCCGTCCTCTATTGTTATAGAAATTCATTCTTTGTCTCCGGGTATGATCATAGGGATAAAAGGGGAAACACTTGAAAGACTTAAATTCTTTTTTCAAGCCAGATACCTTAAACCAATAACTATAAAATTGGAAGAAACTAATCCTTTTAAATAACCTTTAAATTTTAACAACATGAAAAAATACTCAAAACAAATTGCAATCGTCGCTTTCGTTCTTATCGCTAATCTTTTAGCTTTTACACGCATACATGCGCAGCAATTAGCAAAGCCAGATACATGGGTAAAAACATGGGCCGATACAGCTTCTCACAAAAGTGTCGCTCCTGAATTATTGGCCGATGAAACTACAATCACTTATCTAAAAAATGACGCTAAAATAGAATGCGATAATGAGGAAATAGCACAAAAAATCTTAAGGCGTTATGACCAGATAATTAAACGTGTTGTTTGGTCTTACAAAAAAGATCGTCACGGCGAATACAAACACTACATTATAGTAGTAGGCAAACAAGACGCTAACCTTATTGTAGAATGGGCAAAAACAAGTCTATGAACAAAAAATATTGTACTTAACTGAAAGAAATGGTGAGACAAAAGAATTTCCTTTAAATAGTCAGAATATTATTCTCCCCAATGGTGCGGAATTTACATTACGATGGGATAATATTAGACAAGGATTGACAATAACTAAACTTACAGACGGAGACTTATTTATTCAACCCCAAGTCAGTAATCAAATATTAATAAAATGAAGAAATCACCCCATTACAACCGTAGAACAAACATACATATCTGCTTCTTGTGTTTGATTGGATTTATTATTTTGATGGCTCTTTCTTGTAGTAGTCCGCGTTCTGGCTGCTATGGTACTAGACACATGGTAGGCTATGGACTTAATCAACAAACCGGATCTAAAGTAAGAAAGCTAATAGCTACCTATGGAGGATCTTGGGTAAAGAACTTAGAGGCGGGTAAAGTAGTAGTCTTTAATCCAGAAGGTAAACTTATTGGGTATTATACTGAAAAATTATCAAAATGATTACTCCTATTAACACAAAACTAATCGGCACAATTACTTGGTTTGATGTCAATAAAATTAAACCCGAATCCAACGAAAATATTTCGGGAGCGCCATTAAAGACATATCTAGTCGCGTATAATGGGATGGCTATAAGTGTGGCTAATTTTGACCCCTATTTCGATATGTTTATTAATTACAACTTACCGGATACGCCAACTCATTGGGCACATATAAATTGGCCTGCATAATTCCTATGAGGACTAAGCAACTCTCCTAACCACTAAGCCGGAGGCTGTTTTTGTTTCCGGCTTTTTAAAAATTATATTATGGAATATACACCGGGATATTGGTTTGTAAGCACAAGCAATTCATCTTTAATAACTGCCAATAATGGGGAACTACATAATTGGCAAATGAATAATGTTTGTCAAGTCTATGGAATGCCTGACGAACAAAGGGAAGCCAATGCAAAATTAATAGCTGCGGCCCCTGAAATGGCAAATGCGCTGAAAGCGTTTATCTGCGCCTTTAATTCTACAGATAAAGACAGAAGATCGCGTCTATTATCCGCTTGTAACCAAGCTAAAGCAATAATTGAAAAAGCAACCAAATGAAAGTATACATAACAAAATATGCTCTTACTTTAGGTATACAAGAAAGAGAAGTAATTGATGTAGGACATGGTACAGTAAGAGACGTAGATACATTCATGCCTCAATATTTTTACATTGAGGGCAAAGGCTGGCATAAAACAATGGAATCAGCCTTGAAGGAAGCCAATAGAATGAGGGAAAGCAGAATAAAGGCACTCGAAAAACAAATTGAGAAACTAAAAGAATTAACTTTTTAAGGGTTAAGCAACAAGCGGGACTAATGGCCTGATTTCAATTAGGGCAAAGATCGTTTGGTTTAATCTGCATAATTTTCTCGAATTGCGTCCCGCTTTTTTACAACATTAAAAACTTCATCTATGACTACAGAACAATTAAGAAAAGAAATAAGCGTTTATAATTTTGGCTTATCAAAAATTGGCATTTATGTTGGATATGCACAAAATGGAGTTACTAAAACTCTAACCTTTACTCCTGAAGAAACAGCCATTCAATTACAAGCTATTGGCTCTATTCATTCATGGGTAGCAGAACCATTTTACATTTACATAGAAGAAGATAAAAAAGTAAATTGGACTGCTTTTTATAAGAACTTCGTATTCTCACAATGGGAAGCATTAACCCTAGTAATCCGTCATGAATTGGGAAAAGAACTTGAAAAAGATACTAACTTACTGGAAATGGATAAAGCTATTGAAGCACTAAAAAACATTTAAGGTTATTTTTTCATAGGGTTAAGCAATATAAAAGCCATCTGTGTCTACAGACGGCTAACTTTTTTAAAACTACTCCTCAGACCGCACGAACCCTTAGAGCGGTTTAGGTTTATAAAAATGATACCGAATTAAATATAACAAAAAACCGGGATAAATGGCTCCCGGTTAAACTATGACTACCAAACTGAACTACAATCAAAACATTTTACATTAACAATTTCAATAAGACAGCAGCGCCACATTGCTGATCTACTGCATCCGGATCGAATTTCCCATCTGCTACATATTTCCCTGAGTGATAATTACTTGACCAACTCCACAAATATGGACTCGGTAACCCACGCTTTTTATACCCCAATCCGTTGTAAGCCTCAATATGCTCCAATGCTGCGGGCATTGACCAATCTGTTATTTTATCCCATCCCATCATTTTTAAAGCATCTATAGCGCTTTCCTGCCACGAAAAAGGTGGCTCCCCTTCAATTGGTCTTCCCTTAGGTACATGTACCGTTCGGGCTGTTAAAGGATCTCCATTGTGAAGGTGTCTAAGTATACTTAATCCAGATTCTCTATAATGAATGGCTGCAATTACATTAGCTGGTACATTAGTTTCTTGTGAAACAACTGAATACAATCCTTGCTTTGCTTTTATTCGCGTGATAATGTTATCAATATCCTGCATCTTATCAGGATCAATAATCATTATGTCATAAAGTCGCTTATAGTCTTCCATCGGTAGTAATATTTAAGTTCTTGTATAATCCTTTCACAAATTTCCTGAGTCCCTTTTATGGTGCATAAATGCCATAGTGAATCTTCAAGTAGTTCGTAATATCCAATTCCCAAACAAGTCATTTCAAGTAAATAACGTATACAATAAAGAAAATGATATAATCAATTTTTAGTGCTTTCAATACTGGTATGGGCAATCTATTTTCTATTTTATCCCACCAACTACCTTTGACTTTTATATCTGTAGCCGTCATTGAGCCGTTATACCACCAAACTTCCTTTCGAGCCATATTAAGTATTAAATCAAAAAAGGCTAATCTACAAAGAACTCCTAATATTCCAATTTTTAGGAGATACCATAATCCAAAGGCGGCGACAAACGGAGCTGAACCTAATAATACACTTCCTGCATATAAAAGCCCTTTGAAGAAATGATTAATAGTTTTATTCTCTTTGAATAGCTTCGATTGATGTAGCGCCTGCCATGTGATAATAGCTAATAAGAATAAGCAGGTTAGTATTTTGTCGTAAACATTCATTACTTCCTGTTTCCTACGGTAAAAAATCCGATCAAACCAGCGGCAGCGAGAACACAACCTACAACAATCATTGCTACGGCTCCATGCGTTCTAGCTGGTATAGTTGATTCGTTTTTATCCCATCCCCATGCTGCTAAACCTAATCCAACAAAAAAACAAATTACTGCCCAAAATACTGGGTTCTTTAATTCTGAATTTGACATATTATTTTCTTTTTAATGATAAAGGCATATTAACTTCTGTCTCAAAACCATTCCCATATCTTCCAAACATTCCACGAACTCCTATTTGCAACTTATATTTATTCTGATACATTAACCCCACCCCGGCCATTGTTGGAGTATAAGGCACCCATAATACACTCCATGAAAAAAACAATTGCCCATGAGGTGTTAACTTTTTCTGTGCTTCCTTACTTACTTCTAAGCAATCCTGAAGTGTTCCGGCAAGCTGTGTATTTTGCTGATCTAATTGGTTTATTCTATTCTGTTGCAGATTTAATTTACTCTGCGTTACTTGTTTTACACTATCTAATTGAGATAGATATAATTTTACTTTTGCTTGTCCTCCTTTTAATTCGGCAAAACAATCATGACATTCATTCACATATTCATTTGGGACGGTTGTAACATTTGTATCTGTGGCTGGCTGAATATCTTTATATTTATTGATAAGTATTGTAATCCTTTGGTCTGCTGAATCAAGTGAATATTTAGTAGAAATTAGTTGATTATTTTTAAGCGCTAATTGCCCATTGACAAATTCTAATGAATCCCGATAGCTTTTTTTAGTACTATCAATAACAACTTTTAAAATCCTTGTTACGTTACTTAAGCTATCGGTGGATCTATGCCATTTTTCTGCCACTGCTACCGATGCCTGTCCTTGATGACAACCACGAATAGAGGCAAATAATATGATACCTAATGCGATCAATACCGCATAAACCTTCCAAGGCTGCTTTATTTGAATTGTCACGCTACTTTTTTAATGGTTCTAGTTTAATATCTTCATCAGACAACGCTTCAAGAGTGCTTTTCTTTATTAGTGTCCATTGCCTCCAATCTGGTAGCATGGCTTGTATATGCTGTAAGCATTGTAAGTTATCGTATGCTACTGTATTCGTTTTACCATTGATTATAATGTGCATATAATATGAAAAGCCGCGCCTTGAAGGTTCACCAGATGATCCTACAAGGATTTCTGCTTCAAAACGCGGCGCTCCAATTAATAATTTCAAATCTGGTGAACTACCAAATATAGTAATTATTTTATTATTTCCTATTTTGTTTTTCCTGAAGTTGGATAAGAATTTGGGTAAGTTGATCTTGTATTTTATCGAATCGCTGGTTATCTGATATGGTTTTGTCTTTTATTAAAAGGTTAAAATCTCGTAACGAACTTTCAAAGAACTCATTTTTTACCCTAAGTGTTTCTACTTTATTGGATAAGTTTACAACCATAGTTCCTACGGTGATTATTAATAATATAAGCGAAACTAGAGCTTGCCAGATTTTAAGTCCTTTTTCCATTTTCTTTGTGTGATTAGGTACAATGACAGTAGAACCATCAACATACTTTCCAACCATATCACCGTCTCGTTTTGTTTGAAGCATAACCAGTAATGTATTAAATCAATCAAGTTAATAGCTAAAATTACTTTCAAGGACAAAGAATAACTACGGCTTTTGGTTTTCAAGAGTATGAAAGAAAGTACTATTAGTAAATTAGATAAAATATTTCCGGTGTCATAAATGTACCATTGAACATCTTGCATAAATGGCTTCCCATTCTTTTTTACTTCAAGTATAAACAAGGATACCTTATGAGGTTTTGCATTATTCCAAAATCGGTGAAATATTGTAACAGGCCATGAAAGATACAATAGAATTAGACTAACTGCCCCGTTCCTTATCAGGCGGCGGAGTGCTGCCGCCGCTGTCATCGGTAGTGTCACTAAGCGGAGCATCCATTGCTGTAATTTCTGCATCTAATTCGTTTAAATGGCTATTAAGTTCTTCATTACCGTGAACGGCTGACCATTCTCTTAGTTTGGTCAACAAATCTACAAATCGTTGCTTTGACATTTAATTATTGTTTTTGAGTTACAATTAAATCTGTTTGCTTTATTTTATCAGCTATTTTAGCCGCAAATGTATCTGATGCAAGTACACCTATATTTTTAAGGATCATAAATGCCCTGTCAATTAATAATCCTGTAGCTACAGCTAATAAAACCATCCATCTCGCATCAATATACTCATATATTAATCTGATAAGTAAAGGAATTGCCAGAAAATTGGAAACTAACCGCCAAACATTAGCAGCAAATAAAAAGCTCCAACTGAATTTATGTGGGGTATTAGTACTAGCTATATCTCTATGGCTGGCTTCGTGGATTAAAGAAGCCGCAGCAGCAAAATAAGCTATAACTAAATATGCAAGGAAGGCCCCTAAAGTGCCATTACCTAAGATTACATGCCAAAAATCAGGATATTTCATTGTTTATTATTTTATCCAGTAAGTACCATTTATTGTTATCGTTTGTGCTCCGGAAACTTCAGATGTAAATGTTACAGTTAAAACATCATTCGTGGCATCAGAAAGAACTGTGCCGATATGCCCGCTGTTAGTTCCAGAAGCATCATATAAGGTTGTGAAATTAGAAGCAATAGGTAACGAAGCATTAAAACTTGTACTTGTGCTGCCTGCTGTTGGCGTCACATCTATCTCTGCACTAAATATTACTTTATTCCCTATTCTTATATAATTTCCGGAATGAGGCGTATTACTGGAAACGTTAGTAGTACTAGTTATTGTTGGTGTCCATGTTCCAAAAGAACTAGGGTCATATGCTTTTGGTGAAAAAGCAATAATGATAACCACGAACGATATTAATATTATCTTATTCATCGTATATCCCAAGCAGTTCCACTGCTAGCTTGTATTGTTTTAACCTGATATTGTGTTGTTAACGTAAAAGAAGATGCCCCGTCAATTAAATTACCACTACTTGCCTGAATTGTAACAGTATTAGCGCTATTATCTAATCGCTTGAATATATACACTATCCCTATCGTTCCCGCGAATGCTGTTGACGCTGCCGGAAGTGTTACAGTAATATTATTACTTGCCGCATTTATTCTAAAATAGTATTGAGTTAATCCAGCAGTAATATCAGTTGTAACACTATCAATCCTATAAAAATTTCCTGCCTGATTTTCAAATCCAGATACATAAGTATTACCCCCCGTTGCATATAATGGTGCCGTAGAGGGCATTTGAGTTGTACCTAAACTAGCGTTATTATTTGTGTCTATCAATACGCCAGACCCTTTGCTAAATGTTCCCGGAGTGGGGGTATATCCAATTTCATAGTGATCATCTGCGCCTAAAATAGCAGCGGTGTAAGGGAATGTTCCGCTATTAGTGCTATACACAAACGTATTGGCATTAACCCTATAATTCCCTATGGTAGCAAACGTTAGATTATTGTTACTCCCTGTTACTGTTCTATTCCCTGCTAATGTTCCATCTCCTGTATATAATGTATTGCCTATGGTGCTTGTGCTTAATTTACCAGTGGCATCTGCCGTTACATATCGCGTACCGGTTCCGGCCAAGTTACTCATTAGGATAGTTCCATCAGTATTTAGACTTAATTGATTTGTGTTTGGTGAAGATGCTGACCCTGTAAATATTTTTATTGGCCGATTAGTTCCAGTTCCGTTGCTTATTGACCAAATATCATATTCGGTTGCATTTGCACGTTCTAATAGAATCTCATAATTCGCCCCATCCGCAACAATATCCGTATTGGCTATCTGCAAATCTCCCCTTATCGTACCGGTATATCCAGTTCCTTTTGGTATTACCCTCAACGAACTTGCGACATTGGTTCCCGTAGATGGATAAATATCTAATGTAGGGAAGTTATCCGTTACGGCATTGTTGGTCATTTTAGAATCTCTATTCGTTCCCGAATGCGTAAAAATAACAGAGGCGCTAGTGCTTATATCGTTTGTTGTAGTATTACCTATGGTAGTCACTTGTTGCAATGTAGGATATAACGCAAATGCGTCTCCCGCTGTGGTCGTTATTGCAGCGCCAGAACCAAGAACATATTGACCAATGCCTTTAAAATTACTAAGTGTATACTGATTAACAGTAATACCTGCTCCAACATTTAAAAATGCTGTCCCTGTATTATTATGAGAATATATACAATTTGTAACATTGATAAAATCTAATGTGCCATTTTCAACAACTCCATAACTAACTGAATCAGTGTTTATATTGGATAATTGCAAATTATGAACTGTAGCACCTGAATTAATATTGACAATAGCCATATCTCTGAAAGTGGGAACATTTGTGAGAGCAACATTATTAACCAATAAATTATTAACTATTGCCCCATTGGATAATTTAATCACTGGCACTGTATTATTTGTTGCGCCACCATAATTAATTCCATCCACCATCAATCTATCTATATTTGCATGCGCATCTAAATTTATTAACGGGAAACCAATGCCACTAAAATCTCCACGAAATACATTCTGAATAGTCAGATTACTTATTACGCATCCAAGACTTATATAAACATCTTTATATGAAAATGAGCTTGATTTGACCTCCATGTTCCAATCACTTAATACGATATTTCCTACGTGACCCGCCCCGGCCTGTGCAGGACAACCATCAGACCAGTTATCAATAATTAAGCTTTGGAGCTCCGTTGTGCCTTTTACGTTTGACACGTTAACTCTGTCTATAGAATCAGCAGATGAAAGCATTCTGCCTCCGAATCTAGTCCCATCCATAGCCTCCCATCCATCAATGTTTACATCAGTAATAGCACCATGAGTGGCAAACGGGTCATAGGTGTTTATGTTGCCCCCCGGAACACATATCCCGGCTGTATCTGTATTTTGCCAAACGTCATTTGCATTTAAAGCCCAAGCATCATCATTTGTAAGAGCCTGAAGATTTTTAATTGTAATAAATCTGGACGGCCCATTGATATGAACGCCATCAAAATTGCCGTAATTCGTACTATTTGATCCGGGCCCATAATTTATCAAGTTATTGGTCATCTTTATGTTTTCGCAATTCATAAACCAACTGTGAAACGTACGACTAACCAGTAACTGACATCCATCTATCGTAATGTCTTTTGCTCCAACAAATTTATACAAACACACCCACCCGTTAGAACTTGTATGATGTGTTTGATGCCCACCATTTCCATTTATTACCAGATTACGAATAACAAACCCACTATCATTTCTTGCGCCTGTAGACTTATTAGCATTCATAAAAATATTACAATTCATGCTATCTTGCGCAATTACGCCACCATTTTTAACGCCTTCGATATCAGTCCCCGGATATACAATCAATGTACTATCTACCCCGCTTTTCGTGTCCCATATTATAATACACGGATTCCCGTTACACTTGTCTAATACGTTCTGGATTAAATGTCTTGCATTTGTGCCTTTGTTGGTAGAACCGATTTGTAAATCAGCATCATTAGGTACACCATATTGCGACAATGTAAATACATTCCCTTTTAAATATCGTACATCTAATGTAGTAGTATCTATTTTTGTAGTTATAGTATTAGATACTGTAGAAGAATCCATTAATATACCATAACCCGGATTTGCTGTTTTGATATTACCACCTGTAGTAGCTACCCACCTATACCCAGACCCAATATTAGCTAATGTGATGCCGCCACTTCCACCGCCTGCTCTTTTAAATATATTACCAGATGCATCTACTACTAATGAATTAAAGCTGGTATCTATTGTTTGAAAGTTTGTCCCGGTATATTGATCGAACGTGGTTTGCCCATTGCCAGCTATAGCCATTTTCCTACCCAATGTACCGCCATTTGCATTCCAAAATTCAAAAGATGAAGTATAGGATGCATCTGTAGCGTTAGAGTATTTATAAATAATTTGATGAGAAAGCCTATTGCTACCCGTAGTTGTTGAAATATAGGAATCATCTGAATATCCGATTCCGTTGGCTCCAAACGCTTGAGATGATCTTGTTGTGCTTCTGGCTGATATTATTGTATTGTTAGAATGAGGCACCATTACACCTTCCCAAACTACTCCACTATCTGCACGACCATATATGGCATTACCTAAAGTAGATAAACCAAATAAGCCATAACCTCCGGAGCCAGTTGCAGTACCATATACTCCTACCCCTGTGGTGGCTACCCCCAAAACACCACGGCCATCTACAGTTTGTCCCCTTACTGCAATCCCAGTACTACCGGTAGTTGAAACATCCAATTGCGCTCCATCTCCGAATGCGCTAATACCTGAATATATTATTCTATTAGCTCCCGCCGCACTAGTTATTGTAGTTGGTTGAATTAATGCTCCACCTAACTGTATGTTATCTCCTGTTTTAGTTAACCCGTTGTCAGCAGTTAATACGCCACCACTCCCTACCCAATTTGCCATTGGATATAATACACCTGTAGTAGTATTATATCCAATTGGTTTTATATTTGTTGTATCTGTAGATGGTGATAAACCGGGGAACCCATTGAATTGTATTTTTCCTGTTGGTTTTTGAATTACTATCCCTGTATAAATACCACTTACATTTTCACCTATAGTTATCCCCGTTGTTGAATCTATTAAGATGCGCCTCGCTCCATTTGGTTGTGTAGATACAATTTGAATATTATCCTGATTAGTATATATTGTATTGATAGAACTAAAATCCTCATATCTCCCGGAAATTACTGTATTGGTATTATCAATAGTAAATCTGGTTGTACTAGTTATTCCATTTGCTGCAACAATTGAAAGATCATGCGTCCCAACAGTTATAGGGGTAGATTGAATTAAAGAGCCGCCTAATTGTATAATATTACCAGTTTTGGTTAATCCATTATTAGCTAATGAATTTATTATACCGGCAAATGTTTCAGTATTATTCTTATATTTAAACAAACTATCATTTCTAGTATATACATTTTGCACCCACTTGTTAGTAGTATCTGAAATATTAAATTTCAGGTTCAGTGCATTCTGTAGATCAGTCTGATTACTTAAAGTACCTGTTATTGAACCCCATGTAGTAGCAGTTATGTCGCCTGTCTTTAGAATTTGTGTCCACTTATGACCTCCGGTTAATACTGTATCTCTTATCCATAGTTTCGCTCTTAGCCTATCATAAATAAGATTTCCTATAGTATCTAAACCAGTTGTTACTGTATCTCGAAGACGAGGTAAGTATAAATTATTTATAACACTTTGGTTATAATCTTGTACTGTAATACTTGAAGAACTTCGAGGATTAACAAATGCTTGCGAAAATGTTAACACCGAACACAATAATAGTGTCAATAAAAATAATATACGCTTCATCAAATCAGGCTTTTAACTTTATTTATACCGCCCCGTTAGGGAAAATATAAAAAACATCATTAATAGTATACGTTCCCGGAATTAAAATCTGAACACCACCACCAGCTAATGGCAACCATTCACTATTCGGATAAGTTCGATTGTTTGGATCATATTCTAAAAATCTATTAATACCACTATAATACAATATTTCTTTAAACCCATCCAATGCACTTACGGCAAACTGGTTGCCCACTGTTAATTGATTGCCAGTAAATCTTACTATTCCCGGCCCTAGCAATGCAGTAAATAAGCATTCCTTTAGTGTGCCAAATTGAATAAAACCAACTCCATCAGGCAAACTCCCTCCGATAAACATCAAATAGGAATTGTCAGGAGGGCATCCCACTATCTGCGGAGTAACCTTTGATATATCAAAAGGGCATGGTATCGCCATTATTTATTGATTTTTACTAAACAATTACCAATAGTAACAAAACAATCTCCAAACTTAACATCACATAATCCGGGACAACAATCACAACTTGTACTTATCCATTGATCGTAATCGGATCTGCTTTTAAATTGAGTACTGCCTAAAGTTTGGCCATCATAAACAATTAAAAACACTCGCTTTGCAACTCCACATCCATCATCATCGAAATCACGGACAACATTAACTCCAATTGGGATAGCCCTATCACAAAAAAGTGACATTGTCGGCGGGAACTCTTGTATTGCGCCATTTATAGTATCTGCTCTGAAATTGAATGACTTACGTGCCAAATTTAACGTTTATATTGCAATTTAGGTAAGATAATTTATACCGACTTTTTTAAGATTTGCTATTTGTTCATGTGCTTTTTCCAAACAATCCGAATTTATCTGTATATCAAAGCCTTGTATACTCTCGGCTATTTTTTTTGCCATATTTATGGCTTCTTTCATGGTATGCCCCATACCCGAAACAGACCCGATTTCTTGCATGGTCAAGTCAGCCGGAGGGACATAATACCATACGCCGTCTTCATCTATGACTAAATATTTTATTTTCACATATTGCTTGTATTCATCTGGAATTATGATAGGTACGGGATCTGTTTTTGCTGTTTCTGATTTAATAATTAGCTGAACTCCCCATTTATATTTGTATTCAATTTTTGGTACTATGCCATTAGCTACTAACCATACGATTTCTGGGAAATTAGAATAAAGCTCTAAATATAAATCTCCCGGTGGATTTGGAATGCGCTGAGTTAAATCACAACAATAACCACGCTTATCTTTACCTATAATAACTTCATTACTGTGCGCCCCTCTATAGTTTAATTCACCGAAAATTTCAGAAAATTTGTCTGTCACTTCTTTCAATTGCAATGGAAGTTTATTATATTCCGTAAATGTGCCACAATACCCAGTATCCTTTAATTCAATACCAGTTAAAACTTCAAATGGGTACTTCCCATCAATACAAAATGAATCAATACCTATTTCAGCGATTGACTCTATAGGTTCTTCAACGATGTAGTTTTCTTCCGTAGCAAACGTTCCCATGTTATTTTTTATTCTTAATAATTCCATCTTCGACAATGCATAATTTTTATGCTTCCACGTTTCCATGTCACCTCTGAGTTCACTTTTGACATAAACGTTTGTTTTGTTTTTTAAAAATTCCTCTAATTCATCCACGCCTCTTATAGAATAATAAACCCCAACTGGCAATCCTATGTCCTTCATTGTTTGCTTTAATACTCCTTTGCTATGCTCTAATTCACATGCGCGTCGGCAACCGAAAACACGCTTTCCAATACTAACAAAGTATTCTTGTAATTGAGGTTCATGTGAATCCGGGAAGCACACAATGTCTATATCATGTATACATTCAGCCCATTCTTTTACTTTAATTACATTTGAAACATTTCTTCCTACATCTATAGGTTTATGAGAAGGGTATCCATTTTGTACGATAGGCATCCAATAATAGCTTTTGCCAAAACCATCCTCTCTACCTAATCGTTCCGCAAAAGATAAATAATTGCCATAATCTATGGTTAAACAATTAAAACTTTTTAAGTCTATCATCTTAAAGACTATTTACTTTGTTACTATATTCATTCCAATTGATACCCAATTTAGAACACAATGCCATTTCGATGCCGCTTGCAAATGTGTGAAAATCTAAATACGGTGCTCTTGAATCAAATCCCGGTTCTTCATCATCTCTATGCAACCCTTGTTCTCGTTCCTTTTCATACATTATATCGAAATCGTCTATTTCTTTAATAGGTATCCCCGCCTTCCTTACTAATCTTTCTTCTATCAGTTCGTGTATGGCTACCATCGTTTCCATATATATGTCTCCTAAGTCACTCACTTTAATATGTAATGTTCCTTCTTCGTCATAACGATAGTCCCCTACTGTTGGATAAACCTGCTTATCATGGGATATAGTTTCAATAATTATTTTCATTCCTCGTTTTTTTTAAATGAACAACGTAAATAATGAAATAAACCACAAGACAAATAACAATGAATATTTTGGTTATTGCATCAATAATGGCATTAAACCATTCAGGAGGATCGAATAATAATCCGATTGATACTAAAATACCAATGATTATTAAAATCACATGACCTATTTTATTTTTCATTCTCCTGTTTATTTAATTCATAAAGCTGTTTAATTTGGTCGTCTCGCTGTTTCTTCAAATCATCTATTTGCTCCTTATCGCCTTTTGCTTTCTTTAATTCTGCGATTGCTGAATTATATTCTTTCATTATTGATGTAGCTAGTTTATAGTTATCTTCAGTGAGAACATTTTTCCTATCCCCCGTCAATAATTTTATCTGATCTTTAAAATCTAATGGCTTTCTGGTTATAACATCGCCTTTTTCATCTACATCTGTCCATTCCCAAAATTTATCTGCTTGTCTTAATGCCCCTTTTGTTACATCCTGAGTAATTCCAATAGGATTTATTACTTTGGCTTGTGGTATGGCATCCTGAATAGCTTCTAGGTTGGCAATGGCCGCAGACATAGCGGCATCGGGAGTGGTTTTCCCTTTTTCTATGTTATCCCCATATACCTTAGCTAAATTTAATCCAAACAATGTAGGATAGGCAGCCGGTGTGTGTTCAATAATTTTGGACATTAATTCTCCCATTTTTTTATGACCAATCATTATTTCACCGGGATTCAATTCGCCTTCTTCTAAATCTTCTTCTTTTTTCTTCTTTTCACCTTTATGATGAAAGCCGCCAAAGGCCATTAAACCGCTTATCATGGCGAAGGCATACAATCCTAACCCAAATCCTCCTTTCCTAAAACATCTGGCAATAGTAGCTGCCTGATTAGCATCCATATTTGAGATATGCTCTTTAATGGCATCTTTAAATTCTTTTGTGCCGGGATCTAAGTCGGTATGTAATTTAACCTGTTTATTGGCCTCTCTATATTGTTGCCCTATCTTGTAGAATGCTCTTAATGATCCTATCGTATATTCCATTACTGCTTCATGTAGGATATTCACCGGCACCCTTGTTATAGCAACATCAAATCGCAATCCTTCGGCAATAGCTTTAGAGTATTTTTCCCATGCTGTCCCTTTAGCGTAATTATCAACTCTTTTAGTAACTTCATTCCATAAGTCAGTTACCAGATTTTTTTGTTGATACTTACCTCTCTCCCAATCCAAATATGATTCATGGCCTATTTTCAATAATTCATCTGCATTAGAAACGTCTACCCCGTTATGCATAGCATCTTCTAATCTAGCTACAAAACCGGACGCAAAACTTGCTCTCGCTGAAAACGTTTTTAAAGCGGCATGTGATCTACCAATGAACCCTATAACATAATTAATCTTATCTATAGCACCACCGTCTTTAATACTTTCAGTGTCTGTATAACCTAATTCTCTTTCAATTTTGTTTGAACGATATAGTAATGCATCTAAAGCATCTTTCAATGAACTGTTACCAATATAATCATACACAAAAACACTCGTTGCATCCAGTAACGAATTGTTCATGTTATTTTTAAGTTCCTGTAGTTTATCTTGAACATTTTTATCATTAGGGCTCAACGCTGCCACTTTCTCATATGCATTATAGGCATCCCTATCAGCGTTGTATTTTGTATTTGCTTTGTCTTTAATTTCTATCATTTTCTTGTCGCCTACTTGCCTCAATAGAGCGGTATAGCTTTCTTTTACTGATCGCCAACTAGAACTTTCTCCACCTGCCTTTGCTCTATTATAAAATTCAGGAAAAGTAGCCTTGAATAATTGACCGAATGTTAATTTAGTCGCTGTCTCTATATTGGCCCTTATTACGGCAGTAGCCGCTACTTTAGCGAATGTTCCGAACCTGTAAATAAGAGCCGCTACATATACCGCCCTAGTTAATTCGAGTGCTTTCCTTACTTTAGATTTATTTTTATCTCCTAATTCTTTTTGTTTTTTTCTCGTTTCCGAATCTAGTTTGTTTTTTTCGATCTGTAGTTTAACTAATTCAGCATCCGTTGACTTTAATATAGTTGGTATTTTTTCATCATTAAATTCACCGGCATTTATTTTCCTTAAAGTTTCCTTATTAGATCGTTCTAAATTATCTTTTGTGCGTTGTAGTTTCAACTTTTGCTCAGAATCTTCCTTTTCTGAGTTGAATTTATCAACCGCTTGCCGTAACCCTTTTCTTACATCTGCAACCGGGATCATATCACTTAACTTTAATGCCTTATCAAAATCAGATTGAGTTTTTTTAAGTACATTTTCTGCATTATCCATTACAGCTTTCTGACTTAATTTTGAATTATCAGAAAGTTTTATTTTAGACGCGTCTAATTGACCTTTTAATTTTGTAAGTGCTGACGTTTGCTCTGCTGTTAACCCTCCTTTAGTTATTAAATCATCAATCTTGTTTGATAACGAGCTCAAACGGTCATTATGTGATTGCGCTCTCGTTTCATATGATGCTTTTGAAAATTTATCTTCATTGGTTGTTTTAAGGCCAACATCAACCATGATATTCTTTAATTCTTTTTCTCTTGCTGCAATATCTTTATCAACTTGTATTTCCTGTGATTTATTACCAGAACGACTATAAATGTCTTTTTTACTTTTTAAATCGTTAATGTCCTTTTCAATTTTAGCTATCTTCTGCAACTTGGATTTATCTCTTTCAAATTCACTTTGCAATTGCTTTAGAGTTGGTATCTTAAATTCTCCTGTTTTTAAATATGCTTCCGTTAACTTTTCTTTTGTTACATTAGATAATTCTTTTTCCAGCTTATTGGTTACATGTTCTAGTAAATCTTCCGGTGCCACTTCTCCTATATGTGATTCCACGAAATCCTTAATAAGATTCTTAGAAACCATATCAGTAGTTATAGTTGTTACCTTATTGCTTGTAGCCAATTCTTTTATTTTACTTAAAGATTCATCTTGTTTTATTTGTCGATCAACAAACTGATTAAAATGATTTTTTATGGTATTACTATCAGCATCTTTTAGGTTATTATCCTTTACATATTTATCAATAGCTTCAGCAATTGTAAATCCAGTTTCTACCAATCGAGCTATCCCTTCAATTGCTAGATTCAATAAAGGAGTGAATCCGGGGATAGATACCTGTGCTCCCCCTAATTTACCTTGTCGAATTTTATCAGCCCATTCTTTACCTTTATTTTTTAAATAATCATCTCTTTTTTCATCAGCCTTTTCTTTTTTAGTCGCGGGTTTCTGAACCTTCTTTAATTTTTCATCATATTCTTTTTTAAGATCGGACATTCTTTTTTCAAATTCTTCCGTCATTCTTTTGTCCTTCAATTCCTGTTCACGCTTCATTAAGTCCTTTTCTTTCTCCCATTGGTTCGCTGTCCATTCTTTTTCTTCTTCCGTTAATTTTTCACCACCTTTGGCATTCAGTAACTCCATTCGACGTACTTGCAATCCATATTCAGGATCAAGTTTCATTTCTGATTGACGAAAACCAAATGCGCGGCCTGCTTCAGACGGATTAATGGCTTTTGCTACAGCCATTAAATCTTCGTTTAATCCCTGATATTGAACTATAGCATGAATCCTTTCTGTTTCATTTGGAGAATCCCATCCCGTAATATCATTAATGGCTTTTTCTGTTTCTGCCTTAAAGTATTGGAATACGGCTAAATCTTCAGACGTAGGGTTAAACAATACATTGTTATCGGATAATATTGAAAAATACCCTACCCTACTTTTGGCCGCATCATATAAACTTTTATCCGGATACATTTCCTGAAGATTATTCAAGGCAGATTCGATAATGCCAACCCATTTTTTTCGTTCGGCATTAGCCTCAAACATATCCTTCACAGCCTTAATTTCTTCTAATTTGGCCTTTCTTATAGCTGTCCATTCTTCTTTAGGACTACCAACTGTAGTGGTTTGCGTAGTTGGTGGTGGGGGTAAAGGCGTTACAGGCTCGGCAACGCCTTCTTTACCTGATCCCGTGTCGGGTGTTACATCTTGCCGTAGCCCTTCGGTTTCTTTGGCTTCGGTTTTTTTGGTTTTGTCTTCATCTGTTTGTGTTTTTGGTGAATCTATTTGCTGTTGCGTGTCACCGGCTTTTGTCCCGGTTTCCGTTGTGAATTGAATGTTGCCGCCGCTATCTGTTTTGCCTCCTTCAGTGGCTTTCCCTGTTTCAGAAGCGATTCCTTGATTTTCTCGTATTTTTTCGGCATCTGTTTGAGTTTTTGATGGTTCTATTAATTTTTCTTGTGAAATTTCTTTTTGAATTTCTTCATAAGTATTATCAAATAATTGTGCTGGCACTTCGCCTATCATATCAGCGCGTAACTGAATGGCTATATCGAGTGCTTTTTCTGCATCTTTTATTTCGATTAAATTTCCATTTCTATCTTTAACCGTTACTGATTCAACATTACCATTCTTATCAAATTTAATAGGATTCTCCATTTCTTCTTCCGTAGGCAATGTTAAATCCCTATCCGTGATAGCCTTTTCTCCAATAATTCGTTGTTGACCTTGTGGTACATCCAGTACATATTGACCGCCTTTTATGTTAAGGGTGCCGGTTGCTGTGCTTCCATCAGGGGTTGTGATGGTTGCTTTACTTCCGGCTGATTGTTCAAGGGCTGGCCTAATCTCTCTTGTAGTCTTTGTAGGAATTGAAGCTGTTTTTGCTTCGGTAACTGTGCTAGTTTCAGTCTTTGTTCTAAAGTCATAGCCCTCTATTTTTTGTATTAAAGGTTCAATAAGATTCGCCGATGATTGTTTTTGCTCATCGGTCATATCAGATTTATCTACCTGATCGAGTACATCGTATAAATGATTAGCCGCTTCGTCAAGTTCTTTTTCATTTATATAGTCAGCATTGTTTATCCGTTGTAATATAGGAGAGACGGTTTCATATGCTTTCGTTTGTTGTATGCTTTCGTATGTAGGTTTAACAGGGAATAATTCTTTGGCATGGTCTACTATATTTTTGCCATATGTTTGTTCGGCGGCGGCTGATGGATCACCGACTTCGGCGGCAACTTTATTAAGCGCCTGATCTGCTACCTCTTTAAAGAAATCATGGACAACTTCAGGGTTACCTTTAGCTTGTTCTAAAACCGATTTGGCAATATCCGCTTGCGTTCCTTTTAATTCGTTATTATTTAACGCTTGTTCTAGTATAGAACGACTTTTATCTAATTGTTGCGCTTTCTTTTGTTCGCTGGTTATTTCTGTTTTAGGAGCCGAATAAAATCCTTCCGGCGCACTTGGGTTTCCTAATTGCTGTTTCCTTTCCTGAAGTTGTTTGTTTAAATTTTCATCCCCTTTTACCTCTACACTATCTGATAAATGAATAAGCGTATTTAAATGACCTTGCTGATCTAATTTTTCTATGCCAGATAAAGGAACTATTTTAGTTTGTTCGCCTCCACCGGGTAAAGTAAAAATAGCGTATGCGCCTTTACCTTTTACCAATTGATCTAATTCCTGTTGAGTTTCTTTCAACTTAGATTCATAGCCTATTCTCAATCCTTCATCATCTGTTTCACTGATTGCCTTCTTTAGCCTATTGGCACTTTCGGTTAAAGTAAAATATGCTTTTGCATCGTCTCCCTTTAATCCTAATCCTTCAAATTCCTTTAATTTCTTAGCCGATAACATTATTTTTTCCTGTTCTGCCTGAAATTGTTTTTCGTCTATAACGCCGGTATTAAATTGATGCTGCAAATTTTCCATTGCAAAATCAATCCCATGTTTACCGATTATATCAGCATAATATTGTGCTTTTGCCTGTGGTATTAAGGAGCTAATTTGATTATATACTTTACCAGCCATTGATACCATCCCGGATTGTCCCAATGTAGACGCAATAACATCCAAAGTGGTTTCCGGGTGTTCTTTAATATAACTACCGAAACTACCTTTATATCCTTCAGCCTCTTGCGCTTGCGTATAATTTTGCCAATATTCAGTAGGTAATTCCTGCGTTAATTCCTGTGCAGTACCAACAAGGTAATTTCTAACGCTACCCCCTTTTAATAAATTTTGCAATCCCGCGGCCTCAATAAAATAAAGAGGCATCATTACTAACTGTTTATCTTCATATCGCTTTGCCCCTTCAATAGCTTTATTAGGATCTCCGGTTTGATCCATAATTTGTTGATATACCTGACCAGTATTTTGCGATTTTTCTCCATAGTAGGAGGTCAACCCTGTACCAATTGTACCCACTATTTCAGGCAATCCTAACCCCTTCGTACCTAATGATAATCCAATTGCAGGTAGCATTATAGGAGCCGAAGCGCCAAGTGATGTACCTGTTCCGGTAACAGCCCTTTTAAGGAAATTTTCTTTATAGGTATATTCGGCAGGTGCATTTACGGCGGCTTCATAATCCTTCCCTTGCAAATATCTTGTGAATGAATTATTATAACCTTTACTGCTTAAATAGCTGCCTATATTAGCAAGTCCACTGTACCATCCGCTCTTAACACTTTTTTGAAACAAACCAGACATAGGCGCTTGCCCTGCATCTGATAAAATATCTAATCCCTGTCTTAAAACATTGTTTCTTCTTTGTATTTCGCTTTCTACTTTGTTATTAGCATTTTCTATTTTCTTTCTTTCGGCTTCAGGGATAGCCTGCCATATCATTTCATCCGTAACTGATTTTTCAATATTCTGAATTTCAGAATTTATATTTCCGTATTTGTTCTGTGCATTAATATTGAGTTGCCGAACTCCTTTCTGATACTCATTATCTAATTGAGATATTTGGGTATGATATTTATTGTTGAGTTCCTTTAGCTTATTATTTGCGTCTTCCTCACTAAGTTGTTTTTGTTGAAACTGATTCTTAATTTCTTCAACTTGTTGCATGTATTGTTGCCCAAATTCAGTGACTTTAGGCTTCAATACATCGAGTAAATTAGCGGCTTTAGCTTTAGTTTCTTTTTCTAGTAAATCAATATTGTTCTTTTGTTTGGTAGTTAGCTTGTTTAATAAGTCAATCCCGTATTTATCGACATTGATCCCTTCTTTTTTATATTCTTCTTCCCGAAGTTTTTTTCTTTCAGGTTGATCTAATTCGTACTGGCCGGATTGCTTTAATAAGCTAACCATCATATCCCTTGTATAATTACCGGCTTTATTTGCTTTCGTAAGTTTATCAAAGTAAGAGATAGCATCGGCAGCCTTAAAATTACCCATAGGATCAAAGAAATCCTTATACTTACCTGTTTCTATTAATCCCTTAATAGGCTCATATAATTGTTGCTGGTTATCCTTTAAAATTTGTTCTTTTCGCTGAACTGATTTATCAAGATTGGTTTTCGCTTCTTTTTGGTAATCGGCTGCAAACTTTGTATTTGGAATAGAAATACCTTCTCCTATATCTCCGGTACTAAAGGAAAATTCTTTGGCTTTCTTATATTCATCGTTCTTTTGTGAAACGTCCCTTATAGCATTTTCTATGCTACTCCAATCTTTCGGGCCGGGAGGCTTTGTATCGGAACCCGATGTAGAAGGTTGCGGTGTTATCGTCGGCTGAGCGCCAACAACCGAAGGAGATGCTTTGGAAGTAGTGCCACCATCTTCTTTTTTTTTTAAGATCGGCAATCCTGCTTCGGTGGTATCTGTTGATGATTGAACTGCTCCTGATTTATTAAAAATAGGCAATCCATCTTCTGTTATATTTTTGGCTTTAACGCTCATTGTAATCCTGCTTGTTTAATATATTCATCTACGGTCATACCAGATTGTTGTGCCGCGTTCTGTACTTGTTCCTGCGTAAATGTTCTTTTACCTAATTTGTAACTTTTCTTTTGTGTCTGACTTATTTGTCCTTCTTTCTTTTGTAATATTTCATAAAGACCACCCTTGTTATGTGTCAATGCATCATCAATTAATTTATTTACCTTACCAATATCTTTATTAGGGAACATATTTTTAGTAGTATTTTTCAACCACGTGCGGGAATCTATTGGTATAGTTTCAGATACCATCCTTTTCCCGTTTTTAACTACTATATCCCCTCCTGTACCTAATTTTGTCGTCGGTGTTTTTTGAAAGTAAACCAAACTTAATTGATCCTTATCTTTGTCATACCTGATAACATCAGGTGTTTTAGTGGTTTTACCATCTTTATCAATACTGCTATATTGTTTAATTAAATCAGGATCTGCTATCTCTACAAAATCTTTAGTACCACCGCCCTTTTGAACTTCTGTGATTGGTGTACCTTTTGATATTTTTGCCAGCGCATCATCAATAACCGCATCGGCCCCAAACAAATCCACATCCTCTGCATCCTCCAATTTCCTTTTGGCTAATCCATACATAGCCCATCTTTGCTGAACCCCTTCCTTCTTTAATTTTAATTCTTCTGCTTTATATAAATTAGGATTGGCCTTAATCTGATCTTTGGTTATTTGTTGAATATCCTTATCAGAATTAAAAGCCATTTCTCCTAATGTTCTAAAATAATTCTCTACCGATCCGAATTGTTTCTTTTGCTCGTCTGACAATTGATTAAATTGCTGATCTACTGCTCCTTTTATTGAATGGCCATATTTGTCTTTTTGAAGGGATAAAGCGCCCATCCATGATTTCATAAAGGCATCCTTGCTATACTTAGTTCCTTCTACCTCGCGTATAAACTCATTTCCCGGTTCACCTGCTGCATTAGTAAGCGTACTTTTAGCAAATTTCTGCTGAACTGTAGGACTTGCTAATATGCCTTTCATTAATTCCTGAGCGTCGAATATCGGAGGCATATTCAGCATATATGGATTGCGCTTGCCTAATGGTTGCTTCCAGTATTCGTTAATGGTTTTTTGGTTTTCGGGGGTATTTAGCTCAGGGTTACGATTCATATACTCCCGATGGGCAAAATCATATACTCTATTGAGTTTACTTTCTGTGGCGGCGCTTCTTAATCCTGCTATCTTAGCCTGAATCTCTCCTAATTTTTGACCACCAAAAAAGGCACGCGGATTATCAGCAATATCTTTAAAAATATCGGCTGTTTGTTGTTTAAGTGCATCTCGATCTTGGGTTGCAATTTCCATCCCCGATATATCACCTAAATCTTTATATGATTCCTTTAGATTAGTAAGGAAGGTATTATACTTACGCCAATCATTTTCTGCTTTGAAACGGGCATTTTCATTAAGTTGCTTAACTAATCCTGAATTATCAATGACTGTAGCCGGAGTACCGGAAGCCTTTTCTGCATCCGCACTTGCCCCTGCATTTAATATTTCTCCTAAAGATGGTTCGGCTGCCATAATTTATCCCGGAATTGCTAGTGATGTATTAATTGCTCCCATCCCTGTGTCTACTGGCCCCTGAACAGACGTTGGCCTTAATGAAATATCTGAATCTCCACCTACTGTAGATTGAAATGGATCTGTCTTATTACCAAATAATTTATTCATTAAGTTCTGATTTGAACTGCCTGTTCCATAGGCCATTCCAGCCCCGGCGATTGTTTGAAATCCACCCCATATGTTCTGTTCTGCTGCTTCCCTACGCTTAGTTAATTCTTTCAATTTGGCCTGATATGGCTGATATTCATTAATTGTCCATTGTGTTGATTTTTGACCGGCCAAATCTTTATTGGCATTCATAAAATATTGGATATTCTTTAAATGAGTTTCGGCATCTTCGGCTCCTATTTTACTCAGGCTTCGGTTATAAACATCCATTAACTTTGAAATATCGTTAACGCCGCCGCCTGTCTGAGTAAGGGCCCTAATTCCGGCACCTAATCCCTTTCCTGCTTCGGATGTTAAATAATCTTTTGTAGCAGAAGGCATACCTTGTCCCGCTTCAGTTGCCATTATGTTGCGGTTCTCGTAATATTCAGGCTGAATACCATACAATGCCGGATGTAGCCGCGACAATTCCCTACTAGCCTCTTTTTCTTTTTTGGCTCCTGAAATTAGTTGCCCAACTCCCAAACCCGCTGTCGCTATGGCTCCTGCTGCTAAAGGCATGTTAATTGCATTTTAAAATAAGAAATAGCTTTTTATCAAATTCCAACATCCTATCAAATTCAAATCCGGCTTTTATCAATGTTTTTAACGCTGGTTCATTCCTACAATATATTCCTGTTTTAAAAGGGCCATTAAACTTATGTCTCACTACTTGCCAGAACTCAGTCAAAAATGATCGGTTTCTAAATTCCTTTAAAACATGAAACCCTTCTAAAACCAATTCATCCATCAATGTTTTGTGATATACGAAATATGCCGCTAATTCCCCTTCCACATTTATCACGTACATTACCGAAGTATCCGAAATACTATTTAATGTATCTTTTATGTTTTCTTCTACTGTTCCTGCGAACTTGTGTATTAATTTATGGAAGTTATCATCTTCACGTTCATAAAAATATTGAACAATAGCTCTTTTGTCGTCAACTTCAAAGCAGTATATCTTGCCTAAACTCATTGGTACTCAAAAATATGTTAATTTCTTCATTTATTGCATTACTAAATGGCTGAAATGCAGGTCTTAAAACTTCCTGAAACTTCACTGCATTTTGTCCATTATTCGATAATAATATGGTAAAAAACCCAATAAGCACCCCAGTTGTAGCGGTAAAAATCTTGTATGGTATCACATTTTCGGTAACTTTTGCTACTTCTGCATCCGTGTAAGTCTTTATTACTGCTCCTATCTGATTTTTTATAGTAGGGATATTTGCCCGATTTTCGATGATCGTTGCCGGTATAGTTCGTTTATAATCAGGGTCATATTTTATGATATACAGCATTATTTTTTCAGGTTTCCAGAGCTAGTAAATAAAAAGTAAGCCCCTTTAAATTCATTGTATTGATTTAGGTTATTCAAATCCATTATAAACCGGCAAACAAAGTATAACCCGATATTTCTATTGCCGTCCAGCAACATACTTCTGAATAATTCATCCGGTGATATGGGAGGATAACTATTTGCATTTCTTAAAACGGATGCAAAAAATAAGTTCTCTTTCTTCTTAAATTGATTCAGAGACAGCCACGAATAAGAGTTATAAAAATTTGAATAAATAAGGTCTAGCCAGAAACAATAAGGATTACTATCTATTGAAATGGATTGTAGGATTTTATTGGTATCGGGGGCCTTGTTGAGAACTCCAATAAAATTAGGAATTACCTGCTGTCCATAATATTCGGCAAAACTTTCACTGCCTGAATTGTGATAATAAGGAGAGCCCCCCGCAAAAGAAACCAGTTGAACGCCTGATTTATCCCCTTTTAATACCGCGTACGATTCCGGGACAAAGCCGACTGATCTTACCCATCTACCCGTAGGAATATTATATACAATGGTTTCCTGATGTTTTAAATCCCAATTGAACCGATTGTTTATGTATGAAGTTAGATCATTTGAATTGTTTCGACGGGGCCGGAAAGAAACATATACATTATTCCTATCCATATCAATGCCTGTCATTACATCGAATCTCTTTTCTTTTTCTACGCTTTTATTCCACGACTTTATAAACTTAGTTTTTGATATAAAATATGATTTCACATACCCTTGCGCCCCACTTTCTGCATTAAATTCTGTAATGTCAATAGCACTTCTGTAATCACAAAGTATAAATGCTTCGTTCATTCCATCGTACCAAAACGCATATTTATCGTAAAACAAAACACTTCCTGTATCCTCAAAAGATACTCCATATTCGCTACCTAATTTTTGATGTGGCTCACTGAGTTTATCATCCAGATTAGCCACTTGTACCCCTTCAGCATTAGCGAATATGTATTGAAAATTAAAGTTCGTGGTGAACCAATTATTTTCACAAAGGAACATTACAATACTTCCTTGCGTTTTCATGGCTACTATACCACCCCATGAGAAACTTTCTTTGAATTGCTTTCTGTTTTCTGACCGGAATATACCTAATCCATTTAAAGCACCATCCGATATGAAATTATCCCCCTTTATCACATCTAGTGGATACCATTGTTGCCGGGCATTATCATTTTTAACGTTTTGACGGCCACAACTACTACAGTTAGCGCCCCAATTGTCGCTTATGTTAGCGCTTTCAAAAGGATGATTAAAAAATTCTAATCCCACATTGGGAATAGGAATGTTTCTTGTCAGGAAGTAAGTATCCCAAAATTCCAGATCAATGGTAGCCGGGAAATTGTATAAGGGAACATTATTAACGTCATAGCCGGTAAATATGGCTATCCGGTTATTAATGATCGGCCAAAAACCTGCTACTTCACAATAAGGTATAGTTTCTGATTGTTGTGTAGGTGTGTATATTTCTATCCAAAAACCATTTTTATTGAATACTTTATTAAGTCGGAGATCATATCTGACAATAAGCGTAATTGATTTATTGTTGGCAATTGTTGCTTGTGAAGGATTCTCCACCGCCGTAGTGGGTAATATACCTGCATTAACGGCTGCCTGATTATAATTAGTACCTAAAATCTGAACATCAATCGGATCTCCATTAGTGGATACATCCAATAAATGACCATCTCCATCGTCCAAAATCCTTAACCTGTCTCCTGTTACAAATTGGTAATTTGATAAGGTTGTGAAGTTTCGAGCAATATTATAATTGTAAAGCGAATCAATGGCTATAGAGCAAAACACTGCCGTATTAGGATCATTTACCACATTTCCACTGCTATCAATAAAACTGATGCTATCGCCAACCCATTGTATATATTTTAAGACACTCAAATTTTTAGATACAGAAAAAGTAAACCATTTAATGTCTGGGTATGCTGAAAAATTCAGTGCATTAGAAATTACCGATTTAAAAAACGTAGCTTTAACATCATCCCTTTCAAGGAAAGACGGCACAGCAACATCTTTAATCACATTAACGAACATTAATCGGCCAGCCAAATCAGCGCCATAGCATCCTACCGAATATTTTCCTCCTTCTTTTAATGAAGTTTGTGATGAAGTTTGAATATTTATTGATAAGTTAATTGGAATAGGATAATCCCTTATCTGACAATTAACGCATGGCGATAATGATTCATCAAATAAAAATAACGGGATGTTACCGCAGTTGGATATTGTTATAATATATGAACCACCTGCATTTATATAAATGTTGTTTACTCTATTACCTTGCTGTCCATTATGCACAATTAACGTGAATGTGCCATCTTGCTTACTGCTTACTGTACCACCACCAACTATAGAAACGGATATACCTGAGTAATCAATTGTGCCATCCAAATTAGTTATCTTACCTGATACTACTATCCGGTTACAATCTCCTACTACTCCATTATTGTAATCAGTCAGATATGCCGGTGAATTTTGACACCATCCTATTCCTGATCTGCTAGTTACAATGGTAAAGTCAATTGGATAGGCACAGTTTAATTTAGTCTGATTAAACTCAATATCTACAATATCTGCATTGGACGCTTTTGTATACGCAAAATAAAACCCATTTTTGTCCGTAACCATCCCTCCATTATCTAAATCACCATGATTCATTGTATATGCAAACGATTCTATAGGTATAGGATCATTTACTGATTCAAAAAAATAGCCCTCTATAAACCTAAATTTTTTATTTCCTTGTTGCGTTATATAAGGACAATAAACATAGAACAAATCACTTCCGTTCCCCCATACATCTACGTCTGCGCCTGTACAATCAATCTCCATTTCTTTTGAATAGGTAACTACTCCTGTATTGGGTACGATAGATGTATTATTGCCTGATATTATCGTTGTTGACCTTGAATTAGCCAACCCCAATATATACGTACTCTTGCTTCTATAATCACCCGTACTTGCTACATTATGTCTTCCCAATGTAGCAATATATCTTCCGGCAGGAACTATAAAATCAAACACGCATACAAAATAACTTCCACTATCATATATAGTTTGAATAGCGGTTTTACTTTCGTTTATTGTTAAATCGTATGGCGCTGCACTAACTTTACTCAATGTAAAATTTGGTGCAACCTGATACCACACACCATCTGAAAAATAAGGAGTACCTTTTAAATAACAACGAAGTGCTTTTTTATCTGCAAAATTCAGGTCAAATGTTGTAGTTTCAGTTTGATCGAATGCGATATTTCCACTTCCAAAATCTATACCTCCGAATCTTACTGTTGTGTCGCTACCTAGAAAATAAGATATTTGTGAACAAAAATCAAAGCTATCCGCGCATCTACCGATATAAGCATATAATCTTATTTTTCTTACCGGTACATTACAGCCACTTGTTTCTTTTTCCTGAACTACTATATCTATATTATTTGTTATTTCACATCCGAAATTTGGGTACCCATATCTATTATCCCCAAAAGCAATTGAATCTCCCAAATCTGTCATACCTACGCTTAATTGCGGCAAATCATTTTGCAGTCTTAATGCGTTGGGCTGATCTATTATTTCTGATACTTTTGAGAAATCGAATATGTAATCAATAGTATTAAGCGTAGCATTATAATTATAATTTGACCACGGATTTACTCGTAACCAATAATCAGTCCCTAATATCTCATTGGGAGATAAACCACACGTAGAATACTTGTAAATCGTATCATACAAAAACCAATCACCTCCGCATTGTCTTACATAAATCCTAATTTTCTCAGTCAATGGCGAACCCGCATCCATTGTTATTTTACCGTTCTTAGGTAATTGATCAGGATTATTAAGAAAATCCTCTGATTTTATTATCAGAGGTAATGAATAAGGAGACAAGGTAGTATATCTACCATCTGTATTTACTTTATCATAGGCAAACTGAAAAGACTTATCAATAAGACGGTTAATTTTACCAGTGTCCTGATTTGTATTTGGGATAGGCACTACCACCGGTTTGTACATTGGGGGGCGTACTGCTAACTCCAAATATTCCCTACGGTCGAAATGAGGCGGTTGCAATTTCCAGTAATGGAATAAAGATGCATTAAAACCATTTGTTTTAATAGCTGCTACTACATTAATAAATCCATGCCAGTTTTTGCTATCAGTCCATGTGAGAAACTTTTCTACTACATTTCCATGCTTATCGCTTACTGTTCTTATTTTAACCCGGTGATCTGAAATAAAAGCATCCTGATCATCTCTAAAATTAAGTTCAGGATCTATTATTATTTTAGTCCATGTTAATTCATTTCCATCTACTGAATAAATGCCATGATTACCATTTCCGTTGAAATTGAAACAGAATGTTTCTTGTGTTACTTCAGAAAAGTAGTTACCAACGTTTTTATTATACCCATCCGGTAGTATTACGTTCGGAATAACAATATTACTTCTACCGGGGCTTAATACCAGAAAGTTTTGTCCTTCACCTGTTCCGTTATCTGTGCCCAATCCTAATGCGGGATTCCCATTCACGTCCCACGCCATATCCTTTATGAAAGGGCTCTCATTTGCCTTAATCTGTGTGTAATCAGCGTCGAGATTAAGAAATATAGGTTTTATTCCGTCTTGTGCCTGCATTATGAAAACCAGTCATTTTTGTGGTGATGTTGATAATAAGAGGGCATTTTAACCGGGGGTGTTGTTATCATTTTAAGTTCTGCAATCCGGTATTTATTTAGATCACCTAATAATCCCCATTTCTGCGCTGCATATTTTCGCTCATACACCATTGCTAATTGTTGTTTGTCGTCTTTATGCGAACTCGCAAACCATTGCAACCCGGACATAAAGCATTCTTTAGCCATGTACGGGATCATTAGATTTTTCAACTGAATATCAGCAAAATATCTAACCATAACATGATCGAATGGGAAATCATGTGGTAATACTAATCGGTTGCCAAGTTCATTTAAGTTATAAATATTACGGAAATCTATTCTACCATGCAAATGACTACCGCACTGAATACCAAACCAATCTATTTTTGATGAACAAAAGTACCTCCATGTATCTACATTGCGATTGCCACAAAATGATTGTGCGTTACCACCAAACGGGATGCCATCTGTTTTAATTCCACAGGCATGACATAAGGCATCTACATTGGCATCCGTATCACAACAACAACCATTATTATCTACATCTACCTTACACAGTTTTGTATTTTCTGTTTTTAATATCGTGTTTGTCCATATTCCATTTGTGTAAACTCGTTCAGGGAATTGTGTTTCCTGATAAAAAAAACCCTGTGGATCAATATACTTACGATCTACACAAGTAAATGAAATATCATTACCATTAGGTAATTTATCTGTTTTTACTGAAGTGATAGCCTCATATCCTTTTATAGTATTACAAAGTTTATAACCACACTTAAATTCGCAGGCGCAATCTTTGGCAGTTGAAATATCTACTATATCATCCGTAATTCTTTCGTTCCTCCATACCGGCAGAAATGCTCCTGTTCCATCAATTACATTTACGGAACATAATCTAAGTGCATCACATGGTAATTCAATTGAATTGGTTCTTTTATTAACTTTAAATTTTGATCGTACTGGAATTTTTACCCGATCGAATATCTTTAATGAATCTTCGTTTAAATCGTTATAAACGTCTTTACTACAGTTCAGATATAAACCCTTATTACGCTGTAACGTGTCTCCGCTTCTTAAACAAAGATCCTTCACAACCGAAGTTATATGTTCAAATTTTGGCATTTATATCTGGCTTTGCTGTTCTTGTAATCTACGTTTCAATTCCAATACATTCTTATCGTAACTGTTATCTACCACTTTTACGGGGAATGGCTTAACTTTCAATGATACTCCTAACACCGTATTAGCTACGTCCATTGCCTGATCTAAGCTAACATCAATATCCGGTGAATCATAAGTGGTTTCTATATCCAGAGCTGTTATGCATGGCGGCAAATGATATGCATTAATTCCTTTTCCTTTTACCACATAGAATTTAAAAAAATCATAATCGCCGCTCAAATAAAAGTTTTCTTCTCCGGGACTTACTTGTGATAACTCAATACTATCATCACCTCCTGCGCACCCATCTGCAACGGGATAAATGTTTGTGAAATGCATGTTTTTAGGAAGCCTGTATAAATCTACATCTCCCATATCAGCCCGCCTCATGCCTCTTTTATCGGTATCTGTTAATGCAAATCTTTTAATTGAAAGTATTTGAGAATAAAAATAATACTCCTCCCCATCCAATGACTTCTTACTTCTGAAGTATTGTTCACGCATCATTGCAGATAAGGCGGCTTTTGCATACTGCATCATATCTGCTTCAGTCAACGTCTGATTAGTTGCCTTTGCAGAACCGACTTGGTAGAAGCGCCAAATCACCTCAGAAACGGTCTTTAACGTCATTTATGACATATTGTTTTTATTGTAATAATATTCGCATGTTTGTGCGAACGATTTTCTTCTTAAATGATCCGTTATAGCTGTAGCATTCACATTAAACAACCTTGCCCAATCTTGTAATATCATTTTTTTACCATTGTATTCTAACCATTTATTATTTCTTCTATTACCTTGTTGTTGTTGTTCTGTTGCCCATCTAACATTATTTGGTTCGTAATCTCCATTTACATTAGGGTACCGATCTAAGCTATGTTTTGCAGTTGGTCTATCGCCTACATCTTTATAAAAATTTTCAAAAGATTCAAGCCAACGATCACATACCTTTATACCTCTACCTCCATAATTATTATATGCAGGATTATTTTCATTATAGCAACGACTTTTAATTGCTAACCAACAAGTATATTCAGGAGTTGTTTCTTTACCACTATTCCCATGAATCGTATTTACCTTAGCTGCTATTTCTTTATGTAAACAACCACAACTTTTAGTCAACCCTCTTTTCAAAAAATTACCATATACAATAGTTTCATTACCGCATTCGCACATACAGAGCCATCTTGTACCTTGATTTTTCGCATGTGGGCTTTCTGATATAACTAGTAATCGGCCATACTTTTTACCTAATAAATCTGATTTTTTACTCATGAATTATAATTTCTTATACATAAAATAATTCAAATACACAAGTATAAACATATCAAATATAAAAACCAATATCTCTATTGGATAGAAACCAAATATGCACAATACAATAGGCCAGTAAGTTAATGCCCCTATAACAGAACTTTCGCATTTTACACATCCCCACAATGGCCGCGTCCATTCTTTACCTTTATGCTTCTCAAAGAATGAAGGAGATATACTATAAAATATATTTCCCGAACATTTTTTGCCAGTATTAATATCATCCACACAACCGCCTTCAAAACAGGTATGCCAACCGTTTATCGCCATGCTTTGAAGCACCACAAATATTAAAAATGAAATTATGTATAATATTAATTGCTCAATCATAGAATACTTTTTTGTGAAAGCACAATACTCCATTCCTGCAATTCCCTATCCTTAGCATATGCCGAATACAAAGACATTAATCCATTAAATAACGGAGTATAACTAGCGTTAGTCCATTCAGATTCTGTTGAACCGTCCGGATTAAATAAAAATGTATCATCAGGTTGAGTAAAATAGTTGTAAACTACAGGCGTTTCTTGTTTACAATATAATACATAAACAGTGCTTATATCATAAGGACATACTTGCAATTGTTTATTACCAATAAATCTACAAATAGGATTTATTAAGGTAGGATAATTGTAAGTACTTGTTGTTTTATAATCAAATTCGGATTGTGGTGTAATAATTACGGGCCTCGTTTGGCACCCGCGTTTTAAATTTTGAGTTTTAAATTCTGCTTCTGTATCAATTATGATAGGTGAACTACAATCAGATCCATCTGGCTTTAATGAAATAAAAGGATTACCTAATAAATTCCTGAAATCATCAGGAAGTTGTACAATCCCATTTTTTACAGGGATTTTAACAAATCTCATAAAAGGCTCTATCATTTCCTGAATGTCTTCCCTCGATGGATAATATTTGCACAACTCAGATAAGAGTAAACTTGTTACTGCATTATATTGATCGCTATAAATTTTAGGACTATAGAAAAAGTTCTGATCTTCCGATGCAACCGAAAGAATAGACTTCAACATTGGGTCAAGTTTCACCTTATCATTTGCCATATATTAAACTGTAGATACACATATAAATTTAAGTGCTAAATCCTGAACTCCGGTATTATTAGTAGTACTTATTGCAAAGAAAAATTGTGTTGCATCAAAGGCTCCTACTTCTAAAGTACAATCAAAGTTTGCATTAAATTCAGCCCATGTACTATTTCCGTTATTACCTAATATTGCTATCGGTAAATAATTATCGTCTACTAATGCACTAGGAAAAGTATACACGTAGGCTGATAATCCATTTGTACTACTAGCTAATAATGTACAATGCGGATCTGTAGGTGGTGTATTCATATCCCCTATTTCAATGTACCCTGTCTTTAATATCTTATTAAGATTAGGCACGAATACATTTTGTATAGGAAACGAACCCGTTACTACGGCAATATTACCGACCCCGGTATTAGTGAGATTATATTGGGTAGAAGGGCAAGTAACTGCACAAAAAGCATCTTTAACCGAACTATCGGAACTTATAGAGTTAATTACACCTAATGCTATTTGTTTGTTGCTAAATCCTACACAATTAGTCCCATCATTACCATATGCCCTTGCATTACCGGTAAAGTTAGAAGAGGGGCTATCCTGAAATATAGCTTTCAATTTGTCACAGGTAACGGTAGTTACAGTACTTATTCTGGCTGCTAGATTACAAATTGACGTAGCAACCCCTGAATTAAAATCACTTTGTTTTTGATCTATCCCATAATTATTTGTTACAATATTCCCATTATAATCGAATGAACAAAGTGACAGGGCATTACCTAATGCCACTTGTAGTGCAGTTATATTACATAGATAATCAATTATAGCCTGCAATACTTCTACTAATGTTTTATTTGTTGACTGAAATTGGATGGTCAACGTTGGTGTACCTACTGTCATTGTAGATACATGATTAGTATTGTTAGTTGTACTAACACTTAATGTACCAGAATTGTATGATACCGACCATGCACCTAGTGATAAGCTATTTAACCATGTTTGTATTCCAGATGGATCGTTGGCGAATAGAGGGGGTGCGGAATATATTGTTCCGTTTATTACTATATTGGTAATAGTCGTTGATCCTGTCAATCCCGCCTGAGTGAAAAAATAATGTGCAGCAGTTAGATCAATTACACATTGACCCAACAATCCGGTTATGAGTGAACCAGATGATACAATAAGTTGGTTAAATTGATTTAATAATGTTGGATCATTTTCAATGGCAGTTAAAATATAACCAGCCATTATGGTATAATTGAAAGTAATTTTATACTTAACCGTATTTGTTACTGAAGTATCTATGGCTATTGAAAACGCTAAATCCCCTGTATCTCCTTTTACAACCTGATATGTTTTTGATGTAATGGTATACGTCTTTGTGCTACCGGTCGTTACGGCTGAAGTTGTTACATCTCCACCCCCGACAATAACTATATCATAAACACTAGGATTAATTGGTGTAATCTCATTTTGACCTATGGATGTAACACCACAATTACAGGTAAGCGCCTTTTTGATAAACTCAGATTCTATGGATGAATCCTGACCATTTATCTCTTTTAACAATCCAGTTAATAAATATGGGGATATTTCAGCTAACTGATGTTTTGCATGTTGTCCAATTGCATTATCACAATTCTTTCTGGCCGTATCCTGAACTTGTGCAATGCAACATATCAAATCTGACATTTTATCGGCACATACTACATCAAAAGTACTATTGGTGAGATACGTAACATCCAAAAATACAGCATCCCCTAAATCATAGGCTGCTACCGTACTACAATTAATACGATATTGTCCGGTATAAACTACATTATTACTAAAAGGTGTGCCGGTAAATGTTACAGCACTTATTGTTCCTGTTGGATAATAAAGTGTTCCTGATTTTGTTACCGATGAAGGCTGTGAATTATTATACGTAAGTAGTGTTAATTCCTTAACAGTTAAGTTATTATTTACGCAATCTACCGACAATTGAAACATTCCGGGAACATACCCGCTATCCTGAAAGTTTACAGGCTGACAAATTGTTTTATATAAAGGTACTGTTTGATAAATTGATCCATTTTGATCTTTAATTGCCGATATGATCTGGTAGGTTTGAAATAAGAATGCGAAATTAACAGAACTTAAATCAAGAGTAAATATCTGTGTAACTGATGGGACAATATAGTTTGAAGGCGTCGAAAAGTCAATCGGGGTCAAAATAACTCCGTCCCCATCCACTAAAGAAAATGATATCCCTTGAACAGCAGTAATACCACTTCCCTGATAGGTTGTAGCTGATGTATCAAAAATTACTGCGCGATTAAAAATATCAAAGGTTACTTTAACGTTTAAAGTTCCAATGTTCCCCTGATTTATTATAAGTTGAGGCATTATCTTCTGATTTAATTCTTTAAATCACTAACGTATTTGAAGGGATGATAAATTATATGTGAAAATACCATTTTTTTAGGTTTTTACATTATTTTTGATTATAAATATACCGACCGCAAGCGGTTTATAATAAACTATTTATGGCCTGAATTTTTTAGGACGTCTTGCGGCGTTTTAAGAAAGGAAGGCCAATCTTATTTTATGGCAATTTGTGGTGTTTATCTAATAATTAGTCCTATTGGAAGACGATACATTGGAAGTAGTATTGATATTGAGGCTAGATGGAAAAGATACAGGATAATGAATTGCAAAAGTCAAATTTTACTTTACAGATCGTTCAAAAAATATACACCAGATAAACATAAATTTACAGTGTTATTAGAATGTCTTCCTGAAGAAAGGCTTATTTGGGAGCGCATTTTTGGTGATTTATACCGATCCCTTAATGATTTTGGAGGGTTAAATAATAGCCTTCCTAAAACAAACGATAAACCACAAATTTTTTCAAAGGCATTTAGGAATAAGGTAAGTAGTACGTTAAAAAAGATGTATAAAAATAATCCAGACTTATTGAAACAAATGAGCGATAAGAAAAAAAAGTTTCTCAAAGACAATCCGGATTTTATTAAAAAAATAACAGAAAAGGGGAATATCACAAGACAAACTCCTGAATACAGGAAAAATAGGAGTGACATAGCAAAAAAATACGCTAATACACCAGAAAGAAGAAAATTTCAAAGCGAATTCATGAAAAATAGATTTAATAATCCAGAAGAAAGAAAAGCACAAAGTGAAAGAACCAAAAAATATGTAAGTAACCCAGAAGTTAGAAAGAGATTAAGTGAACAATCAAAAAAACAATTTGAAAACATTGAAGTAAGGAAACAATTTTCTGATCGAACTAAAAAATATTTTATAGAAAATCCAGATGCAGCTAAAAGACATGGAGAATTAATGAAAAAAAGATTCAAAGAAAATCCAGACAAAGTAAACTGTGCTAAAAAAGTTATCAATACAGAAACTAGTGAAATATTTTATTCTATAAAAAAAGCTGCTGCTAGCATTGGGATAAGCAAATCTTCTTTAAGTATGAAATTAAACGGTATTACTAAAATAAATGATACTCCCTTTAAGTTTTTATAAAAAAAAGAGACTTGTTATATCTGGCAAGCCTCTTTTTTATGAAATATATGTACTAACCCATTAGCTGCTGCAACTACCGCTCAAAATGACATCCCCACCTACCGGTGTTAAAGTGGTATAGAACGATTGAACGGTATAGTGCGATAACCCTGTAATATGGGATTTAAGAATCGCTCCACCAACAATATTAGTCAAATAATCCAATGCAATATTACCATGCGCTGTTGTTGTGCCATCATCCAGACGTAAAATACAGAAGCTATTTAACGTAAGCGGATTGAATGATGGGATACCTGTTGTATAGAATCGTGTTACGACTGTCGGAACAGAATCGCAGCAGGCATTACAAGCATCTACTAGGCCAGAAGCAGATGCAATATCAATCATAGCATCCTTTCCGTCCTGTTCGATCCACCAACCTTGAAGAGTATTTGCATCAAGAACTTGCGGCGAAGTAGGATAGAATGTCGGTGTGTAGATAATGGTAGTTCCGTCACCCGGTGCTAATTCACGAAGTAACCAAACCCTGCGAGGGCTGAAGGCATTCAACCGATCACAATTGATCGTTATGGTTTGGTTTTCATCACCTACATACCGGTGGGCTGTACCGTCATAAATGACATATGCGTTTACTGTTGACATTTAATAAGTTATTTTAATTTTTCGGCGATTTTTTCTATCTTTTGTATACCTTCAAATACTTCAGGTTCAAGGAAGTTTTCATACGCCCAGTTAATCATATCGCGTCCTTTTGCTGGAATATTTTCTAAGATGGGTTCTTTTTTGTTTTGACCTACTGCAATGAACCCATCTTTAGTTAAATCAATTGCATGATAGGATTCTAACTTTGAAAATACATCTGACACTTTCCGTTTGTAATCATGGACGCGAGAGGCAAACACATGAGGTTTTTGGTCAGCAAATAATTTCAGTGTGGTGAAAATTTCCTGAACATCATCCTTATTTACTTCTTTAGTTTCTATACCTTTTACAATATCGAATAGATTACGTATTGATTCCGGTTTTGAAGATGCTTTATTTACCAAAACAATGTTATCAAATTTACTGTCAATTTCTTTTGTTTCTTCCCGGTCTACTTCTTCCTGATGTATCTCTTTGAACATCCATCCTTCTGCTTCAGGGTTGTGATAGATAGAATGTTCGTTATGATGATGAACTTTTAGCATTTGTACTAATGAGCCTTGACTTTGTTCATCAAATTCATTAGGCCCATGTGACAAAGTAATCAAAGCGGCATAAGCGCTGTCTTCCGGAATATCTACTTTTAAACGTAGATCCTGATAATCCCTGTCAATCGTTTGGTATCCGGGAACATATCTGCATCTGATGGGAGTGGCAATATTTTTATGCGTCCCCCATTTAACAAATTCTATTTCTCCGGAATAATTTTCATCTTCTACATTCACAATTCTATCGGGTCTTTTACTTTTTATCAGTCGTATACCCCATGCCTCAGTACCATTAGGAATACCATACGCACCTACTTGTATAGATACTTCTTTAGGTTCTCCTTTTATGATGTCATTCCGACCGCTTACCAAATATCCTGATAAAGCGTTTGTTTCTCTTTTACGACCACAAAAAATATGATATTTACCCATAAATCTTTTTAGAAATTATTAATTAGTTTGAGCATTTGAGGAACCTCTCCACACCATACCTAAACGGGTTGGTGCATGTATTTCGATACCGAACGTATCTTTAATACCGATACGCAGGTTCCTTTCCAAGCGCTCTCTGGCATCATCTACCCACACTCTCATGTCGCGTCCGGGTTCTGCGCCTTCGATATTCACAAAGTTTACGATTGGTACGCGATTACCCATTGTATCTGTAAAGGCTTTCAAAGGCATGAGCATTGCGAAATTGCTCAGGATATGCCCATAACGATAGCTATCAAACATATCTACCTGATAAGCCCGGAAGTTGTAGTTACTCCACATGAAATCCTTGAATTGGAAGTATGTAAAGTCTCTTGCACCTTCACCACCTTCACCAAATAATTTGTAACGGTAGTTTTGATTATAGTTGCGAACTAAAGATGCCATTGCTTCGCCCCAATCAATTCCAAAGTTGAAATCATGGCATAGCATATAATCATTCGACCCATTGATTTTGCGAAGATTTTTAATCATTGCGAAAAGAAGGCTCTTGAATGATCCGCTCATGAATGTATCATAAGCGAAATTGAACATGCCGTATTTCTCAATGGTTGGAATTACCCCGTTGAAACCTTCATTAGCTGTGATGTCTCTTTGATCGAACAGAGTTTTCATGTTTCTGTTAGCGATCAATTTGGCTTCAGCTTTCTGGCTCATGGATGGGATATACCAGTAATCAATTGCCTTTCCGAATGGATCAAGACCTTTGATGATAAAGAAAGTTTTGTCGTAAACGAAATTATCAATTTCACTTTCATCTACGGCCAAACCATCTTCATATTTTTGAACCCATGATTTGTAAAGAATTGGAGGATTACCTACTTCACCGTGTGTCGCGATAGGATTGGTGTTATTGATATTGTAAGGTACCATTGGTGCCATTACAAGAACGTAGGTATTCCGTTGTGTCAGGTTGATTACTTCTCCGTTGATTGGAGCAATTGTAATGCTAATATTACCGGCTGAATTTTCAGTGACATTGGTGATGTTTACCTTCTGCCGGTTATGTTTGAAGTAAGCCTGAAAACCTGCAATTGGCTTACTATAAAGGCCATTTAAACTTTGGGAGAATCTGTTTACTGTGGTGGTAACAGCACCGCCGCCAATTGGTAAGGGGCCAGTAAGACCGTTAATGGAAAATGCCTGTGTTTCGAAAATGTCATATTCGGCCCAATAAAATGTATTAGCCTTTACCATTTTCTTGTCGGCTCCTAAGAGGCTTTGCACTTGGCTCCATAACCCCCAAAAACCCGAATCCTGATAAGGTAATACAATAGCGGCCTGACCACTAATGTTTCCCCTGATTTCTGGTTTATAAACCATTTGGGCAAGAGGGTCATACATTTGGGTAGCTGTCTGACCTTTGATGGCTGCATTTATCGCCATCGTACCACCTTCAGAAAAAAATTGATTAGCGTCCAAAGTTTGAAATTTTTAATATTTTTTAATAGCCGTGTATTTTAGAGCGCACTTTAGCCTGACTTTCTGCAATCTCCTGATCGGCATTCTTAATGTTTTCTTGTGATTGTCCACCACCTTTTATAATGGCGAATGGTTGGTTTGCACCAACATTGGAACCTTTTAAAACGCCCCTTCCATGTCCTGTTTCAAAACTTTTTGAAAGAGCAGTTTCAAAATATTTTTGTTTTAAAAATCCGTTTATTTTTTTTGCAAGTGCTGGCTTTATTTCATCCAATTTACCGTTACTATCTAGGTATGACCGGAATGTTTTTGGATTAATAAAGGTTTTGGCTAGTTCTTCCCGGTCTTCTTTTGATAATTCTACTTCTACAGATATTTCTTCATCGCCATCTTTGGTTTTAAAGAAAGACAATTTATCGGGGGTATTTTCTTTTATGAGATCGTCAATAAATTTCTTGTAGGGAGCTACTTGTTTCTCGATAGCTCGATCTTCATCATATTGAGTTTTGGCACTCTTATAAGTAGATTCTAATGGATTTTTTATTTCGGCGGCTTCTTTCTGAAGTCTGGCTAAACCGCGTGCCCTTGTTTTTTCGTTTTCAGAATTAAGTTTATACTCAAATTCAAAGGCATCTTTTAGTTCGTCATCCGTTATTTCGGGGTTATCTTCTTTCTGCTCATTGGCAAATCTTTCAAACACTAAATCTCTTTCTGCTTTTTTACTGATAGTATCGAATCTTGAAAAATCATCATCCTTCATCAAGTCCTTTTCTACTGCATATTTCCGGAAGTTTACTTTTTCAAGTTCAGCTTCTTTTGCAACTTGTTCGGGTGTTTTTTCTGGTTCTTTTGAAACTATTGATTCTTTATAAGCCCTTAATTCGGCTAATTCCCTTTGAATATCTTCAGGGATTACAACTTCTGTAGATGTATTTTGAGTAGAAGATTCACCGCCTCCTGCGTTACTTCCGGTTTCTCCGGCATCACCATCATAAATAAAACGTGGGAAAAGAATCATAAATCTTTGAAGTTCATGTAAAATAAAATCTATTTAATAATAATGCTTTATATTTACTGCGGTAAAAACCTGATTTATGGCGAAAAAACCGAACCCGGTTATCGAAGTTTATAAAGGTGTTAATATTAGGGCTATCAATGAAGTCCGGCTCTCTCTCAATCCCAGTTACTTTAAAAAAATAATAGACGAAGTTGATAAAACAGGTTTATCAATTCATAAAGTCATTGCTTATAGTGGTAAACCATGTGATAGATGCAAGAATACTGATGTTACCGTTTATGATAGTGACGGTAATCCAAAATATGTCAGACGGGGAATACTTCATATACCAGATTCTAACGGCGTGGATATAATAACTAAAGCAAAAAATAGATGCAACAAGCAGTGAAATTAGCTCAACGAATGAGCAAGCAACTTGATAAGAATTGGTTACCTGAACTAGAAGAAATTAACCTTCATAAACTATTCCATCCGGTTTACACATTCCCGCACAACATAATTACTCTAAATACAATTGTAGCCTATATAATTCTAGCATACGACAGTGATTCGGGTTGGATAAATCTAAAACAAAATAGGCTTGACAATAAATTAGATATTTTAAAATCTCTTGACGCTAACCCTGAAGAAGAAGTATATCAATCAATCTTAAATCTTGACACTACAGATATACAAGATGTTATCCACGAATACCTTCAAATACAAATTGATTGGAAGTTTAAAACTATTATTGCTTGTTTCGATTATCACAGTAAGCATATTCGATCCGCGACTGAACCGATCCCCGCTTCAGTTACAGATGAACTTGAAAAAAGTAAAATAAACAAGGCGAAGGGAGAACTTCTAAAGGAAAGCATCCGACAAAGGACTGTAGGCGAAGAACTGTTATTAGAACTAAAAAAAGAACACGTTAAATTAGACCATGTAACTCAAAGTGAATTTAATTTCATTGCTACGGATGTTGAGCATGTTGATGTCATGAGCTGGCGACACTGGATTCGTTCTTTAAAACAGAAGTAATATACTTGCGTATATCCCTTCTGTTTTTTAATTGCCAATAGGTCGTATCCTTGATATTATATTTTTCACATGCCTCTTTAGTTTTTAATCCGGAATTATAAATCTCTATCGCTAATTCGGTAGGCAAATACACTCTCTTATATTGCTTTCCTGTAACATGGTCAGAGGTAATATTTGTGGCTATTTATTATGCAATAATAAATAATTTATTCTAACAAACTTTCCTTTTTTAATCCTTCGGCCATTTTTATCCGTTTCATTACATTATCATAGGGGCCAGACCAACTTTCATCTGGTCTTTTTTCTAAAAACTTATCATTCTTTAGATACCCTTTTTGGTTATATGATTCCATCATTTTTTGAGCGTTTCCTTCTCCCGCATTATAGGAAACTAAGGTGAAAAAATCACGCGCTTTGGGAGATAATTTAATGTTTCTTTGTTTTGAAAAATCATCCACTTCATCCCGGCTTGATCTCATCATAGCCGCTTTTGCTTGAAGCCCGGCTTCAGGTGTTTTAAAGTCTGCCGAATTTACCTTAGCATGCTTTTCATTTTCATGAGTACTTTTTATAAACTGATCTTTAAATTCAGCCGGTAAATATCCCTTTTTTACTAATCCGGGGAAGGCATCATAAAAATTATCCACTCCCAAATTTTTGTATCCACTTACGGGGTAGTCTTTATTTTCACTCCAAGTATTTACCATGCCTTTTGAATCTGCGTACAAACCACTCATTCCTTCTTCCATTGCTGATGAATAAAGTAAAGCAGGATCTAGGTCTAATTTTTTAGCCGAATCAATTGCCATTTGTTTCGATGTAGTTCTCCCCCATGATGGAATTTCATTAACGCGTAATGGTGTATCTCCGCGTTTTTCTAATAATCCCGCCCCATGTTTATTAATAAATTCTTTCGCATATGACAACCTTGATTCGGGATTTTTAAAGTCAGGTAATGGTATTCTATCTCCGGCGTTTACTACGTTATCAGATTGAGCCGTTTGTTGTTGGGCGGCTTGTTGTTGTGGTTGAGGAACAACCGGCGCATTAGGGTTCTTTTTATATTGAAGTTTGCCTGATGCATCCTTAGTGACAGTATATCCTAATTTGGTATATTGATCTACTATTTTTTGTTCGGCAGGAGTAAAGTTACCGGCTGGTTTTTCTGGATCACCCGTACCATTACTTAAAAATGATTGTAATTTATCTTTCCATGCACCGGAAGTACTACTATCGGAATTAAATGCCAATACGTTATCCATGAACTTATCAGAATTTTCTTTTCCCAATATGCCCTGTAATCTAGTTTTATCGTTAACTATATTTTGATCGGACATGCTATCGTATTTTGTTCCGATCACCTTTGATAGAAGATTCTTTAATTCTTCCATATTATTCAGTTATTGGCGTTAATTCTTTACGTTGTTCCTTTGCGTCTTCCAATTCAGCCTTTTGTTTATTTTCTTCGAGACGATTTTGCTTACGTTGATCACTTAGAATTGCCATTGATTGCGTTTTTTGCTTGGTTAGTTGATCTTGAAGGGCTGCATCAATTTGACCTTGTGTTTGTATATTCTGATCTTTGGCTTGTCCTTTCGCTTGATTTAACATCATGGCTGTTTGTAATTGCATTTGTTGCAATTCTTTGGCGCGTTCGTGTTGCACTGCTTCCATATCCGCCTTTTCACGCGCACGTCTTTTAGCCGCCAATGATAATAATACAGCACCATACTTGTAATTCTCCTGAATGGTATCAATAATCATTTCTACATCTTCAAAACTTATTTCTCCATCCCGTAACATTTGAGTAGTAAGTTCTGTATAATATTGCTTCTTAGCTTGTGTATCTTCGAGAGTTACGGTTAACCCTATTTCTTCAGGTTGCAATTCTTCCACCGATTCCAATAACATGGCATTAGCTACTCCTACTACACTTTCAAACTCATTCCATCGTTGCTTATAATTAAGTTGTTTCCGTTCCTTTGTTATATTTATCAGGAATTGCACGCATCGCTCCCCAAACATAACTAGAAATTCACGCGCTGGCATTTCGATAAACCATAAGCCATCCCGTGTAGCTGCTATTGAAGCCTGAATGCCTGCTACGGCTGTACGCGGTTTAGGATCGGCTCCTTCCGTAATATCATTTTGAGCAAGCGATAAAGTCAAAAGGTTGTATTGTTCCAATATCAATTTCAAGAACCGTTCAGCTTTATCCAAATGCTTTGTATCAACCAGTACAAAGAATTTGCTAGGATCTTGAACTACCACATTACCGTTCTTATCCCTGAATTTCATAAAAGCAATTCCACCTTGTCGCATTGCTTTCCATTGTTCCATGCCTGCATCAATGCCATTGCCCCCTGTTGGCTTATCTGGATTGCCGGGATCTACTTTATTTTTTTCATCCACCGCTTTTAAAAGACCGGATATGAAATCCCAATCTATTACCATGCTTGTGGTATCCTGAACAATACAGTTTTGGAACTTATGCCAAAGCGTACGAATCTTAGGCATGTATGCTTCTTTTATGTCCGTGAAAGACATTCTTTCGTCTTTCCAGATAACCAATGAACTTTTAGCATACCGCATATCAACGCCGTAACGATACATATCAATATCCTTTTTTATATTGAATATGTATCTGGATTGCCATGCCCAATCTATTGGTGCATTACGAGATAGTCTTTCTCCCGGTGGTGGTACATAATAACAACTATACCAGACATTGTAAATCTTTTGTCGCTGTTCTGTTTTATATTTATTGGGAGTATTTTTATGGGGTAACCAGCTTAATGGCTTTCGTTCCCAAACGGGGATACGATTATTTACATAGCTTTCTGAAAACTTATCGGCATCCTGAGTAAGACAAGAAAGTTTACCTATTCTTATTTTGGCATTGCTTCCTTTAACGCTTTTTGCTCCTTTCCAATCCATGCCGTGCGCAGCGCCTTGCGTTTTGTTTATCTCAAAAACTTCTTTCAGTTCTTCGTCAGAAAGTTTAGTAGCAAATTGACGCACAAATTCAGCAAAGGTTATATCTTTTTCATAAAACCAGAATTGAATATCCTCCCCGTTTTTTTCGTTGAATGAACTGGTGAAAAGTTGGTCTGGTTCAAGATATTCTACTAGACCACGGCCTGTAGTTTCATCAATAGTCCATGTTCCGCAAGCTCTATTAAAGTGCTTCAGGTCATTATTAAAGCTCTGACATTTTACATGCCACTTGTTGAGGTTGATTAGATAATGACTGATACCTAGCTCGAATGCTCTTTCAATATCGCCCTTGTACACATAAGAATCGTATAAAGCTAAGTCCTGACTATCTTTTAATTGATTCCGGATGTAATCGACTATGTTACCTATCGTATCAACCATTTCGTCGCCTTTTTCTTGGCTTAATGATTGAACATAGGCATAAGGAGATTCACTTTCACTTATAGGAGGATAACCTATTTCGACTAGAATTTCATTTAAAATTCCACGGAAAGCATTTTGGTAAAGGATTTTGTACTTTTCTTTTATGCGTTGCCCTTTGGCAAACTTGTCGATTTCGTTTACCTGAATCTGGTTTACTATCCCTATTTTATCGAGTTTGGCCCGGACAATATTATCAATATGTACATCTATGGGGCATGTTTTCCAATCGGCTGCGAAGTATTGTGCTTTACCGCCTCCACCCATTGGAGTAGGGGGATCAATCAAATTGATGTAATCTTGCTTGTCTATTTCTCCACGTTCTAACCTGCGATATTCTCGTTTTCGTTTAGTGTTTAGGAAACATACACCTGCCTGTTTTGCGTAAAACAAGAACTGACTCATCCAAAGCTGGCCTTTGTCTTCGGATGGCATAAACGTAATGTCACTATAAAAAGTTGTGTTATCGCGAACCGGTAGATTATTCCCTTTCTTTTCGGCCATTATATCAATAATTTATACCAAATCTAGTGATTTTTAAATATTATTTCATTATCCTTTATAATCACTATAGATACTCATATCAAATTCCCGTTTGTATCGTTCTTTATTTAATTCCCAATTTATGCCAGAACCGATTACCGTAAACCCAAATCCTTTATGTCTCAGATCAAGGGGCCAGCCTAATCTAATGGGGTACAGTTTAATATTAGTTTCCCCACAACATCTGCAAAGCCCTATTTTATTGCTTTTTAACTGTTTGGGAATGTATTTGTCCCCTTCTAACATACAATCATAACAAATATCAGGGGGCAGTAATTTTGGGTGTTTAGGCTCAGGCTGTTTATTTAAAACCTGCCAATTGATACATTCAAATACTCCATCACGTATCCAAATTCTACGGGTAAAATGATGACGAAGTTTTCTTATTTCTCTTAACGTAAGGGGTTCAGTAGCTTCATAAATTTCTTTCTTTAAATCCGCGTCCACACGCACATGAGTATATTCTGTCTTTCTATATTGATCCCCAACTTTAACTATTTGTCCGTAATGAGAATGCCCATCTACCAAAAGGACTTCCGGCCATTTGAATAGAATACCGCCCCATTTAGCCTGTGTAAAAAGTTTTAATCTTCTAAACTTCATAACAACTTATTTAATCAATTCGAGCCAAAACATCCACATCATTAATGCACGAAAATTTCTTCCCGTCAATCATTACCGAAAACACGTCGAAGTCATTAACTAATACCTTCATGCCGGGTACAATATCGTAATTTTCTGTACTTTCTTTTGCTACTGAAAGTACCTCTCGTTCAATAACCATTTCAGTTTCATAATATATTAATCCACTACGAGTTACCTTTCCTACTACGTTACTTTTATGCTCCAATAATACAAAAGGTTCGCGGGGATGTATATTGCTATCTCTGACTACGGCTATTAGGGATGAAAGATTATCGTAGTCCCCTTTGAACCAAACAGCTTGTGTTCTGTTTCCTTTTCTGTTTTCATGCACAATATTATCATCTTCGTGGCGTGTGGTAATGGCATCCACTACCACTAATTTATCCGCCCCATCATACCCTACAATAATATCATCGTTATTATCTACAAGGTAATGGATTATGGCGGTATCGTCAGGTAAGACATTTTCAACATTGGCCCCTGCTTCAATAACTTGCCCCCCTGATACGAATATTTCGGCTTTCCTATCGTTCAGTGTATTTTCATCTACGGTTATAAATAGTAAAGCAGGTGTACCATCGTCACGAATTATTCGCTTTCTGAAAAGACTTTCTCTACTTTCTTTGGTTATTTTTATCAATACAAAATCAGGATTCGGAATAAGTTTACTTCCCATTTCTTTAGCTAACACATTTTTTTCTGCCACTAACACATACTCTTTGCCATCTTTAGAATAAGATAGTATTTCAGATTGCCCACGGAAGTAAATTAAGTCTCCCGGCTGATAATAATTCGCGTCACTACCTGATTCAACTACTCTCCCGTAATTTTTCAGATCCCGGTTTATGATATTCTTAACTTTTTCGTCGTATACCTTATTCTCTTTTTCTTCCTTAGCTATATCATGTATCCCGTGTTTCTTTTTACTATGCTCAATAAGTTTTGATGTAAGGTCATTCTTTTGAAATGGCTTTTTAAAAACTATATCGGACATTGCTTCTTCAAACTCAGAAAAATTATCTAGGCTTTTACCATCCATAATGTATAAGCCAGATTCGGTCATTTCTTCTGAAACGTGTTCTAACCTTTCTATTAAAACTGTATTACGTAATGGTTTCATATATATTGATATGCAATGCTATTTTCCTTGTTAATTAATATTTTTTGCCCATTAAAATATAAGTAATATGTATCTATTATGTAATCCTCTTTGAAATATAAGCACGAAAAATTCAAGTATAACCAATTTGTCATTTCTTTGTATAAATCTTTATTTACAACTATGCTTAGTATTTCTTCATAATGTTCATCTTTTAAAATATTGCATATCGTTTCTAATACGGTAATATCAAATTTCTCAAAGTCTACCGTAAAAGCATTCCCTTTATCGGATAATTTAAAAGATATTGATTGCATATAATATTTAATTTCTTACCGGATTCAGTTCCATTAATTTTTTCATCATATCATCAATGTTACTATCAGTTGCATTAGTGTAAACTATTTGTTTTAATCCATCATGCAACATAATAGTAGCCATTGTAGCGTGTGATTTGGTAGTATTCTGCATGTCAAAGTTTTTGTAATCAATCAACGCTTCATCGAATGGGAATGTCGCAACCATGTCCTTATCGTTTTCATCTTTTGGTTCAGCGAAATGGGTTATCAAATTTTGTAAACCATTCTCTACCACTTTCCCTTTGCTATCCGTCCATATTCCCCATTTACCGTCTTTTGGATTTTTAAGCAGGAAGGGGAGCATATTATGATCGTCAAACTCTTCTTCGGTTGTTTCGACCTGACGTTCAGCCATGCAAGGATAACCCCAATATTTGCAGGCTTTGATTACTTCTTTATGCGCATCTCGCGGGTTGTTTGGCCGGTACAACATGAATGCGCAATACTCATTATCTATCCCTGAATTAAAATAATCGAATTTCTTATAAACGATAGCACATGCCTGAGATAAGTTATCACTTGTTGTATTGTCGGTTTTATACCGAATAGGGTCATAACCAATACACCCTTCAGGATTGGTAGCCGGAAAATGAACCTTCCCATAAAATCTATACCTATTTCTGGTATCAATTCCTTTATCTACCGAAAAATAAGGATGCACTGCTACCAACCATACGCCCTCCTGATCTTCCTCAAAGTATATTTTCCCTTTTTTATCTTCTAGTAAATTACCGCGAACATAAGGTTTTCCATCTCGCGGCATTTGCTTTAATTCCTGTATACGGCTTTCCATACGGATAATTGGGAAGTATACTTTATCCGTAGCGGCCATTAACCCATGCTTCTTTTCTATTGGCAACCGGCGAAGGGCAAATACGTATTGCTTTGAATTTTTGTCGTACTTATTTACTTCACCCCAAATATAGGCTTCTGCTTTATCCCGGTTAATTTTTCCGAATCTTGTATAGGCCGGATCTCTATGCTCTTGTGGAATATCGGCAGAATGAATAGCGCCTACAAACCATTCATAAAGGCCACTTGTCGTTCTACCGTTTTGGTCGCGTACTTTCGGGTTACTGTCAAGAATGATTTTGCATCCTTTCTTCACCGCGTTCAGGTAATCGTCCGAATCTCCCATAGTTGAAAGAACGTCTACCTTTCCTTTGATGCCGTATTCTACTACGCATTTTTTATTAATATCTAGGGTTTCTTCCGGATCGGCAGTAGTCCACTTAAAACTTTCATCCTGAATGATTAATCTTTTCTTTTCGCCATCCATTGCAGCGGGGGTAGTTGGATAAGGCGTTACCTTTCCCCCTAATGGAATATCTTTTTCATCTGAATCATTCAGAATATCAACCCGATTGGATATTAATTCGAGGCTATTACGCGGTTTTTTCCCATTTGGGGAATAAAATTCCTCCCGCATCCATCTGGGCCGCGAAAGATAGGTATTTACCAGAGGATGCATTAAAGAATTTAAACATTTCTTATACTCATTGCTTTGCAGGCCGACATATGAATTTTCGTCTTCAAGCAGTGTATAAATGGCTTCCTCAATTTCTTCGGCCGTCATTCCACAACGACGACACTTTAAGATTGCTTTGCCGTAACTGTTCGTATCCTTTCTGACTAAATCCCTGAAATAGAAGTCAAATCGTTGTTGTTCAAGGTATTCAGCATAACCAAAATCAAATTTATTAATGACAAGAAAATCCCAGTGCATCCCCGTTATCCATACTGGCTCCCCATTAATAAACATCCAATGCCCATTTAACCACTTATCCCGCATCCCGGAAATGTATTCGATACGCTCCCGTTCTGTCATCCTCCTTACATCCTTTATTTCTGGCCGCCTCCATATCTGGTCATGGCGCTTTAGATTATACCCTTCAATGAGTTTTTCATCTGAAGGCATTTTTGGCAACTGATATTCATATAAATCCCCATCTCCGATAATAATAATATTGTCCTTATTGCGTTTTGCCATCCTTTTTTAGTAAATATTTGAGCTATAAAACTCGATTTTTTGTATATCAAAAGTGACTAAAAAATCAATAATTTAGGGCATATTTGCCCAAAATTTTATTCACTACATCTATCCCCATCGGAGTTATTTTTATCTTTGCTCCTTTTTTAAATCCGATTTTATTTATATATCCTTTATTTTGTAATAACCCGAACGCCAGTTTTATTTGAGTAGAACTTGAATTATATGAGTATTTGTATGTATTCTTATATATTTGACTACTAACAACTTCTCTACCATCATAAATAGCAATTAACACTAACCATTCTGGTATTGTTAACCCTATTGTCATCACAAAGTTCTTCTTATTTGCCTCATAATGACTGAGGAAATTGGCTATATGGATAGCCTGATTTTTCCATTCCCGTATTGGGAAAGTGGTACCCTCGTTTTTTAAAGTGGTACCATTCTTTTTATTTACTAAAAATTCGTTTTTTGTCTTAATTAAATAGTTATACGCACTCGATGTTGATAAGTGGTTAAGATAGGAAAATGCATTTGATAAATCCTTGTCTGCTAAGACAAAAGTACCTGAAGTTAATAGTGTATTAGCCGAATGGGATTCTGGCATTTCATCTTCCTGCTTCTCCTTTAGCCTTACAAATTCTTCTATTGACATGCCGTTTTCATAATCCTCCACAACGATGAACCAGCGCTTCTTTATGACGCGCCAAAGGACATATAATTTGCTAATGAAGGATAACTTAGAGGTGCTTTTAGCCTTGTATTGACCTCCCCGGCGAAACATTTTAAACAGCAATTCGCGTGGGATTTCTTCTTTTTGCCGTTCTGATAAGTCTGAGGTATTGTTTTCGAAAAATAGGTCGAAATTTTCGCAAATCAGCTCAAACTTTAATTTTTGCATGGGGATTTATCAATTGCGGTAATTTATTGAGGTATGTAGTTATCGTTTGCTTTGCTCTTTAATTCATATGTCGGAGTAACATTAGCCGGGCAATTGCACCGTTGCTTGTAAAATACTAGCTTGCCACATTCACAAGTTTTTCCGTCTAGGTCTAGCATATCTGAAGTTGGTACTACTCCGTTTACTTTATGAACTTCACGGCATGGTATGTTCTGCTGCTGGTTTTGTTCCATAAGTTTTATTAATTAAGTTTTCAATTTCCTTAACTCTGCTTTTCCAATTATGATTTTTACGGACAAATTCATATCCCTCCATTGATATATTTTGAATATATTCTACATTATTAAGATAGTGATTTATTTTCAATTTTAGCTCATTTATATCACTCCACCAATCCAAATGTTTCCCTCGTTCAAAAATATGTTCGATGCCGGGAAAGTATTTAGTAAGGCAAAAGCAGCCACAAGCCATTATCCTCCATATACGGTCTGAAGTATACCCCTCCCGATAAAAATTATTATGGCATATCGCTATCTTACTAGCGTTGTAAATTTCTCGCTCTTTTGCAGGCGGGATATATTCACTATTAGCCCAATTCATACCTCTACATGAAAATCTATCACCATATTCGTTTTTAAGTTCCATCATCACATCATATCTTTCTTGCGCTAATGGGAAATTAAGATTGGTATTTACATAATTTGATCCTATAAAACTTATATCATACGAAAATCTTCTGTATATACCTTGATTAAATTCTTTAATTACAGGATAATACATATCCATATCGCAAGAGCTTTGTAACACATAAGATTTGCCTGCCGGGAATTGTTTCGTTGTTTCTCCATCTGCCACAAGTATCATATTCAGATAGGGTTCTAAATCTTTCATCCACGCAATGTCATCGCGCACATCAAATGAAAAAAGTATAGTAAACCCTATATCGGATAATTCTTTACAAGTCTCAGGGTCTATTATTTCCGGCGATTGAATATGTATAAATATCAAATCAGGTTCAATCTGTTTAGCCGCTTCGATGGCCCTAGCTTGAAATCCAAATACTCCTTCATCGAATTTTATCTGCTGCCAATTGATTCCATGATATTCATATCCTGCTTCAATAAATCCCCTACGCATAAATTCACTGCTGTATTGGGGAGCATCTAATCTGAAGTGTAATACTTTTTTACTCATTGGGCCACATTTTTTCTACGTGATAATTTTTTTCGTGTCTCCAATATCCTTTATTATTAAACTCGAATATGTTTTCTGTATAAGCAGTTGCAACGAAACTAAGTACTGTATCATCTGCTATTGAGTATCCATTCGCGTCTATAATCTCAAACACTTCGTTGTATTTTTCATAATGCAATACTTTATCAAATAGACCCCTGCTAAATATTAATAATTGACCAGAAAAGTGTAACGGATTATTTGCATCAATTATACCACCAAAATCAAACTCGTTTTCAAAAGGATCTTTATCTATGATAATATCGGCATCACTTAAAATAACCTTGTCGTATCCTTCAGTATTTATTTTCTTTAATTGTTCCAAATACGTTATCACATTACTCTTACCTCCAAAGTTATCACAGAATGGCCGGTAAACTATTTGTTCATCAGCTTTGGGTATCCATTTATAATCTGCTTCTTCAGCTAAGAATATCACATCACAATTAATATGGAATACGAATGATTTATAACATAAGTATGAGATAAAATCATCTCGTTTGCAAGTGCGTATTATTACTAATGTTTTCAAGCAGTTACTTTATATTCTCCAAATATCTGGTCTACAAATATAGACAAATCAATTGTATTACTTACTGCACTTGCCCATGTATTGCCGCCTGTAAGGTTTATACGATATTTATAAAGAGGCCATATCTTATCTAAAAGATAGCCGGTAGCTGCTGGTTCGCTATCATGGACTACTATAATATCTGACCTGTCTTTCATTATAGCCATAATCTCATGCCTAGATTCTCCCGGTGAATTGTCAACTAAAATGACCGAGCTTCTTTTATAAATATCTGCTGTACTCCAATCCGAGATTAAAATACTTCCCATTTGTTCTGCCCATTCAGCATTGTTATCATAGGATATAAATTCACGGCTATTATCGAAACAATGCTGTCTTAAATAATTGGTGCTGCCATTACCTGATCCATATTCAACTACCGGATACGGGCTTCGTATAGTAGCTTCTAATGCTAACCAAAGCAATGGTAAATGATTGTTCCAATTTGATACGTCCTTTAAAAAATTCTCTTGTGTCATATTACATCAAATACTGCTGTTTTCCAATCGGCGTGTCCTTCCTGCGAATATATTTTACAAGGATATGGTGAAAGCAATTCCCGTGTTTTATCATTGGGTACCCATACGCTAGGTTGATCCCAGTTGTCAATAATTAACTTACTGTTAGATTTAAGACAAGATAAAACAGGTTGCACGCATTTATCTCTCCATTCTACTGGTTCGCAATCAATAATGGCAATGTCGAAAGCACAATGAGGTAATACATGCTGCATACCTTCTACTATTTTTCCTTCTGCTGGTAGAAAGGACATACTCCTACTTAAATCCATCTTTTCGGTAACTGCAAAGTACCAGTCTTTATTCATATCGAAAGCAGCGACCATTGCAGACTTTTTATCCCACCACAGAGTTGAGCTACCCATTCCGATTTCCAAAACGATCTTATCGGATAAATCCCATGTTTTAAGTTCATCAAGAAATGATGATACTAACCACGGAAAAAGTAATCCGGTTTCAGGATCGTATCTCTGCCACTCATTTGGTTTTTGCAGGTCTATCATTGAAGTATTACCCTATTAAAAGTATGATTTCAAAAAGGATTATGGGTATGATGCAATACAATATAATCCACAGTTCAGATACATACCTATATCTTGGGTGCCTTATTTTTCTCAACCGATTATCTATTTCTTTATTTTTATCAGTAAGCATACTACATAATTTTTATATAATCATTTCGATACTGCTCTAACCAGTTTATTTCTTCTTCAGTAGGATTAAGGTTCTCTTTTATTTCGTTTAATACCAAAGGCCAATTTTCATTTGAATAACCTTTCCGGGGCATGTGGCAATCTATTCTTTCGGTTTCTTTGTGGCTTGCTACCCACGCTGAACGATCTATACGGCCTATTGGGTAGTCTGAATGAGGGGACTTGCCGCGATTAACATACACTATTTCATTATGATATAAGCCTAATGATGCGGTTAATATCTCTTGATCTATTACCCATTTATCAGTGCAAACTATTGTATAGTAATCTAAATCACAATCTATATCCATCGTGACATTCCCCGTCAACGACATTATTTCGCGCCATTTTTCGGGTGAGGCTGCCGCGTAGCAGATCGGATAATGTTCATCAGACAAATCTTTACCATATACCGTTATTTTATCCCGCGCTGGATTCCAGTAATTTGATAAAGGAAGCATATCAACATCTCCTGTCATAATCACTTCATATTCTGGTACGGCTAAATTGCCTGCATATAACCTTGAGCACTGCGTATAAAGAACTTCATTTTCTTCTGAACAACTGAATGTAATGATAGTAAGTGCTGGGGCATAGGGCGCTTTATCAATTATGGATGATAAGACGAAATTCCTTTTTTTGTTTTCTTTCCCCGGCATCATACAAATAACATCCCATCCTATTTTTTGCCAAGCAAAATGAATCAATGGCAGGAAAAAAAAATAATTATCACTATAGTTTGTAGATACTACTACTGCTCTTTTATTTCTCACTTAAACTTTTTAAACTTAATTAATACTCCATTATCTTGATATGCATTGAATTGGTGACCTAAGAATGAATAATATTGATTCAAAATCTGTATTAGCTCTTTAGCAAACATGTCAAATTTGCCTTGATCGGTTTCGATGGATATCAGATTTGCGTCACGGCCATCCCCCAGAACTTTTATTTTGCTTATTTTTGTAATCTCATTCATTTGCATACCAATAAAACACTCTTGGATACCTTTTTGCTATTTCTTCGAAACCATTTTCTTTGTCGTGCCGAAAGAAAAACCTTCGTGTTTCAAGTTCCACTACTCCCGCTGATCCGATGTGTCGACAACAAAGATTTGATTCGTACAATTTAGGATTAACCCCATCCAGCACCACATTAGCTATTTCATTCTTTACTATGGCTTCCCCGTTTCCTTTTTCACCATTCAGGTAATGACAGAACATTTGATTTTTATATTCTGGATAAAGAACGGCATTCATAAATTGTTGATCTGTTCCATGTCCGTTTATTGCTACCGGAGATTTACTTAGCATGTTCTCCCATGTGCCGTATTTTTCACGGATAGGTTTTGCTCTAAAAGCTGTCATTCCTCCCATTAAACCTGTACCATGCATAGGATCATCTGTAATAGCGTGTACTGTCATTCCTGAGTTAACGAACTCCTGTACACATTTTCGTTCCCGCATCGTCAAGATTGCGTCAGCGTCCCGTGAAACTACCGTGTCGGCATTGTCCCAAAAGATTGGAGAAAGCCTTAGCAACATCATTTTGCACAATGGCATCATTTCATAAATACTAAAGGCTATTCCATAGTGTTCTTTCAATCCGTAGAATATATTATCATAATCACTGAAAGTTCCACTATCTACAGAAACTGATACGAGATAATCCGGGTAAAGCAATTTCGCCATCCTTGTATTCCAATACAAACCCCTCATGTAATGAGCAAACAGCCAAAAATTCTCCTTAGTAGTCTGCCGTGAACCGAAAATGCTAAAAGACAATATTTTCATGGATACAACTAGTTTTTATCTGAATTTGAATCTTTTATAATTGTTTTGGTAGGATGAATTAAGCCTGCATCCTTCATCATTTTAGCCATTTCTTGTTCCGTTTTCCCATGAAAAATAACTACTTCGTAATCAAATAATCCCAACTCTTTTAGGTTGAATTTTATTGGTTGATCGTTGGTTAGCCTTTTTACATTTTCATCACTAAGACCTAACATTATCATATTGCCTTTTAATGCTTTTATCATACTATATGTATTTTAAACTCTACGGGTAATTCTTTTAATTGAAACCCTGCCGCCTTTTTATGGCCGCCGCCGCCTTTAGACTTTGCTATGACTGAACAATCAATTTCATCCTTAGTGGTGTATAATGAAAACGTCCAGTGCTTGCCGGTAAAGACGAATGGAATCATTAAGTCATGTAGTTCAGGATTATAAACAGAATCAAATACCTGAGAGTTTGCACCACCGTTATTTAAGCATATGGCCCGTAACCCTTCAAATTCAATCTCAAAAGAAGATCGGCACGCTCTTTCGTTCTGTTGTTTTTGATATGTTAATATTGTCTTCCCGGAATTAACTACATTATAAATAGCATTATCCGTAATAATGTCATGGTTATTAAATAACTCTTGCGGGAATGTTTCTGCCGAATTACATACCATTCTCATACCATATTGGAAAGGCATAATCATGTTATCCCATCGTTCCTTATCTTGATTTCTCCATGTATCATATTCACCTAATAACTTAACTGCGGTAGGCATTTCTTCATCGGGGAATAAGTATTTCCACCCACCCTCACATGCTGCTATGCCGTTTTCAAGAACCGGATTTATCCCACCCAATTCAATATTATTTTGACTTTTATAATCATTTATAGCTGAGATATGATGATCTATCCATGTAAGATTATGATTTGAATGGTTTGACAGTTGCGCCATTTTATCCATTGGAAGCGAAACATCAATCATTATAATTGGCTCACCGGCTGGTATTTGCTCCATTGGTAATTCTTGCCCATAATCATACCCGATTAACTTTGCTTCAGGATATTTTCGTTTGACAATAGCACCCGAACAATAACCATCTAAATCTTTTGAATGATAAATACAAATCATATTAATTTTTTAGTGTTTAAATACCATTTACTTTAGTCCTATCTAAGTAATAATAGAAAGGTTCTGTGATTTCATATTCGTTTTTCAAAACACCACTTGCGTGTAGCGCTTCGCTCCATTTTCCGTCTTCCCCCCATGATTGATCTGGGAATTTAATATCGTTAATCAATGATAATTTTATACACGAAATATGGTTAGGATTCCTGTAATAACCCTTATCATCATCCCACCACCGGTCATATTTGATACTATGGTAAAATAGGTGTTTATTAGGATTTGTATAACCGTTAACTGAATAAACACCGACCAAACTATTACAATCGAAATCTCCGTACACTCCCGGCATGTTTAAATCTAGGTAATTTATGCTTACTAAGTCGTCATCATCACAGAAACATCGGTGCGTGCATCCGGCATCAATAGCCATTTCAGTTAACTTGTTACGCTTCCAACCTGTTGTCATGTTTCGGTTATCTCCTAAAATAAATAGCTTTACATCATCCTTGTAGTTTTCTATTTGGGGCATTAAAACATCGAGTAACCGTTGCAGAAATTTTTCACGCCCTACAAAGGTAGGTATCAGGATTGCCAAGCTATTTTTGCTCATTTGATATTCTTTTATCCATGTAAAATTTTACTTCCTCCGGCATAAAGACGGGGTTTTCGACATAAAATCCATGCGACATTCTTTCAAAGTAAGTTTGTGTATCAATCTCTCCTAATGGGTTATTTTTTCGGTAGGTTTCGTCATTTGGCATTCCTGATATATTACCGGGATGGATGTGATTGTAATAAACAGTTGGAAAATATTTATATCGCCCTCTCATTTGTGCCGTGTACATGGCCTCTACGTCACATGAGACTGAATAATACGCCGGATTATAAGTGAACCCATCCCGCTTGAAATAATCGTAGCCACATACGTTTAACGTAGGAATTGCTTCGTTTACGAACCCGTCCGGGAAATGGGCAAAGAAGTCTGTACTATCCCCCCATTCACATCTTATATCATTTAACATTTTTTCGTCCCATGAATTTACGATGAATTTTATGTCGTCCGACATCGTTACGCACCACGTCCACGGGGCAGCATGTTCAAAATCTCTATTTATAGCTGCAACCTTTGATATTGGTTCACCTATTTTTATTTTAACGTTGGGGAATTGGTACGCTTTTTCTAAAATTTCTGAAGCTAATGTAGCTGAATCATCTTTATCAAGCGACACTAAAATTTGATATTCTTTTGTAGCTATTGTTCTGGTTATGTTCTCCAAAGTCTGAAGAAATAATTTCGGCCTGCCTCTTGATGCATATTTCAATAATAAATTCATAGTTGCTACAAATAAAAAACTCCCTGAAAAGGTGCAGTGGATATCTAATAAATTTAGGTATATATCCTCCTTTCCAGAGAGTTTTTCTTTAATGTCTTTTACCTAAACTTATTTATATCACTGCGTTGCTAAAGTAGAGATATTTTCAATACAAACCAAAATTTTGATCCCGGCGCTGGATGTATAATTGGTTATCCGTTGCCTGCCAATTTAAATTCATATTTCGGAAATATAATTCATCTTTTGGGAGGGAATGAATAAACGCCGGGTGTTCGTGGATAAAGATATTAACTGGCCTAAACCAATATTTATTAAGCATTCTAACGATTCTGGTAAATTCATCATCACAATACATCGAAAGGTAAATCGGGTTATAAATGTAACCGAAGTATTCATATAATTTTCTACCCATGATACTTAACACTATAGTATCACATCGTGAATACTTTTCTGGGTAATGAAGCGCCCCGTCAAGATTAGGGAAATATTTCTCAAAGGATTTTATAATTTCTAGGTCAAATCCCTCCATAATAAATTTTTGATCATCTGATACATTTATCAATATGTCAAAATCTACTATTTCATTTACATCAGCGTTTATGGCTTGGATCTTCGTTTTATTATCAGAGAAATTATATACTACTTTTGGGTAATCCTGTAGCTTAAGTTTAAAGTCTTTGTTATTATAGCAAATGTCATCGTTATCAAAAGAACACAGGATTATGAAATCATCATGTCGTGCTAATGAATGGATATTGTCAAGCACTTCAAAAAACTTACGGGGACGGCTTCGAGAAGCAAATTTGTATAGTAATTTCATATTCCGGGTTTACTTTCCTTTATTAATCCGATTTTGATGTAATCCGGTTCAAATAGGCCATATTGAAGCTCATGGCTTGTGGTTAGAACAATTTTTTCTTTGTGTATATATTCTAATGTTCTACCTGTGAGGCCGCCGTTTATTAATAAAGCTCCTATAATCTTTTTGCTAGCAAGTAACATTTCATTCGTATCTACCTCTTCGGCCTTTTGTTTTAGGTAGTGATATTCTTGTAAATCTATGGTCACTTTTGGCTTATCGAATTGCATAACTAAGTTTTTAATTTCTGAAGAAACAACCTCAGGCTCATATCCGCATAAAAACCTGAGGTCATTTAAGCATACCTAATAAAAATATTGAGGGGGAGGTTTACAATACTTAATTATCCATTTAATTTGAGGCATAGTTTTTAATTGAAAGTATCAGTATTTTTTACCATGCATATGGGGTCGCGTTTCATTATACCTCATTTTTTGCTTAATGTGCCACTCAATGTCAACCCCTCTTGAATAGGCTAAATCCATAACTCTTATCATTACGTCGGCTAATTCATCCTCAAACGTATTTTTAACTTCGTCTTTAAATACTTTATTAAATTCATCATTGGGAATATTATCCATGAATGGGGGTAGCCTATCTGACCAATCAGAAAATCTATTTTCCCTATCGGATTCCATAGCTTCAGATACTTCACTGACTATCAACATCAGCATTTCACCCAAGTTCCTTTCCTTATCCCAAAAACCCTTAGCTTTTGCATTTTCATGTATTTGTTTGGATAGTTCTTGTATTGACATTTAAAATATTTTTTAATCTACGTACATAAAACTTTTAGTTCCATCATAGTTAGGTTTGTTATTGCTAACTAGGCTTAGGGGCATTGGGTATTTGCGTGAAAACTCTTCGCGCGTGTATTGTTTATCACCTTCTATGAAATATCCTTTACCTGTTGAATCTATTTTGAATGGGGTGTTTAGTAGGATATCTTTTCTTTCTAAGTAGGAATTAATTGTCATGGTTTACTTACGGGGTTTAGTACTATCTTTTTTCTGTTCTAATTGAAGTTGTGCATTTACCTGAGTACCGATAACGCTTTGTAGGGGAGTAAGTAAAGAGTCAGACATAAAGGCTACTTGTTTTGCTGGAAGATCAGTTTGCTTTAGTTGTCCTTTGATGTATTCAAGTTCGTTTGTTATTTGAACCCAGTTTTGAAGTGGTAACGTTACTGAATATTTTTTTTCTGGTGGTGGATATGTTACTTTAATAGCCCATGTCCATGCCGAAGCAGCTACAAGTATTCCGATAAATAAAAGTGTTCTGCGCATGTATTTATTTGTTTTATGAGTTTGCGATTTTTAATAAAATATCTCCATGACAATCAGCCCCTTCCTTACACCAACACGCTACATCTTTCCCTTTCAATTCTTCTTTTATTATTTTCTTAAGTTTGACAGAACTATTCACGTAATACTTGAAAGATGTAATACAATCAAATACATCTTCGCATTTTCTTCCTAAAAATCGTGAATAAACTCCCTCCTTATATGGGTTACCCCATTTACCGGGCCTTGTTACTGAAACCGTGTTTTCAGGCATTCTCCATCCTTTTGTCCTTTTACGTTGTATACGCTTAGGCATATTCATTTAATTTTAAAGATTCTATGAGTGTCTTTAAAGGTATAAATTCCTCCATTCCCATTAAACACAAAACTTCATCTACTTTACACTGATATCTTGCTACGATTCCTTGAAGCTCTGTACTTGGATCTATTAACAACTGTTTCTCAAAATAGCGAAGTTGAGAAGACGAGAATATTAGTTTAGCTACAAGATCAGGGGTTATTCTCATTCGTTTTCATTTAAAAAAATCTAATTGCGCTGTTTGTTCCTTAAATCGTTTGTTTCCTGCTTCAAAATAATTTGTGTCAATTTCCCAACCCCAATAATCAAAGCCCATTTGATAAGCTGCTATACGAGATGATTGGCTACCCATGTGTGTATCTAAAATTTTATCAGCGGCTTTGGCATATTTGCTCAATAACCATTTATATAATCTTAGTGGTTTTTGGTTTGGGTGTATTAATATATCCTTTTCTTTCATGTTTTCTTGTAACATCCCCTGCCAAGTATGCTTAACTTTCCTAACTGCTGTTTTAAAAGATGTCCATGCTAATTCACAGTCGGAAAAATCAGTATCCCCATTATTTTTATCCCATACGATCCAACATGGACTATCAAATGGCAATCTGCTTATAAAGTGATTTGCGCCCCATATAACTTGATTTTTACTTACTCGGAATAATTCGGAAAAATATTCAGCCGGCGGCGGCTGGTTATCATACCTTTTATTTCCCCTATAGTCTTTTACTTTTGCCAATTTGCCCCGTGTGTGGTTATTTCTCCCATCTTCTCCAATACCATATGGGGGATCTATAATTGCCAGATCAAAGTACTTTTCCGGGTATCGTGCCATACCGATCATATTATCTTCATTATATACTTCGCTTATTGGCATTTATTTTCATTTAAAAAATATTCAATTACATAAAATGTTTTGGCTATTTCGATCATTCGTTTTTTATCGTTTGTCTTGTTTAGACATATTTCTTTTACAAAGGCCCACATTTGTTCTTTTACTTCCCGTTCTAATTCTTCTATTGGTTTTAATTTTTTATGCCCTTTTAAAACTGAATAAATCCAACACATTATATGCCTTCTACAATTACCTACTATTACATCTTCAGTATAGGCTACGTTATTGTTTTCAAATAAGGTAGTTTCCTTTCGGCCTATCCTTTCCATGCATTCTAGCCATATCCGATCTGCTAATTGATATTTATTTTCTTCTATCGGGGCCACTTAGTTCAATGAAATTTACCTGTTCTCTTAGTCTACTTGTTACTCTGCCGCCATAAAATTGCTCAAACTGTTTTACTGTTAAATTGGTGGTGCCATGAAGCCATACACCCATTAATTTATTGACATACCTAGCTTCAATTATATCTCCTATAACATTCACCTTATTGCCGTAATTATTTTTTACGTCTTCAGCCCCAATATCCTCAATACATAGTCCGGAATGCTGTTGAAAAAATACAGCCGGATCATTAAAAGCGTTCTTGATTATAACTTTATGTCTTTCAATTGCTTCTTCGCCGCCATGCTGATATGAAATTGATATATCCTTTGCTTGTTCTACATGGAATACCTGCCGATTGTTTTTTCGAAAAAGGCTCATCAGCCACGTCTTACCAACTCCGAAATTTCCGGCTAAAAATATTCCCTTATCTAAAGATGGGTTGTTTATTTTTAATTCTGGTGCTAAAGCTAAAAACTCTTTGCTTTTGCTGAAATAATGACACAATAAATTAAATACTAATTCATTATGGTCATCCAAAATAAACTTACCCTCAAATAATGTTTCTGCTCTATACAGCATAAATGATCTAGTCTGCTCATACGTCCACCCCTTTTCAGTAAATATTTTCCTGTTTTGTTCTGCTATTCGATCGCGTTCCTTTTGCTCAAGGATTGCGGATTTTTTTCTTTTAGCCCATATCATGGCTTCTCTTATTTCATCTTCCGTTAAATCAATATGGTTAAAACTGTCCAAAACCTCCTGAAGTGACATTTCCGGCAGGTCTAGGTTTTTCTTGATTAATTCTTGTATTTGTTGTGCCATTTGTTAATGGTTTAAGTTCAAACAATCCCTGCCACCCGTTTTCTAGTGACTGGTCAATAATCTTAATAGCGGTTTCCGGGTTATCAAGGCTTATCCTTTTTAGCTTGGTAAATGTAGCTTTTAAGCCCGTAGGCGCGTAGGCGGCTAACCTTCGCTCTTTTCTGTATTGAAGCCATTCTTGCCATTTTTCAATGAATCCATCGTGATTAAAAGGTATTTGTACTCCATTGTCTTTAAGGTTTGATTTAGGTATAGACATAATTTTAGGAATTTAAAACAGGATGATATATTAAATCATGTAGTATTTGCTCTTTAAGATTATGAGTTTTATTATATCGGATTAACTTAACGCCTAAACGTTTTAATAATTGCTCTTTACCAATATCATTATTAATTTCCTTTACACTTTCAAAATGTTGATGTCCGTCGTATTCAATAACTAAGTCAAGTAAAGGGATATAAAAATCAAATCTTTTCTTTAGATCAAAAGATACTTCACTGAAAAATCTTAAATTTTGTCCCTTTAAAATTGCCGCAATCTCTATTTCTTTTTGTGAACCTGAGAATTTACCTTTCCAAACAAAAAAAGATCTACGCATATATTCCACAGGCATCCATCGACCATAAGTTTTTTGAATATCCACATTTAATTGATTACACTCTTTAGCCTTATCTCTATTCCTTCTTCTCTTTTCATAATTTTTACCATGTTTCATTCTTATTCTATTTTTTAATCAGGCAAATCCAAGAGGTTTTGTTCAGATGAGAACACTCTAAGCCCAAGCAAGGGGTTTAATCCTTGTTGGTGTTCTCAATCTTGAGATCAGGCAGTACCCTGTCGGCCCCGTCCCTAGAAGTCCTAAAGTATCACCAGTGACCTTTAGTATGAAAGCTGCTTTAAACTGTATCTGGTCAGTTGTAGGTAATCCGCGCTCTTTCTTAACACTCGCGGGAGACGTTTATCCTACCGCCCGGCCTTCGTCTCTAATGAACAATTGCTCGGCCCGTTGATTTCCCGTAAAGCAAAAGTTTTATCTTATTCTTTACGGAGTTCCACTTTTGTTTTTACTTAATAATTTACCAGAAAAATGAGGCTTAGATTGGATTGGTTTTCGCGTTCGTTTTTTTGGAGGATCAGAGGCATAGGAAATTGGACGGGCGGGATCTTTGATTAGTGGTTTTTCATTTGTTATTTTTGGTTTTTTGGGGGCTGTAATCCGTTCGAAAACTCCCTTAATTACCCGATCTATTTCTTCTTGAAATGAGGCGGGATAATCTAAAACCATCCATGTACCGGTATCCTCAGTTTGTTGAATGCAGTCTAATTGTTCACGCGTACCGCCGTGTTCTTGCCAAACTTTTGATACTTCGATACCAATATATTTTCTGTGGTCAGGTTTAAATTTGAAACCTGTTGAATTTGTGAATGAGGTCAATCTTTGATAAACGGTCATCGGGAGGAATAAAAAAACCCTCAATAGTAGTTGATACTGAAGGCTTTCAATTAAGGTTTTTATTCTAAACCCAAACATCAACTACAATGTTAAGGTCGCTACTAATCAGGTCATTAAACTAGAGCAAATATAAAAAAGAAAGCGTTTCATTGCAAAATAAATACCAGCTAATATTTGTACACATTTGTTCTCAATTTGGGAAATTATAATTCTGTAAGTTTCTTGTTACATTCATCTACGGTTATTTTACCTTCGTTGATCAGAAATATTAGCATGGCCGCCATAGCCTCTGCCTGAGTAGGAAATTGATGTAGATGGTTATCCTTTTGCTTTAAATAAGTATCCCCACTTGGTGTTTCCATTACGCCCCAATTCCAATAAGATACATTCCACCATGATTTTTCAAGTCTTTTCATTGATATATGATCGGTTTCACATTTACCTATTTCAAGATTGCCAATACTAGGTAAATAATCAGGCAACATTAATCCTAATTCTGCTACTGTATATGCGGAATAAAAATCTGTTGCAATAGCAAGTAATGGCAATGTTTTTGAATGTGCTGAAACTAATTCGCCTTCTGAAATCCATGCAAAAAAACTTATTTGATTTATTCCTAGTTCTTTTAATTTTTTGGATTGCTCTGAAGTGCAAACCTGCCAACTGATCAAATTATTCATATTAATATAAATTCATTAGTTATTAAAATATAATTGTTTAAAAATGCCGCTATAGCACCCAATTGATCTTTATCGCTCATCTTATCCCAATTACTACCATATTCTGAAATCATGGCTTTAATAATTAGCTTCATAACATTTAATTCATTTTAGGTTAAGTGATAGATAGGGCAGATTTGTAAGCCTCATTTATTTTATGAAATTCCTTTGCGTCGCCTCCTTTATCTGGATGATGAATTTTTGCTTTAGTCCGATATGCTTCTTTAATTTCTTGTTCTGTGGCATTTTTGGAAACCCCCAATATTGTAAACCACGTTTCTGTGACTTGTTCTGGTAATGTTTTAAATCCAGTAAAAGCCCTTTTTAGCATATCGCTTACGCCCCATTCCGGCATCATTCTAAAGGAATTAATGGTTTTGCATATTGCCTGTAAATTATCTTCTACTTTATTCCATTTATCACAACAAAAAACCATCTGCTCTTTATCGTAGGTAAAATATACCGCTACCCCTGTATCTTGGATAGCTTTGAAGTTTGCGTATGGCAACCCATCTTGACGTAGCGGAACATTGGTTGAAATAATAACATCTTTAGCGCCCATCAATCTTAATTCTTTAACTATACGATCTCTCGCAGCAGCAAAAGAAGTATCAAATCTTGCAGATATAGGCCATGTTGTTCTTTTATATCCTACGGGCCAACATAATGGGTATCCTTCTATCATAATTTATTTTAGGTTAAGTGTGGATGTATCTATGGCTAATCCTGATTCAATTAGTCCAAATAAATCGAATCCTTTTTGAATTAAAAAATGGAATAATAACGGAGAAATGTGCCTAAATGTAATGCACTTTTCCCTATACAGGTAGAGCCTGTCCTTAATATATTCACTTGAAGTTCCGGGGACAAATATTGGATCTATTTTATGTAATTCCCAGCATTCACTTTCTGAAATGCCCCCAAGCAATCTTAATATTAGCTTTATTGAATCAGTCCTTGTAAATTCTTCTTCATTATCCAAGTGAAAACATTTGACTGACGACCTATTGTATCCCGTTAATATCCATTGCTTATCATATTCTTCATGCCCTTCAGGGAACCATGTGTTTAAACAACGGCATCCAATATAATATCCTATGTAATCCTTTAGTTTCTTTTCACTCATATAGTTTTTTATTAAATTGGTAAAATTGGAGCAGTATCTTTTCCTTCTTCTTTTCGTTTTATATCTAAATCCCATACACATTCCTTACTACAGCATTGTAATATTTCTCCTTCATTTGAAATTCGTTCATACCAATTGAAAGGCTTAAACCAATTAAGACCATTATGGTATGAAGGTTCTTCTTTACCACATGAATCACATTTACTGTACATCATATAAATTAAGTTGTTTGATTGCTTCTTTATCTGAAATTAATCTCCTTGAATAATCAACAATAGCGGCTCCTTTTAATGCTCTTTCCGCGGCTTTTGTGGTTGGCATGGATACTTGTCTTAATTGATAACAATAACCCATCCTTCCACTTTTAAGAGGCTTCTTTGTGCCGGGTTTATATACTAGCTCCATTCTTTCCAAATCAACCATTCTCTTCCAGATTTTTTGGTGATCCGTTTTAAGGAATGCCGCTATTTCTTGACTAGTACTTTCGCCTATCTGAGATATAGCATATAGTATTTGCCGGTATGTTTCTCTTAATTTGGATGGATCAAGGCTTGCATGTGCATCTTTACTTGTCCGAGGTATGTTCTTTTTTGACATGGCTTTCAATTTTTATAACCTTCAAATTACAGGATTTATTCTTTATTGATCCATCTAATACGGCACAACATTGTCGGGTAGAACTCCCATGTGCTAAATTAAACGCACAAGTATCCAAAACACGATACCGAATAGGAAGTCTTTTATTTTTTTCACTATAATGAATAAAATAATCTCCAATAAATAAGTCTCGAAGAGTTACAAACGTATCAGGTATTTGTTTCTTTTTCATGCGGGATTCTTTTATTCCAGTTTTCAATTAATTTCATTCTTAGCCACTCTAAAGAGTAACGTAGTACTTTTTGCGTCTTTTCTATATTGCATCCCGTACAGAATATTCTTAATCCATTCTTCCCTTTTTGTTCAATGTCTGGTTGGCATCCGCAAAAAGGACATGGGAGTAAATGACTTTCTAGAATCATTTTGGATTTATTTAAATGTTGAATGTTCTTTTAAGTTTACGAATAACAAAGTCATAGGCTTTTGCCTTTTCCTCGTGCATTCGTTTTAGTCCATGGTGCCACGGTAAATCAAGATTGAAGTTAAGCGCTTCTGCATTATGCCCGTCCCTTACTTTTTCAATATCTGAAATGAACTTGTTTATCTTATGGAGATATTCTTCTTCATTCATTTTGACTGATTTTGTTTTAACCATAGTTCTGCAACCTCTTGTGCAGCATCTTTATAAGTAATGGAATGCAATTTTTTGCGCTCAAAAACACTATCCACTAATTTACGTAATTCATCCTTTTGTAATGGTTCTTCATGTATTGATAAATCAATAAACCATTCACTGGCCCACTCTATATGAAAATCTCCAAATGCATTCATCCAATATTTCTCAGTGCCTTGTGTGCCAGCTCTATAAAATGATGCAGGAGTCCACACATCAGCTCTTAATTCATATAGCTTTTCTTCACTCATGGTTTATTATTTATGTTTGTTTTTACATCTCACCAATGCTGTTATTATCCAATGCATCATTTCATCATCCAATTCTTTTTGATTTACTTTTAACCAGCCTATTACATCATCTATATTCACATAGAACCTTTCATTTATTCTTATTGTATCTAGCTCATAAGAGCCATCTATTTTGCTATTGGACATTTCTGGCATAGTATCTTTATTTAGTTAAATCAATATTGTATTCATTATACATGAAAGTTTCAAAATCTTCTGAAAATGATCCATTCGGGAATTTAATTCTTGATTCATTCCAACACCTTTTCATATCCTCAATACTAAAGGAAGGTTCTGATGTATCAAACCATTCCATTTGATCTTTTTTGTAAGTTTTACCGGCTAAATCGGCGATAACATGAGTAGCAAACATAGCCGGAAATTCTTTTTCAGTTCCTATTAATCTACTCAGTTTCCAATCTGACGGATATTTATCAGTGGCTTTTATCCAAGACATAACTTTACCTTTATTGAGTTAATTTACTTAAAGTAATATACATCCAATACCTACTATATAAATAGTTAATGATCCTTGATTTTTGTTCAGGAAGTAACGGCTCCATTCCTGTTACTATGGCATCAAGAAATTCTATTTCGTCTAGCTCTTTTTTAGGCTCAATTACTGGTTTAAGATTATCCAACGCTTCTTTAAAACTAGCTTCAGACTGTTTAAGCGAAGCATTACCTTTGTTATACTTTCTTTTCGCTGGTTGCTTTGGCTTTCAGAACCGTATTTTTTACCTTTGAATATATATTCACGCATGTAGTTATTAATTTATAGTGATTGAAGAAGTTCTTCCTTTTTTGAAAAACATTTATCTTCAGGATATATTTCGCGGCAATTTTTATGCATATCGAGAGTAGCCATTTTGTACTCTATAGTAACTTTTTCTCGATTTGCCCATACATCGACGACAATAATTTGCCTACACATTATTTTGTTGTCATCGAGTACATATACAAAATCTCCACAATTGTATTTAGTTTCTATTGTCATAAAATTAGTTTGATAGAACAAACTTAAAAAGAACATTTTTAATTTCCAATTAATTTAATTTACTTTACATCATAAATGTGAAAGAATATGGCAGAAACTAAAATTATCCAAGCTACTGTATCTAATAACATAGTAAAAAGAATTAAGGCGCAACCTGAAAAAACATCTCTAAAGTTAAGTGATAGCAGAATAATATCTTTATTAATTGAGGAAGCATTAAATGCAAGAGAAGCTAAAAAGAATAAGAAATGAGAGCCCACAATTCTACTATTAAGAATAAGAAAAAAATATGCGCCCGATGCGGCAATGAATGCTATTGGTTTAGCCGAAAAAGATGCAAACAGTGCGCCACAATAGAAGATAGTTTAGCCAGAATGGAGGAAGAAGTAAATAAGGATATTAAAAAAGACGGCCTTTCTGAATTAATAAAAATAGCCGACGATATTTTCTCAAAGTGGTTAAGGCTAAGTAGCGCTGATAAAAACGGGGATGTATTTTGTTATACTTGCGATTCATCTTATAGATGGCAAGATGCTCAGTGTGGGCATTATATGAAGCGAGGAAACTTATTTTTAAGATTTGACCCTAGAAATTGCCGTGTTCAAGGGAAATGCTGTAATGAATATAAAGATGGAAATTACCCAGAATATACCAAAAGATTAGAAAGAGAATATCCCGGAATAACTTCTATTTTAATGGAAGAAGCTGCCTTAGTTTATAAACCTACAAGGGATGAAATACGGGGGATTATAAATGAGTATTCCCAAAAATTTAAACAATTAAATAAATGATATACGAATTTATAACTCCAAGTGATCCAATTACATTTATTGCTAATGATAATAAGGTAGCTTGCGTTTGCTCTGTTTTATTAGGTAATGGGAAAGCCGGATGTACCCGCGAAGACGGCGAAAAAATCCCATCAATGTGGTTATTTCATCCTGATCCCGTTCCTGAGATCGAAAAGTATTTAGAATGTTCTTTAGATGATTTTATTAAAGCGAATAAAGCCGCTATCTCTGAATGCTTTAAATCTTTCTCATATGGTGATTTTAGTGATAGAAAGCAATATGATGCGGCCATTGAAGCAATTACTGATCCTGATAAATTAGCTAAATTTAGAGCTACCCATGAGGATTCTAATAGAAGTAGCATGTCAAAGTGGGTGGCATATGCATGGCAAATGGGAGAAAAATTATCTAAGAACTAATCTATAAAACCAAACTTACAATAATGAGCACAGAATTTCAATGGAATGATGAAACTGTATTAGAGTTTGTACAATTTACTTTAAAGAACTCGCCTTTGTTACAAGGTAGACGTGCAGATATTAAACAATTTAAGGAAAATAAACAACCTAAAATAATGTTTACTACTAGTGATGGTGTTGATATTGCTATAGGAGATAGATATTACTATGTAACTAGGGAGTTTAATAGTTACCTAGATACATGCGATAGCTTATCAGGTGGTAAATTTGTATCCGGTACGCGAGTGGGAGATGTTTACTTTTCTACAGAAGCAGCAGCCGAAGATTTCATATTGGAAAATAAGCCTTTATTAAGTCTTAAAGAAATACTATCAGTAGGCAACACAGGTGAGAATAACCCTTATTACAAAAAACTAGTTGATATTGCTAAATCAAAACTAAAATGAGTGAAGTAACTATAGATCATATGAATGAGGCTATTGCCATGTTTATGGGCGGTATTCCTGATGGTAAAAAATATATGATTTTCCCAAATAATGAAATTTTCATATACCATTCAGACTATAATAGCCAATTGAAATACCATTCATCATGGGATTGGTTAATGAATGTATGGCATAAATTCAGAGACTTAAAATTTAAAGACGATAAATTAATAATGCAGCATTCAGACTGGAAATCACCTATTGATAATGCTATCTGTTATCAAAGTATTGATTCGGCGCACGTTCTTTTATATCGCGCAATTCAATGGTACAATTCCATAAAAGATAAACAAGAAGCAAATGATCAGAATTATTGAAGCAAGTTCACTGTTTTTTCTTGCATTCTGGATATGGTATATGATTAAACCAACTAAACTGCAATCAAATGCTAAACAATAAGACAGAATTTAAACTAGGACAAACCGTATACCACAGAGACGTTTACAATCACAAAGAACCTCTTAAGATTGTTGGTATCCGGGAATGCGAATTAGAGCTTGAAGGTGATTATTCAGGTGGAACTAATAATATTATTGCGAAACAATGGATGCCGATTAAGGGCGTGTCAAGAGTATACAATCACAAATATAAAAGAGAGTGCAGGGATTTGGCAATAGCCACGGAAATATTGGCGTACCCGGTTAACCCAAACCACGACAATATGACAAAGGCAATGTTTGATTTGCTGCATATGGTGCTTGTATTAACGAATGAGGTAGAATTAAATCCGGAATATTAAACAATAATCAAATGAGCAATCTACCGAAGGAAACTATTGATAAAATTAAAAATGATGCTCACAAGTATCTTGATGCTTTAGGGCGTAATCTTATAAATCGCTCGGAGCAAGTGGATTTATACAATGCTTATATCGCAGGCGTTACCGAATGGGCAGGGAAGGCGCAAGGATTGGTTGAGGCGTTGGAAGCAATTGTTGCATGGGAAGGCCCAACTTTAATAAACTGGCCTATTATAGAACGGGCGCGTGCTGCCCTCGGATGGAAGACGCGGTTAAATGATTACGAATCCGGTGCCACCGAATACGCCATAAAGCTCCATCAGGCAGAACAGGAAATCAAATATTTGCGCGGCGACATTGAGGTAAGAGATTATGATATCAAGGAATATAACAAAGAGATCAAAGAACTGAAGCAATGGAAAAAGGAAGCTACTGAATTACTGCAACCAATATTGGATTACGGCCAGTCTAAAGAATCAGGCATATTAGTAGGTGGGCATATTACCAAGATAGTTCTTGAAAGGTGTAAGCAATATCAGGCCGCCCGCGCCCTTCTCGAAAAATTCATCTCCCGCCATGAAGGTGGATTACTACCGGACAGATTCTTATACAACGAAATAAAAACGTTTTTAGATGGAAAATAAATGGCAGTTGATAAAACATGAAACTGATAAGGATTTTGTATATGAAATTACCAATGGCCCGATTTCTTTATGCGTTAATGAAGATGATATGCCGGGAGAGGATTACGGCGAAGATATACCCCTTTTAAATCAGGTTGTAGATGCATTAAATAAATCCGGCATCCCATTTCATTCAGAAAATAAATTGGAGCTTGATCAGCATATAACGATAATGGAGCAAAGTTGCGAGATTGATGAACTTCAAGCCAAATGCGATAGATATGAAAAAGCGCTCAAATTGGCCGAATGTGAATTGACTTCTCTCTACCGAAAACTGGGGTATAGTGGTAGCAATATTTTGAAAGAAGTAACAGAAGCCCTATCCGCAGGTGAAGGGGAGAAGGAGGCAGATAATGGCTGAAAAAGTACAGGTAATCAAATATAAATGCGCGTGCGGTAAAAAATATTCAAACAAACGTCTTGCTGAACGTCACGAGGAATATTGTAAATGTTGGACTAACCCAAAGTATAAAACGTGTAAGACTTGCAAGTTTGGAAAGCAGATTAATGATAGTAATGGAATGGAGCATGAGCCGCAATTCTTGCAAACATGGAGGCAATGGCAGTGTCAGAATCCCGATTTCAATTACGACATTCATTTCCAGCCAGCGCACAAAAACGCCCCTGATCTGTGTATTAACTGTCTCAAATGGAAATCCAAAAACCAAAAGAAGGAGGAGGCGAAATGACGAGAGAATGGCAACCAATTGAAACAGCCCCAAAGGACGGAACTACTATTGAGGTAGCGCATGATGAGAAAGGGGAAGAAACTTCACTCGCATTCTGGTCACAAAGACCGGTTTGTATGTTAGGGAACCGATGCGGAGGCTTCCCTCCAGGATGGGCAACAGCGCCCGAGCAAAATACCGATACAAATTTGCCACTAAGCGAGGTCGTAATGTGGCGACCTGCCCCGTAAACAATGGACAATGAGTAAAGAGATAGATGAACTTAAAGACTTGCATTATAAGGTTATGGGGTTAATTAAAAGAAATGATTTGGTTAAGCTCAATAAATTGATGAAAGAAGTTAGGTATAGCCATGACCCCAATAAATCGAAAACTGTATTGATCGCGACACAAGGGCTAGTTGAGAATGCTAATGTCTTGGAAGAAAGGTATTCATTATATCAATCCTTCAATAAGGATATGGGATTAATCGTGCTTCCCGCGCAAACAACTAATGACCCCAACGTACCAAATAAATATAAAATAACAACCCACTCAAACAATAAATAATGGAACAACAACTTAAAATTATACCGCCTACGATGCCGAACTTCTTTAGGTACGAGATGCCAGTAGGTCAACGTCAGGATGGCTTCAAAGAGAATTCCGGTACCCCCATTGAAGAACTCAGCGAAGAGGAAGCCAACGAATTTGCGGAAATGATGAAGCAGGAATTTCTAAAACATTGGAAAGAAAGAAAACAAAAACAATAAATAATGACGCCAAATTTCGACATAGAGAAATTTCAGTTAATTATAACTGTGCATGAAAATGCAACAACGTTTCAGGCAAAGTCTTTTAATGGCAAACCAATATCATTTCAGGAAATGATCGGTGCTCTGGAATCTGTGAAATTGACATACGTATTTGACCAATCCGGGATCAATGCAGAAGAATACAGGAAATGGAAGGCTAATAAGGAAAAACGTGCAAACAAAAAAAGTAAATAATGTCTGACGTATTCCCAAAGTTCATAGTAGAAGGCGATAGCCTTATAATCGGTAAATGCACTTATCACAAGCAGCTCGCAACCAATATAGCCGATGTAAAAGGCGGCGGCTTCTGGGAATGGAACCGCGATAATAAAACGATTATGCTGTACGGAGATAGCCACGATTTTGGCAGAGTTACACATGAGCATGTAAGAGCCTGTATTGATGCGGGTAACGTGTTTTGGAGCTACGAAAGCGGTAGGCGAATAGAAGGCCATACGATCTTCTTAAACACGGGTGTAGAAATTATTCAAATGCAACAACAATAACCAACATGGAAAACAAATACCCGATAGGGATCGACCCACAGGAAATATGGGATGAATTTAGCGAATACGTAGATGATGACAGTGATAGCTTTTCGCGTTACGCCGGGAGGTCTGTTATGCTTTTTGATAGCTTTGTTCGCGCATTAGCAAAGATACAGCAACCACCAACCGGTGCAATATGGGTTAAGGCGTCAAGCGGACTACCAGATGATAATATTCAGCGCATCTGGAAATGGAATAAGTCCGGAAATCCTGAATGGAAAAGAATTGAGCTTGATACAACTGACGGTATAAAACGGTGGGTCAAACTAGACAAGGTTGACTTTGACGACATTGATCTTCAATACCTCGACGAATCATCCAGCCCATCAAAGGAAAGTGATACTATTGATCTGAAAGCAAAAAGCGACAAACTTGCACTTGCACTTCGGCGTCTTTCTAACTCAATGTCCGTTCATCCTTTATTTTTTACCGAAAGTGAATGGGGTGATTACATAGCATTTGCTGAGGAAGCATTAAGCGAATGGGAACAAAAGGAGTTAAAGCCATGACTATCCAACCAAAAGTAGCAAGTCGCTTTTGATATTATGACATGGTGCATATGGCAACATCTAGCCTATTACAACGCCGTCTCTCAATATCAAAAATGCGTCATCTATTTCTTTGGTAACCGTCACCCATGAATTATAATAACATCCACCTCCTGCATCTTCTCTTTCTTTGTATGTATATTCAAATTTCGGGACTTTTATAGCATAAGCTATAAATCTATTTTCTGGCTTTGATTTTTCGTGTCCAAAACTTACTGTCAAAGTTTCCCAATCGAAATATCCACGTTGTATTTGTGGCCCCATTGTAATAATATTTTTAAAGTTTAATGTAATTCCATCTCTAATTCTTCACCGGTAAGTTGAATACAATCACTACGTCTTAATTCTGAATTTATAGAAACAAGCAATTGATAATCTGACATACCCTTCATATCTGGCTGCCAACTACTTCCACGTTCGCGTAAAATGTTGGTTAATAACTTCTCGTAGCCTTTCCTTGTATGATATTTGCTAGTCATTTTTAACTGGGGTTACCAAATGATTCTAGTTCGGCCATAGCATTTATTATCCTAGTTCTTGAAACCACATCATAATCCGGAAGTGCATCTGATAAACGTTTTTTAAACTCTATCCATTTATCCATTGGGAAGGCTTCTATTTCAAGAGTATGCCGCATTTCTGATAAGACTTCATGTTGTTTCCAGCCAAATGATTTCCCGATCATGGTTCCCAATTCAGCCTCACCCCTTTCTTCCCAATAGGGTATTTTTTCAATATACTTTTGCTGTGATTCGCCGTCATACGTGGATTCAAATTCAGTTATAAATCTCATTTTAATTGTTTTTCAAGTTTATATTCACTCATTAGTTCTTTAATAAGCCTTTCTTTTGTTTTAATATTCTTATGTTCTGGCCTTTTGTCAATAGTAGCCCACGTATGTTCATCTCTATCCCATTTTCTAATTTTAGCTATTATTTCTTCCCAGAAGTGAAGTTCATCATTCATTTTAAATGTTTTTAAGGTTAAATACCATCTTCGGTCGCAGGTTCTTCATCTATGTATCCATAGTCATTGGGGATTTTTTCCAGTTTTAAGAGAAATACATCGGCGTCTTTATGAATTTCTTTTGGCGCATAAGGTTGTGTAATAAATTTAACTCCATCAAAATCAAAAATGTATGAAAATAAAGAAAAGTGTGGTTGCAAATATTGAGTAGCTACTAATGAAATATAAGGTAAAGTTTGACCAATTAAAACATAATCCCCTATCACATTTGCATAAAGATTGTATGTATATAGCCTTACTATTGACATATAAAGAAGAACCTGAGAGATTGCTTCTATTCCGGCAAAGTCTTTTTTTAATTCAATAACCCTAAAGTAAAAAGTGTTTGTCGATTCATCTACTTCAAATGTAAATAGGTCAATTATTTTTTTATTAGGGAGTCTAAATTGTCGAATAGTATTTTTATAAAATTTAGGAAATCCCCTTTCGTGAACTTTGTCCCGGTTGAAGTAAATATAATCTTCAAGTTGTTCTTCAGTTAAGAATGTTACATTTTTCATTTTATATTCCATATTTCTGCCTTTCTTTAGAAATCCAAGAACTTCTTTCAAGCCCCTCCAAATTGGTAGGGCATAGTTTTTTAAGCTCGTCTAAAGTTTTTGGCCGTGAATCGGGCGTTATATTATCTTTAGATTGTTCTTTTGGCTTTAAAGGTGGCTTTTTTACTTTTGTATGTACTTTGGCAGGAATCGTATCCAGAAACTCATAAATGGCCGATCTTGTTTCATCTTTGCCCCCGAAACGAGAAACGTCGGTATAAATAGTTATAGGTTCTTTTTTAACTTCCGATGGTTTTCTTCCTGCGCCATCTCTTTTGCCCCCTTTTGATTTTTTTTTCATAGAATCAAAGGTATTGAATTTAGTTTGATATTATCAAATATTATTCAATTCTCCAACATCTCAATTGGCCGCTATCATCTTTACCGGTTTTAACTTTGATCGTTGTGGAGTTAATCTTGTTGTAATAGTTCACGCAAGAATAAACCGACATTTGTTCACTCTTATTTATTGTAAATGAATCTCCTATCTCTAGTTCTTTAAATGGGTATTTGTCTGGTCGGCCTTTTGTACTCCTTTTAGGGAAAGGTATATTTTTAGAAATTTCCATTATTTATTGTATTTTAATGAGTTACGACATATGCAGGTCTGCCTATTTTATACCGCTGTTAGCATCAGCCCTTTAGCACAGTTATTTAATCATCGAACCCATAACTAACACGTAACATAATGGAATTTATCACTTTACGAATAACAACAGTACGACCATTATCTAGTGTAAGTGTATCTCCGATATGATATTGTTGCGTTTGTTTCATAAGTCAAAGATAATCCCCTCCCCATAATATTCCAAATAAATTCCAACAAATATTTCAAATATACCCAATACCCCTGATACATATACCATAACACATTGATCCACAATAAAACCAATGAACTAACCAGCAATACACCATTACACCACAACCCACACAATGCCCCTGTAGCGCAATAGGAAGCCAATAGCGCCCCAATCCCACACAGAAAGGCCCATTGCCCCATCAACGCAGACAATCGCAGCTAACAAACTCACACCCGGGCAAAAATCAAAAGCAATTGACAACGGTATATCACAACAATAATCAGCGCAGCAAACCATAACATAACTATATGATAATCAATTAATGGATTCCTTTTCCCGGAAATTTCAGGCTAGGCTATAGTTTTTCGATGCCCATGCCGCCGCGCCGGGCCTGCAAAAACCCGTAGGGTGTGCAAAGGCTACACGAACAGCAGGAAAGGAATATCCTGTGAGGACGCACGTAGGTTTAAGCGGTCGTCCTATGCATGCGAAATAGCATGCGCGATCTACGCTTGGGGGTAAATGAGAGTAAGGGTTCTGTTTTTGGGTTGATTGGCCCGGGTGGGGGTTCGGGTTGTTGGCTGGTCTGAGTTTTGGAATTGGGCGGCGCGGCGATTTTGCTTTCTTTCTGTTTAAGGGATTCCCTTGTTGGGAAAATTACCCGGGTGAAAATATTTTTTTAATCCCCTTTGAGTTGCCGGATCTGGTGGAATAGGGGTAGGGTGTAAGAGGGTTATAGTTGGGGGTAATTGTGTAAATAGTGCAATTATTTATTGGATCGAAGAAAGCGAAGATATTCCAACAATTGTTGCTCTTCTTTCTGGGTGAGTTTTGTTTTCGCATTTATTGTTTTTAAAATACCAATTTTTGCTTTTGGATCTTCGATTACAATACCAGCAGCAATAAGCAATGTCTCCATTTCTATTTTATATAAATGAGATAATTTATAAAGCACATCCGCTGATGGCTTTTTTATCTTATCGTTTTCGAGTTGACTTAAATAAGCGTTTGATATACCAACCGCTTCTTCAACCTGTCGTAATGTTAATGATATTAACTCCCTTGATTCTTTAAGTGTTTGCCCTAATGTTTTCATGTTTTATGAATTTAATTTTGCTAAATTAATCAATTTGTATTTATCTTTAGGGTTCATTAATTAACAATTAAAAACTTTTCAATGACTACATTAAAAATGAAGTTGGGGCTTTCTTTAAAACAATTATTAAAAAAACTTATCAATTATGGATTATGTATGCGTTCATGCGCGATTTTTATTTTTCGATTGGAAATCTCATTATACAGTAGAGTATAGTTATGGTATTGGCAAATGGTTTGTGTTTGAAGATGAAAAAACTACTGATGCCCTATATGTTAGTAAGGAAATAAAGCCATCAAAAAGTAAATCCCCTAATAGGGAGGAAGCTAAAGTTATATTAAAAGAATATTTTAGCAGTGTTATTGTTTAAAACATCAAAAACTTATCAATTATGACAAACAAAGAATTGCAATTGTATTTAGCCAAATACCCGGATGATATGCCTCTGAGGTGGCGCTGCGAAACCACAACTGAAAGTGGGCATTATGAAATGGAAGATTTCGATGAAGACAAAATACTTCATACTTCAGAAACCGCATATGTTGATATAGATGCTCCTGAAGATGAATGGGACACCGAAGTTGGTAAAATCGAACTTGGCAGCGGCCAGCAATATTTATTATTTAATCCATTAATAGTTTGACAGTTTCCTGATAAGTTCTGTCGATAAGCCCTGATTAGAATTGCATCAGCAGTATCGGGGCTTTTTTATGTCAGGTAGTGTGATTTAAGTCATATCACACAAGGTAGGGGGTTGTATTGTTTGCGTTTTCTTGATTTCAGGAAAACGTTCTTAATTCATATTTATATCCCATTCGACGGCAACCCAATCTTCGCCCTCTAAAATAAAGCCCATTTTACCTAATCGGTCATCTGGTATAGCTGCTTTCATTTTAGTTACGCGACCGTCAATAGGATCTACTTCCATAACAATGCACTCCATATTTGCGAAGTCTCCGGTGCCTTCAAGTTTTATAATGTCACCCGGTTGTCTCATAGACCAAATTTAGTATATTCGTATCTAATGCAAGGACTGGCAAAGCAGTCTATAAATATCATGTTTACATCATTCCTTTTTGAAAGGCTTACACATTACCGCCAATTTTATTCTACAGAGGCCGAATTTATCCAACACTTAATGAGCGGGGAAGTAAAGATATCAATTCCTGATCTTATTAAATTTCAAAGCGAGTATGAAAATAAGCGGCCATCTCTGCCATCCCGCTTTCAGGTAGGTGATAAGGTGATATTTGAAGATCGCCCTGATGATCATGATATACCTTACATCGGTTTGCCAGCCGAAATATTAGCTGTTCATTTTTATTCTGGCAAGGTCAAGTATGATGTAGACCTTATATTTGCTGAAGGCAAAAGAACTAGGATTTATAATGTAGACTCTATCGTGATTGTAGATTTCGATAAATAAGTCAGAGAAACAATTCGATAAGCCGGGGCAGATACCTACTACTATCTGCTACCGGCTTTCTTGTTTTATATCCGTGGGAGTGGGTATTTATTTAATTGTGTGAAAAATATATTTGTTTATATGAATTGTGTGTTTATATTTGCTTATGAAGATAGCGAAGAAAATACCAATACCGGTTAACGTTGGTTCAGGACGGCCACGGAAAAAATATAGATTTGATTTATTAAATGAGGTTGGTGATAGTTTCTTCATAGAAGGCGTTGAAGCCAAAAATAGTGTGTACAGCAATCTTAATTCTTATAATAAGAAAAGTAAACACCCAATAAAAATAACTATCCGTACTGAAGAAACCGGCATTCGAATTTGGCGAATTAAATAATACTCGTATGTTGCTATTAATAATAGTTGTTACATGTTTATTTATTGGATATGCAATTGGGGTTGTCGATGAAAAAGATAGGATACAAAATAAAACAAATAACAATGCTTAGTTTAATTGATGTATTACGAAGTAATGGTGGTGTTATTGAAAATGGCGCTGTTATGATTACATGTAAAGACATGGATGTAGCAGCGAGGTTATATGTACATAATTGTGTCGTTAAAGAATTAGAATCATTACTTGAAATCAATTCAACACAAGCATACTGGCCTGCTATAATTAAACAAAGGATTAATCAATTAAAAGGTAATAACAATGGCTGATAGAGATGCGATATTAGAAAAAGGAACAAAAGATTACGCGCCAATTTTATATATTATTGAACAATATAAAAAAGGTAATTGTCCATTAAGTTCAGTAGAATCAGCCATTAAAAATGCATTGGACGAGTACATGCGCTTAACCTGTTTAGAACTCTTAGAATATATGGGTAATAATGAAGTTGAATGTATGAAAACCCGTGTAGGGTTAAGATTTTATCATAACGGTCTTTATTTAACCGCAGAAGAACTATTTGAAAACTTTCTATAATAAATAACATGGTAAACGAATATTACTATTTGAATGAATTAGAAATCAAAATGGAAGAATTTTTAGAGACTGAAACATGTAGCGATAATGATTTAGGGTGGATTGCTCCAATGACAAAACGAAGAATGGCAGAAGCTGCTTTCGCTGTATTAAAGAATGCTCAAGAATTAAATATTTATCTTGAACGTGAAGGTGTATTAAATTTATAAGGTATTTATAAACTTTCTCACTCACAATCAGTACGGGAATCTCAGTCGGGATTATTTTTAGTCCCGGCCTTATTTTAAACAAGTTCTTTTAAATAGCTCGGGAGCGCATTTCCCCGACAAGGTGAGCGGTGAAGAAATTCATGCCACAGACCGAAAGGAAGATGCTAAATGAACAGAAACATTTATGAGTGATCATATGATGCGGGTAGCCAGCCTGTTATTGGGACGCGAGTAGGATGTAATTTGGTAACTGGCCTACGAAATTACGACCGGCGATTCTCTTTTCTGTTCATTCATATATTTCACCTGCATTGTGAGGCGTAAGCCAATAATCATAGGGATAACCGTGAAAGATAACTGATCACTATTATTGTAACGGAAGGTATAGGGTTCGAACCCCTTGCGGGTGGCAAACTAAGTTCTTTTAAATATGTAAGGCATGAGCAGCAGGGACTAACCTGACAAGCTGGCCTACAAAAGCAGTAGACACAGAAGGAAGTAATCTAGTGTAAAGAGATGTGTTAAGTTACTTTAAGCACGCCATCTGCGGTCGCTGTACAAACAAGTTCTTTATTTATATAGATGATATTGTTGATGAATGTGGTGGAATAGACAGGATGTTATGTAAAGTAACTCAATAGTAAACACGATGAGCGGTCAAATACGTTGAAAAGCGTTTCCGGTAGCTCATGCCTAAATGCCGGAAAGATGAAAAAGGCTTGCAGGGTGACGCATGGAAATCCCTGCCATTCATCAACATACTTTATTTATTACTACGGGGGGAGCAACATAACGTCAAGTAATTGGGACTCTGTAGCTGCATGAGTCTTAGGTGGTAATGCAGATTAATCGCCTCTCCCCTTAGTAATTGTTCTCATGTTTTATTCTACTGGTTTAAAAGAAGGGAGTGATTTATGTCTATTTATTTCTCCCTCTTTTTAACTTTCAAAATCATTTTCTTTAATCACTAATAAAACAATAAACAAAATGAATTTCGATAACATCGGGTCAGCACTAATGTTGATATATGATGAACTTAAAAATGATAAGGAATCAAAGGCATTAGTAAAAAAGATAGATAAGGCCGAAAGCGATAAGCAAATAAAAGATGGCATAGTTGCAGGTGTTAAGCGCTTACGTGAATTAGGTAAAAATGCATTAGCCGATGATATTGAAAAGAAAACAAAAGGATTTGCTTTTTAGAATAACATAAGCATAGTAGATCAGCCTTGCATAGTGAACCTGCAATTGGCTTTTATTTTTAAACTTTAATGCCTGAAATGAAATCCGGGCGCTTCAAATGAGAATTAAACATATAGGTTTGAAGCGGTTCACCCCTGATACTTTGTTTCAGGCTTTTTAATTTATGGAATTAACAGTTGGAATATTAAAGCAGATAATTAAAGACTTGCCAGATGATGTAATATTGGCAGATTTAGGAATAGGGAATGATAAGTTTCATCCGTTTATTGGGGTTAAGAGATTGATGTTATTACAAGGCGACGGAAGTTGGAATGATCAGCAATTTTTAACTATCAATAGCATGGGCAGTCATTATACAAAACAAGGCGAACAAAGCTCTTTATTCTATTTAGACAAGAATTGGGATTCTGAAACATTAAACAACGGAAAATGAAAATAGACAGAACTAAGTATACGGCCCATTATGAAAATGGAGTAGTAGTTGCCCAATGGATAAGTGTAGAAATGGCACTTGATACTTCAAATGGCGAAAGCCCATTGGATGCGCTTGATAAATCTCAGGAATTAGTACAACAATGGTATAAATCAAAGAACCTACCATTTATGGAAGCCAACCCCCAGCCTCCCGGCCCACCACCCGTAATAAATGTAGATAGAACACCCGAAGATATAAGAGTAGCCCAACTAATAAAGGATATATATGCGTGCGTTGTACTTGATGGGGAGCATGGATTGTATTCGTATCGTACATTAGCAGAAACCACAAGTAAAGAAACTAAATCAGCCTTTGATATAATTGAGAAACGACTTAAAAAATACCCTAAACCTATATGACCACTGAAGAAAAACAAAAGATGGATGCCGCTTTTACAGAACTTACTAAACACGAATTAGCTTTCCTAAAAGAAGAAGGAATAGAACCAAATGAACACGGCGCTTATGTGTTTATCAGTCAGTATGGGAATTGTCGTATCGCGCTAGATTTATTTCTTAGTTCTTATAAGAATTACCTTATCGAACATAGGATAGTAAAAGAGCTATAATTGAATGTCACAAAAAACCTAACACACTAGCATGAAGAAGTATGGTTTTGTAGAACTTCCTACTATCGCGTATGATCCTAAAAATCAAGAACTCTTTAATAAACGGCCTGATGAGTGCGATTTGATAGAAGTAATTAGAAAAGTGATGATAACGTGTATAGAAAGCTATCATGAGGGTATCCCTGTAAGCGACTTCAGAGAGGATAATAAAATATGGACAGACGTTTTCATGAAAAGTGGGGATAGTTTTATAGTCAATATGCCATTAGCTGAGTTCGAAAAATTACTTATGAATCATTTGGAAGAATACAAAAACGAATAACCAATGACCCCCGTTGAAAAATCAGAAGAGTTATATCTGAAATACAAAGAAGCTCTAAACATTCAAAATGATATGCGTCCCGGCAAAAACCCATTCGCAAAACAATGCGCCATTATATGTGTAGAGCAAATAATACCATGTACATGGAAGCAGTCAACCTATAAAAAAGAAGGTAAAATTTGGGTAGATGAAATTACAACCACCGAATATTGGGAAGAAGTATTAACTATTTTAAAAACTCAAAAATAAACAGTAACATGGCTATAAAATATAATCCCTTTAATGATAAAGGATGGTAGTACGGAGAAAGATTACCCGGACACGATGAATGGCATAAATACTTAGGCCCATGTCCAAATTGCGGAACTGTTTGCTGGGATTATGGAGGCGGCTGGCGTTGTATGGCAATGTATTGTAGTAATAACGCAAGTAATCCGGAACCTAATGTTGGCCCGCGTCCTGACTGGTGGAATACAAACATTCTTGTCAAAAAAGATGGTGATTGTTGGTGTGCGCATTATAATGATTTTATCAACTTACAAGAAAGCGTCGCCGCTTTTGGCAACACACCAAAAGAAGCAGTCAATAATTTACAACTCATTGTAGACTGATATGGACTACGGAGATTATATAATACCCTTCGGTAAGCACAGGAATAAACCGCTAAAAGAACTACCCAAAGAATATCTTGTAGAACTATACCGACATGAGGACTTAATAACTAAGTGGCCCGAACTAAAGATTTACATAGAAGCATCCTATTGGGCTTTATTGCCAAACCTCCCCCTAAAATTTAAATACGAACCACTTCCTTGCGAAAAGAACTCATACGTAGATGAAGAAGCCGCCAAAAAAGCATTGAAACTAATAAAACAAGATAAGCGAGATCATAAGAAACCAAACCGATCCTACCAATGCGAAATATGTGGCTTCTGGCATTTAACATCGAAACCTTTAGCTGAAAATAATTCACAATCGAACTAAAATGAGTATGGCACAAGAAAAAAAAGAACACATAGTAGATGATATATCTAAAATAAGAGTCAACCCGGATAATCATTCACAATGGGATTTAGACCCACAAAACCGGTTTTATTTCGATAAATGCCTAGATGTACATAACGACATAGGCTTGTATTTGAGTTATAAGATAGGTGTCAAGTGTGATTTAGATGGTAAATATGCTTCATTCCTAAACGACATCGGTATAATTCACCAATCAGACAATGGATGGTGGAGTATAGAAGCCGTTAATCCCAAAAACATAGAAGCGTTTATATCCTATTATACAGATGACCCAGATAAATCGCCGTTCATTAATCAATATGATTCGGCTATCCAATTATACGACAAACTTAAAAAAGCAGCCTTCAGACATAAACATAAACTCGTAACCGATGCTGTAGAAGCATTAAACTCAATAAACTAAAACATGAACAAATTCACAATCTACAATGAGGGAGACGATACTGAAGTATTTGAACGCCCGGATGGGACAAGAGATCGTAACGAATTTACTTTCAGTGGGTTCGGCAATTTTATACACCCGTATCATAAAAAGCAATTGCAATGGGCTGTAGAAATGCTTAAGTCGGCAAATATTCATTTACAACTGAGAGAGGTGCCAACTGTTGATAATATAGGAGATAATGCAGACAGTGGCTCTTTTGAAGTAAAAGATTTATATCCTTTTGCAAAAGATAAAACAGATTGTAAGCGCCATCTTGTATTTATACAGGATAGAGAAATGGGCCGTGGTTGGGGAGTTTTAATAGAGATAAAACCAGAAAATACAGTAGAGATATTAACCCAAGAACATAAAGATACCGTTAGAGATCAAACCCTACTTGATGAAAAATGGTTGAAAAAACAAGGCGTTATATTAAAACGCAAAACGGTAAAAGACCTTAATAAACTCAAATAAACTAAAATATTATGCCCAAAACAAAAGAGATAGAAATAAGATGCGATGAAGCAAGGATAAAGTCAAATCGTTATGGTTTCGTGACCGTAATAGCTGAAGACCCTAAAGTAGACGAACTCATATCCGGCATCCACAAGGATGATATACTTGAATGGGTTACCGGCGAAGGATTCGATCCTGAAGAAATATTCTCAACCGATCAACTACATGCATGGGCTACCAAAAACGGGTATTCAAAAGAATGATATATGAAATACAATACTAAAGATGTTACAGAGCCTAAGTCCGGCTCGATAGTTAGGAGAGGCAGCTATTGGATATGTGAAGACGGGCAGGAACAAAAAGCGTTATTCTTTGGTGATTCCCCTCAATGTAATAAAGACGTACGAATAGCCGAATGGGTATTGAAACATTCGTGGAAGAACCAAGAAAATTTGAAAGTAGTATACATAGATATCGCATATATACCTAATATTCAATAAACTAAATCAACATGACAGAAGAAACTAAAGAACAAGTAACAGAAAGCAAACACTTAAACTAAAAAATAATGGATATTCAAATATTAGTTCAAGAACAACTAAATAAGATAATAACCGAAGGGAAGCTGGCCGAAATAGTAAAGACTAAAGTTGAGAAAACATTGGAAGATGTAATTCAGGACATGGTAAGAATCTATTCTGATTTTGGTAAAGGGCTGAAGGAGGAAATAAATAAGGCTTTCAAGATAGATTTTGAGAAAATATCGGCGGTAGATTATAATCACATTGTAGTGTCTATTGTTAAGGATCAGCTTGACAAACATCTTCTATCCTCAGTAAAAGACCCAATATCAGCGGCTATTACTGAGTATTTAGGGCCATTGGAAAAGAAAGAATGGAAGTTGTCGGAAATAATAGAAAAGTTCAAGCAGGAGGAAATAGAAGATAAAAGTGATGGCGGTGAAATTACACTGCATGTAGAAAGAAGCGATTACGGGTCAACTCATATTTCCTTTGATAAGGAGGATGGAAAGAAAAGGTATGAATGCGAATATGAAATGTCGATAGATAGTAAAACTGGTAAGCCTTATAGCTTCGGTGCTGGACAGTACTGTCATCATAGAGGTGACTTAAGAACCGAATCATTGCATGGATCATTCGATAAATTTTTCTTTCGCTTATACGCTCAACAAGTAACCATAATTATTGATGAATGTGAGACAGAATACTACTATGATTAACTCATTGAAATCCAAATAAATACCCCCCTATATAAGTACTAAACACATGACTATAAACTGCAAAATTCCATCAAGGAATATCCCTGCTTTCAAAAAGTCTGCAAGGGAATTAGGCATAGATCTATTTGTCGGTCAATTGGATGGGGAATATACCTCAATAGACATCATAATAGCAGATGTTTCATTGCTATTGAGCTTGGGTTTTATCGCCGGGTTAGATACCGCGTATAATTCTATGAAAAATCCAATGGCAGAAATTAGTCAAATACTTGATAATAAAATAGATAAGTTTAAAAAAGGTAAAGATGGAAGTAAATTGGGGTAATTTTAAGGTCAGATGTAGCGCAATTCAAAAAGTTCTATCAAATAGCCAATCGAATCCGGTATTAACCGAGCTTCAAGCAGTAAGAATGGTAGAATTGGAGGATAAATTGCAAAAAAAAGGCAGTTTAACACCAAAACAACAGGAAGAACTTGCCGAATTGAAGGTAAAACAGGAAAATGGAAAGAAAATAATCCTGTCTGACACTTGCATAGAGTACTTAATGGTGGAATATGCATGGATCACAAGAGGAATGATACCGGTGGGCAAAGAATCTTTGGATTTATTGGGCATGAGGAAGGGCAAAAAAGTAGAAAAGGAAAGCATAGAACTACTTAGCCTTGTAGACGGCGCAGAATACAAGATACACAAGGACAGAATCTACAACGAATACATTTCCGGCGAAATAGACACCTACTTAGGAGAACACGTTTATGCCGCTACCAACATTTCGGATATGAAGAACGCCACCGATTACCCAACATTCCTGAAAAAGATACATACAGGGCTATCAGGGGGCCAAAAAGAGCAGGTTCAGGGATATTGCGATATTACCACGGCCCCGGTAGGATACATCGTTAATTCGCTTGTCAACTGCCCGGAAGAAGATATCATAGAAATGCAATGGACGGTAGCTCGGAAGATAGGATGCGCTACTACTGAATCCCCTGAATTTATCGAAGAATGGCCTAAATGGGAGCGTAGTATGAGATTCAACCATATGCCACCCCGCCAGCGAATATCAAAGATCAAAATAGATCCTTTTACCGCATTCGAGCGTCAACGACTTTACGACAAAGTAAAAATATGCCGCGATTGGCTAAATAATTTTCACGAAGAATATGAAAGACTGGCATAAAATCAGTATTTTTGTTGCTGCAATTGTAGCAATTTATGCAAGAAATACAACAAAAGGATTTGGATAAGCGCGTTTGGCCGAAGTTGCCTAGCTCTGTATATGAGGATTTATGCGAATTTGCAAACGAAGAAAGAAGAACAGCTTCGGAAATGGCCGCTATTTTTATAGAAAGCGCCATTAAAGAACGTAAAAGGAAACGTAAAAATGCAAAAGAAGTATAGATTAGATATCACCCCGGTTAGCGCAATCAGAACTACTCAGGGTGATTCCATATTCTTTAGAATACCCAGGGATAAACTTCGCCCTGCCGGGTTGAAAAGGTTGATCAGGATAGAACGTTACAACAAGTACAAGGTATCCCTTCTGGCATTAGCAAAACAACAAAGATTTACCCCAGCAGAGCAAGGGATGCACATAATTTTCTATATGCCTGTTCCTACTTCTTGGCGTAAACATAAGAAAGAAAGCATGCATTTAATGCTGCATAACTCACGGCCCGATTGGGACAACCTCGCGAAAGGATTTTTCGATGGCTTGCTGGCAGAAGATAATAAAATAGCCGATGTCCGGGTTACAAAAAAATGGGTTAACCAAGAAACAGGCTACATAGAAGTATTATTAAATACTCCTGATCTACATAGTTCAGATAATTTACTGTAGTCAGTGCAAGGCAGTTTGCAGCATAGTTGCATAAAGAGAGTATTATATAGATAAAATATGCAACATTGTTGTATTTATT
>Ga0207702_10000097_pt1 | contig 101497 bp, 108 predicted proteins | sample KBSCornC62_FD_184302 | JGI IMG/M metagenome (GOLD analysis project Ga0207702, IMG submission 184302) | Corn rhizosphere microbial communities from Kellogg Biological Station, Michigan, USA - KBS Corn C6-2 (SPAdes) (version 2) | ecosystem: Host-associated > Plants > Roots > Rhizosphere > Soil ...
GGACCACCACACGTCCGAGTGAAATAAATATTTTCTACTCAAAAAACAGAGTAAAAAATAAAGAAAAACATTCAAAATGACAGTGTGGTGTCACCTCCCCACTATTTTTAAACGGTATCGTGTTCTGCAAACAGCAGGGCTGATTACCCTATGCGTTGCATATATTACAACGCTATTATTAGGCACGACTGCACATGCTGTAGCCGGAGTTAATCAGACTTTGAGTTTCCAGGGACGCCTCCAAACGAACGCCGGTGCAGTTGTACCGGATGGTTATTACAATATGCAATTTAAAATCTACCAGGATGGCGACGGAACAACAGCCGGAGACACTGGTGGGACGCTCAAATGGACTGAAAGTTATGTCAACAACAATGCAAATGCTGGAGTGCAGGTAAAGAATGGGTTCTTCTCTGTAGAGCTCGGAACCAACACCCCACTCAGTAGTGTTGACTGGGATCAAGATACATTATGGCTTTCGATGAATATAGCAGGACCAGGTGCCGGCTGTTCAACGTTTGGCGGTACCGGTTGTAGCGCCGATGGCGAGATGCTTCCGATGAAACGTATTACCTCATCGCCGTATGCACTTAACTCGGGAATGCTCGGCGGCAAGACAGCCGATAAGTTCCTACAGCTTGGCCAGGGTGTACAAACTGACCTAAGTACGTCGAGCAGCATCTACATTAACAAGACTGCCAGTGGCGATCTCATTCAACTCCAGAACAATTCAGCTGATATTTTCACCGTCGGGAATGCCGGCGATTTGACACTGGGCAGCAATGCCGACAAAACCATTTCTATTTCGACTGCAACGGCCAGCACGGCTGGCAATAACTTAACTGTCGTTGCAGGCGGCGGAGGAACTGGAACCGGGAGCGTGGGAGGAAATCTCGTGCTTCAGGGTGGATCAGCCGGCGGCACCAATGGAAGTGGTGGCGATGTGGCCATCGACAGTGGTGTCGCAACCGGCTCAGGTAGCGACGGGGTGATTTCACTCGGCGCTAGCCACGCCTCTGCTATTAATCTTGGTAGCAGTACAAACAATACACAGGTAACAATCAATGGTCCGACATCAGTTAAGCAGGCGACCGATTCAACAAGTGCCTTCAATGTTACCAACTCGCACAACAATCAGGTACTGACCGTGAATACTTCAACAAGCCAGGTAAACGTTGGTAATGCAAATACTGTCGGCTCTGCACTTGATGTCACCGGAGGCATTAACTCAAGCACTGACTATAGCATTGGCGGCGCAACCGTACTGACCGATTCAGCACTTACCTTCACTGGCGCGGGTAGCGCATCAATTCAAGGATCAGATGGCCTAAGCCTGAACGGTGGAACGTCAAGTTTGTCACTCAGCAATACAGGCGTACAGGTTGGTAGTGGTAGTGGGGCTGGTTCACCAACACTCCTTACCCTTGATAAATCAAGCTCAAACCCATCAGGCAGCGCAGCATACGGCAGTATGTACTACGATACGAGCCTTGGTAAGGTGCAGTGCTACCAATCAAATGGTTGGGGCGCTTGCGGTGATAGCCCGGACAGCTTCGTAACGCTTAGCCCTGAGTACAGTAACGCCGTGATGAACGGTGCTGGCACCGGTACAATCACATCTGACCTCTGTTCTGATTCGCTTAACATTAATGACGGAAGTTCGAGTCAGCCTACCATTTGTGGCACCAATGAGACCTATAACTTCTATGATTGGAACTCAACGCAAGCCAGTGCGCAGACACGCAGCATTTATGTCACTTACCAGCTACCAAGTAACTTCAAGAACTTCGTTGCTGGATCGACTTCATTGATGGCACGCACAGACGGCAGCAACGCAACAACTTCCTATCAAATCTACCGCTCACATAGCGGCTCGGCGCTTACCTCTTGTGGATCGGAAATCACTGCCTCAACAGGCTCGCAAACAGCCTGGCAACAGTCTACGGCAAGCGGAGGCAACGATCCATCTGGTTGTAGCTTTGCGGCAGGCGACAGTATCTTGATTCGCATTAACCTGACTTCAAGCAACAGCGCAAATGCTTACGTCAGCAACCTCAATTTTGCATTCAGCAATCAATAGCCATAACCGTCACTATGCTACACTGGTAGTACTAGGTAATTTATTGTGGAATTTAAACGGCGAACTCGACCAAACCCTTATGCTAAACCTGTCGCCCATGAGGCGACCCCTACCCCTGTGGCAGGGCCGAAGCCACACTTACGGGATAAAATTCCAAGAAATGTTAAAGGTATCGCCATTGGATTTGGTTCACTGATTGGATTTGTTGTTATTATTGCCGTGACCTCACAGATACTCGCACAACGCGATGCTTCTGACCCAAGCTTTCAGACTATTTTGCCATCAGGCCAGTCTATTACTTCACTTGGTGGCTGGCGCCGTGTGACCCCGCCAGGGGAGGATCCAGTCTTTGCCTATGTTGACACAATAGATACTGTGGCTATTAGTGTCAGCGAGCAACCACTTCCCGACACCTTTAAGCGCGACACACAGGCTGCAGTAGCGGATCTTGCAAAGCAGTACAACGCAACCACAAAACTCAAGGCTGGAGATACTACAGTATATGTTGGCACCTCAGCAAAAGGTCCCCAATCGACTATTCTTACGAAGCACAATCTGCTTATTCTCATCAAGTCGAAGAGCCAAGTTGATAATGGCTCGTGGACTGACTATATAAATTCTTTGAACTAAAGAAAAAGGAGAGGCTATCTCTCCTTTTTAATTCTAGCTGTTGTTTTGTTGGATAAGTTTTGCAGCTTTGCCGTCTGGTTTGAGATTTTCGTAGAAGAGCACTTGGCTACGCGCGACAAACATCTCATCTTGTGGCTCTAGGATACCACTCGTAATCTTAACAAGCTGCGTATCAGTCTTGTTAAGCGCATCTGTGCTGTCAGACTTCTTTGTATCTGAACTATTCTGGCCTGTTGTAGGTGATACAACGATGAATGCATTCGTCAGGCGAAGGTATGTGCCATTGTATGGTGAAAGTTTGCCAAGGTAAACTTGACCGTTCGTCGTAAATACCGCCTGGTACTCGCTACTATTAATGCCTGTGTCGACATTGCCGGATTTTGCGGTCCACATCCAGCAACCAATGCCACCAAGAATAAGTATAACGACTGCAATAATAAGTACAATAAGCCATTTTTTAGGAGATTTCTTGTCAGAAGTATCACGATGTCCCGACGCTTGATGGACAACATGTGGCTGAGCTTGCATCACCGGCTGAGGCTCTTTGGGTCGGTATGTTTGTTCAGGCCTTGCAGCAGGTCTTCCAGATGGCTGTGGTGCACTAAACGGACCTGAGTCCATGTATCATTCTCCCTCACTTATGTAACTCGTTTCATCATAGCATATGCGCAATGGAGCTTCAAATGAGCGCGAATTGGCCGGGGCCGAATACCGCAATCAATGATGCGAGTGTGAGCATAATTAAATCGTATTCCCAGCCGCGCTTTGCCGCCCAGTATGGACTATGCCATTTGAATAGATGCAAGCTGATTGTCGACATCATTAACAACACTACACCAATGCCAGCCCACTGCGCAAGCACGCCGCTGAGCATACCAAGTGCTGCACATAATTCTGCCGTCGCGACAAATCCGGCGACTTGCAGCGGCACACCGTCGCGTTTTGAGAATCCTTTGAGATCTTTGAATTTTATGTAGCATTCGTTAAAGAATGTTACAGAAAGTATCACGCGCGTAAGCAGTAATACAATACTCTCTACTACTGTTGGTGCGACAAATGAAACCATGCTTCCCTCCACGTTAGTACATTACCATTTTACACCCTACCGTTGCATCGCGGCTAATTGTGTTTTACTAGTACGTGCAGGTGCTCGTTTGTCGATATAGCTTTGTGGTTTCGATCGGCCCTGAATCTGCGATGTTCTCTTTCGCGTAAATAGTAGGTGCCGTATCTACTCATAATTTCACGTATTAGCTTTTCCGACATTAGCCCTTCGTTGCTATAGCTTACAACGATTACTTTAAACCGCGCGTTTTTAATAATATCTTCAAACTCTGCCGCCACGGTTCGGATTGATGCATATTTGCTGTTTTGACTTGCTGTTTCACGGAGGCCCGTTTTACCGCGGATCTCAGGATTATCGTACCGGGCGATTGTCTCCAGCAAGTGATAATTTGCTGAATACTGCCGAACGTTATAAGGTGGGTCGAGATACAAGACATCGCCACTGATATCGCTAACTAGCAGATTACTGTCGCCACAGTAGACCCTACCTGCAATCTCATTGCTCGTTGGGATTTGTTTCAATCTTAGAGGTTTCTGGGCTGCTCTTTTAAGCTTTTTGAGGAATGCACCATATATTGCCGCGGTGTTCGCAACTTTATCCACAGCTTCAATAAGCGCAGCAAGATACGCAAAATACTCGTTCTCGCTAATTTGCCCGCTTGTCTGCATTTGCTCGATCGCTTGGCGGATTGCATCGCAGCGTTTGCCGTTTTCGTCGGAGAAATATATACGACCACTACCTGATCCAGCGCAATAATTTTTGTAAATGAAGCCTTCTACTGGCTCAAGGTTGTTAAGATAATCGAGCTTATCAAGGTCTAACACAGGATTTTCAATCAAGTTCTTGTTTATTACATAGCTATAGTGCTGTAGGTCATTTGCAATCACTATGTGCCCTTGCTGCCTGAAGAAGAACCCCACCGTACCTGTTCCCGCAAAGGCATCGCAAATAACAAGCCGTCTATTATAGCTATCAGCGAACTCATCAACAACGCTATCGATAAAGTCGAGTAGCGAAACCTTTGACCCAATATAATTCACGTATACTAGCGTATCACGCCTGGTATCAGGATATTTATTTGCCTTCGATATCAATGTGCGGTAGAATGCGCTCAAACCGCCTTGGGATCCACCACGCTGCACGACCAACGAGTGACATCACCGATGGTACAATGAGCAGCCGCACAATGAATGCGTCAACAAATATACCTACTGCGAGGCCGAAGCCCATCGACTGAATAACTTGATCTTTGTTTGAAATGAATCCGGCAAACACAGATACCATAATCACCGCTGCTGCAAAGACGACACGGCTACCGATTGTGTACCCATCGATTATTGCCCCCTCAGCGTCATGAGTACGTTCGTATTCTTCATGAATACTCGACACTAAGAAGAACTCATAGTCCATCGCGAGACCAAATAACACGCCGATCGCAATAATTGGCAGGAAGCTCACAATTGGCCCTGGTGCATCAGAGATGCCGAACCAGCCCCACTGGAATACCGCTACCATTGCGCCAAACATTGCGCCGACTGATAGCAAAAATCCAAGCGTTGCTTTAAGCGGTATGAGTAGAGAGCGGAACACAAGAACCAGTAGTATAAATGAGAGTCCTACAACAATTCCTAAGTATGTTGGCAGGACGCCTGCGAGCTTGTCGTTGATGTCCATTTGTAGCGCTGCTGAGCCTGTTACACCAAGTATTGTAGTAGTACCTGCTAGGTTTGCTGCTGTGTTATTATTACGTAAATCGCCGATCAATTTCTTAGTTGCTTGGTCTGAAGGTCCAGATTTTGGAATTACCTGGATCATCCCCTTGGTCGTGTCGGCCGTCACGAGCGCTGGCGTCGCCGATTGCACATCACTTCGCCGAGCGATATTGTTTGCGATTTTTGCAAGCTCATAGCGCACTGCATACTGCTCTATTTGAGCTTCTAGTTGCTGCTGGGCTTGGTTTTTTTGCTGCAAACCAGCAGCCTGTGCAGTTACAATATCTTTTTGAACCTGCAACCTCTCTGCGTAGGTCTTAGCCTCGGCCATTTGCCTCTGGAATGTGAGCGTTTGCGCAGTGGTGGCCTCGCTAATACGTTGATTGTATACCGCCGTAAGTTGGTCGCGAGCCGCTTGGCGATCAGTACCCGTCACGGTTGGTATATTTTCGGCAATGACAATGAGTGGCGTGTTAAATCCAACACCAAAGCCATGCTTAAGTGCATCATACGCATGACGCTGTGATGTGTTACCGGCTGCGAACTCATCAGTAGGGAGGCCGAGATTTAGCGAACGAATTGGAAGGGCAATTACACCCGCTACAACTACGCCAATAAATACTACCATGAGCGGATGATTGGTTAGTATGGCTGCTATTTTACGCCACAGTACACCACGAGCAGCTCGGTGTAACTCGTGTGGGCCCCGTTTTTGTGCGGCAATAATTTTGCGCCTAATTGAGCGTGAAAAGATGCGTGACCCTACAACGCCGAATAGTGCAGGCAACAACGTTACTGCGACAAGCGCTGCAATTGCAACTGTACCAGCAGCCGCGAGACCCATACTTGTCATAAATGGAATGCCCACAACACTCAGCGCTGATAGTGCAATTACTACGGTAGTCGCTGCAAATAATACCGCTTTGCCCGCAGTAGCGAGCGCCCTGCTTGTGGCCGCTTCGTAATCATAGCCGGCGAGCAAATAATGTCGGTATTTATTCACGATAAAGAGGGGGTAGTCGATACCGACGGCTAGGCCAAGCATCACCGCTAATACTGGTGTCGTTGAGGTAATATTCACTGTTTTGCTCAGTGCGAACAGCCCGGCTGCGCCGCTTGCAATCGTTACGATTGCAACAATGATCGGTAGTCCAGCCGATACTAATGACCCGAGCATAATAAGCAGTACGATAAGTGCCAATACTACACCTGTGATTTCACCTGGCCCTAAAATATCACTGGGCACACGACTAATGATGTCGCCACCACGGTACATAGCAAAGTTCTTTGACTGTGCGTCGTCACCGACTTTCGAGATATCCGTGATGGTCTTTTCACCGACTGCAGCGGCTTCTTCAGTGAGACCCACCGTAGCATATGCGACCGTGTTATCACTTGATATTGAGCCAGTAACAGCAAATGGATCGGTAACTTGGCGAACTCCCTCAACCTTACTGATCTTTGTAATTGCAGCCTCTATCCCTGTTTTATGCTGTGTAATTGTCTCACCATTTTTCGCCTCAAATACCACCCGACCACTTCCCTTACCGGCACTTGGGAACAGCTCGCCAAATCGATCAAGCGCTTTTTGCGCAGAGGTTCCGGGGATACTAATTGCACTACTTGGCTGTTTATAAAAATGCTTTGCAAGCATGCCTAATGTAATTAGTATGATTATCCAGCCAGCAATCACCAGCCATTTATGTCGATACGCGCCACCCGCGGCCGATCGTAAGAACTTACCCATTGCCCCTCCGCTCGTTATTACCTCTCATTGTAGCACTTATGCCCTGCACAACAATGTTAGTCTGAACATGTTAGGATATATTAAACAATCTCGAACTCAATACCAACAACACCATTTCTACGTTGGTCAGCTTCGCTATATAATTCTTGGATCTGGCTATCGAGCCATTCCACACCTTTGCCACCGAACCTTTCGGGGCCATTATGGACAAATAAATCATGAAACGTTTTGCCGTGAAGTAACCTAGTCACTTTTACCCGTATTGTTTGACTGGTATCTTCACGATTCGTAAATATGATTTCATTGCCAACTATAATCTTGACGCTTTGCATCGAGCGATCTCGATTCAATTGTCTTCTTATCACTCGTAATTGCTGCAAATGGTTCTGCTGCAAGTTGTAGTTGATGCTGCATTACAGCCCCATTTTCGTCAATGTCTCGCCGACCATATGCATGTAAGTGTCACTAGCTCCTCGTGCTTTTGCTAAGAAACTGGCTCGCCCTTGCCAATCATATGATGCGTGTTCCCAACTTATATTTACTGTAGGTCGATCAATTAATTGAGTAATAAACAATGAGTAGGATGTACCGTGTGTAGAGTATTCCACACCAGAATATATCTCTTCGACTGCATCTTTATCGACAAGAATACCCACTTCTTCTTGCACTTCACGGATCATCGTCTCGAGTGTAGATTCAAGGCCCTCGAGCGTACCACCAGGCAAATCTGGGTCATTACCAAATACCGGATGATCATTCCGATATAGTAATAGATACTTTTTATCCTTATCAATAATGACTAACTTTGCGACTTTTTTCATGTGTATGTATTCATAGTAGCACGAGCCAACCAGAACAAGAGTTTGGTTCCTGATTGACGAGAACGGGGATAATGCGGATGAGTCGAGAGCGCCGTTGGGTATGCCTCAAGGCTGGAAACAACAACTACTAGAAGCTTGGCTTAACAGTCATTATAGCTAGGATAATGATGGGGATAATTGTATTCGCAGCACCCACGATATACCATCTATGCAAGGTTTTGTAGAATTCCTTTGAGCCTTCCTCAAGTTCGCGAAGTAATCGGTTTTGATAGATCAATAAGAAGGTCCATAGAACGCCAGAGATAGAAAATAGCCCAAGAGCGACATCAAGCCAACGCGTTGCGAACCCCTGTGTACATTCATCACAGTATAGGGCCATCTGCAGACCACTAAGCACGAGTAGAATAACACCAGGAGCGGTGAAGAAGACGTCTGCCCAGTTAACAGCTTGTGCTGCAAAGGCGATTGCCGATCTATCTTTTGTACGTTCAGCGCGCAACATCCAGAAGGCGGTTACGACAATGTTACCGATAAACATCACTGCCCCCAAAATATGTAGCGCAAGGTCAACATTCAATGGTACTAATCTAGGGAAATGAAACAGAACGAGTAGGCTCACAGCTAATGCGAGGAAGACAACCTCACCAATGACAAATTTTGTGCTTGTATATAACTTCATGATGATATTGTAAGACATCGGCCACATTTGCGACATATTCGAAAAAACTAGTTTTAAGACTAACAAATAAGTTATTTGTAACTTTATGTATACTTTAGCAGTAAGTATAGTATGCAGAACAAAGATGAATCCGAGCTTATTGCTCTTAGCATAGACGGTGACCATGTCGCCTATAGTGTACTGGTTGACCGTTATAAAAACGCCATTTTTTATCATAGTTTTGCCATTGTCCACGATGAGGATACCGCAGAAGACATTACCCAAGAGACGTTTATCGCAGCATACTACAAACTTGATCGCTACAACGCAGAGTACAAACTAAGTACGTGGCTCTTTAAAATAGCAACAAATAAAGCACTTGATATGCTAAAGAAACAGCGCCATGAAATCACGACCGACGATACTCTATTTGAAACGGCAGTGTCACAGCATCCAGGTCCCCATCAAGCAAGTACTCATCAAGAATTATACGATGCTATGCGCCGACTCACTCCTCGCTACCAAGCAGCCGTTAGCCTTTACTACTGGCAAGGATTGGATTATGAAGAAATCTCCAAGACTCTTGGGGTACCCGTGGGATCAGTCAAGGGTTGGCTTCATCGAGCAAAAGCAATACTAAGAAAGGAGTTGTCATGAAAGACGATTTAGAAACCTTACTAAAACATCATCGTGAAATACCTCGCCGTGAACTTTCCAAGGGTTTTACCGCAACTATTATAAATGAACTAGAAAATAGGCCTTATCAAACGCTATTTTCTAGATCAAAGGAGCTATTCGCTATGAATTTACTAAAAAAACCAGCAATGGCATCTGCTGCTGTTATAGCGTGTCTGGTAATTGGTGGCACGTCATACGCGGCCGTAGGTGGCTGGAGCGGCATGCAAGCCTTTTTTGGTGGTGAGAAGAAAGTGGATAATGCTCGTATCGTGACTGTAAACACAAATAACTGTACGATCACGAGTGCGTTCAATATCACCTCACACAACAAAAATGAATCTGTTTACTACTATCGGGTAATCAATGGGTCGAAATTGACAAATGAACAGATCGTGCAATTTGTTAAGGGCTACTGTGAGAGCACCGCTCAATCTCAAGCAACGTTCAATCTTATGGACGAACTCAATAAAAACCCGCTCAACCAAGGTACCGTCATCGGTGGATATATTGATAGTACGGTTACCGCAATAGGCGACTCTGGTATCAGTATCCATTCAGAAGTTCCTATAGGCAACACGATTGAGAAGATCGATCAAACTTTCCCAAAGATAGATCCAAATGTGATAGTTTACTCAGGTAATCAAAGGCTGGCACTTACCAATATCCATATTGGAGACCATATTTCTCTTGCATATCGCGCAAGTGGTGACGCTCTCACACATTCCGAATCTATTCGACCCGACCAAGTTGATACAAGCGCTCAGGTTGTTGTGTCAATCTCTAAAAATACACCTGATTTCACTGCGGCAGTGAACTACCAGAAATATAATGGTAAGGAATTTGAGCAGGTCGCTCCATGTTCGACGGACACGAGTGGGTATTGTAACGCTGAACAGTATCTCTCGCATAAACACTAAATTCCATTCTGATTGCTGAGATAAAATTCACACTCAGTATAGCGCGCAAAAGAGCAGCTTCTATCAAGCTGCTCTTTTGCTACATTAGTTAAGATTATCCAGCGCTGGGGATAACAAGTTTTGTCATAAGTTTTAAGTTTAGAATATACTGCTTGTGATTCATCTGCAAATGATTGCTCATGTATTCTATGTGCTTTATAACAAATCCCGATCCGTCCGTCGTTGCGGTCGTATATGAATACCTCAGTTGGGTATTATAGCGCGGATCATCGACCATTGCTTGTAGATCTTCTCGAAGCACCCTCGCCTCTTCTGATTCGAGAAATTGCCGTTTACCAGAGAGGGTGGCCATTGCTACCTACCAGCTTCTTCGGCTATAAGAGCCTTGACTGCGCGGACTGTCGTCACGCTCTTTTGCAGCATTCACGACAATATTACGACCGTCCACTTCTTTACCGTCGAGCTCTTTAATGGCGTTCTGTGCCGCTTTCACATCGTTCATTTCGACGAACGCGAAGCCTTTTGATCGGTTTGTTGCACGGTCCATGATGACAGCGACGCTTGCCACTTCGCCATACTCAGCAAATAACTCTGTGAGAGTTTTCTCAGTTGTATCGTATGAGAGTTTTCCAATAAAAATCTTAGTTGTCATTAGTGTGCCTTCCGTTGGGATTTAGTTAAGCGAGATACCCTGCTTTTCGTACGAGTCGGCGAGGCTAACACCAAGACATAAAATAAGTAATAATAACTTGCCCCTTTAGCATAGCTTATTTCACCCGAAAATACTATGACTCACTTGCGCTTTCACAGTAAAGTTAACTATTAATAAAACACTTTAGGGTGAGCGCCGATCCGGAGACATCGCCCCGCCGTTATATGATCCTTAAAAAGATACATCCGCCAACTATATCGCGTTGATGATTCTCATTCAAGAAGGTTACTTAGATTTACCGTTGCCGTTTAGATATTTACCAGCAATGCTGAGCGCAAACGAAGGTAAGATAACGAATACATTAATAGCGAGAAGCTTCATGAGCGTCCCGGTAACAGCGGAGTCAGGTTTATCTCGCCCAAATCCTGATAATACAGCCAATATTCCTATCACACCGAAGCTGAGTGAAGCATAGATGAATACTCGAGTTGCTATCTTTTGCATACTCTCAGTATATATCACTTTGGGTATTCTGGTGACAGAGCGGCGTACATTGACTTATATAGACATATATTTTATTCTATAGCGGCACCTTTCGTCCAATCGGAGAGGAATGCCCGCGATGAGGAAGATCGCAGGCCGCAGAAAAGTCTATCGAATCGCAATCTACTGTATGGCAGCCCTTGCCATCTGGTTCCCGCTACTCGATGGACTTGCTGCAGATGCCATATACAGCCCCCATCCTGAGGTTACGCGTAGTGTTAGTGCAGGGCACGACACCGCATTTGTGTTCTTCACCGGTACCCAAAGTTCCGCGAAGGCACTCTCGGCACCCATGCTCACCACATGGGGTGCGGTCGGAGATGTGGTCGCGGTAGAATATCCGCGCAATCGCTTTGACGACACAGCCATCGTCGCAGACACCCTCAATCAGCTTTGCGCCTGGGGCTACCGTAAGGTTATCCTTAGTGGCGCATCGCTGGGCGGGTTAGTAGTGGCAGACTTCATCGATTACAACCGACAGAAGGGAGATCAACTCCAGATCATTGCCGTCCTTATGGAGGATGTGCCGACCGGTAGCGAGGACCTTGTCCAGGCCGGTGGTGCACAGTTCATGAGTTGGTGGCATGCTGGCCCGCTCGCAAACCTTGTACTTACCAGACCTTTCTGGGCGACTAGTTTCAACCCTCCGCCGCGCAACCAGCTCGGTAAGGGAGTGGACGAAGGCCAGCTTCGGCGGCAATACGAGGCTAGTAAGACCTATCCGCTTTCCGGATGGACCGACGAGCTCCGATATATGGTGAACCATCGAGCCTTCACGCCGGGTGAGTACACTGGCATCTCCCTCATCATTCTTCAGTCTGATAAGGATGAGGTCGTAAAGCCCGATGCCGCTATCAAGTGGCAGTCGATTTTCGGCGGTGGACATGTCATCAAGACAGACTCGACGCACATTGGGTTCGTGGAGTACCCCGAGGTCTGGCGCACCGCCTTCGTGGAGGCGTTCCATCAGGTGGGGATCCACCCTATCGGATGAGGCGGTCGCTAGGGGGCTAGCTACCCTGCGTATGCGCACACCGGCAGCGGCAAATCGTCGCACAGGCCCGGCTTCCAGCTATACTGGATGCCGGGCCTTTCACCTTTCGGTATCTGACCATCAACGCGACAATTACCTTAGCAAATAGTAGTGTCATACTCGTCACGATTCTTAAGATGGGCAGCTAGCATTATTGCCATAATAATCACAAGAAGCTGGACAATCTTTCGCTCTCCTACATAACGCCAGGTATACTTTCTAATAGTTCGGTGTGCACACCGGCAGCCGTCTCTGCGTCAACGAATGCTTGAAGATCTTGTTTGAACTCTGGTCGGAAATGCATCAAGACAATATCACCAGGGTGAAGTTCCTTGCCTATCTGGTACTGCATCGCGCCGCCATTTGCTTTCGCAATCCAGGTAACGACAGCCTTCATGCCACAGTCATATGCAGCCTTCCGCATCGTATCGGAGTATGCGCCACCTGGTGGCCGAAAGAGCGTTGGTCGACGACCGTAAATCTGAGCCTCATAATCAGCCATGCCGCATATTTCGTTTTTCTGTTGAGCGTACGACTCTGTCCTTGTCATATTTGTATCGTGATGGAGTGTATGGTCCTCAATAACCGACCCCTGGGCAGTGATCTGCTTAAAGAATTCTGGATTACTGCTAATAAATAGCCGCGATAAGAAGAGACTTGCCTTGATGCGATTCTGTTGCAATAGAGATACTACAGAAGGATCCTTAAATGCGCCATCATCAATACCCAAAAAGACAATCTTTTGTTTCGTAGGCAATCTTGTAATCACTGGTGCCAACCCATTTATAGCGGGTGGAAGACTGTAATCTGGGACAAATGATGGTTGACTCTGCCTAGTAGGTTGATCCACTTTGGGCGGTGTAGCGGTATGAATTGTTTGAGTGGGCTGGGGGCTCGTTTTGGGTGAACTCTGTGTTCGCATAAACCATCCGAGATAAGCTGTACTGGCAATAATTAGCATGACAACAATAGTAACGATGGCGCTCGTGTGTTGCTTGCGTGTTCTTTGTATCATCTTTAGACCAGTCATATAGTTTATTTTACCCGAAATACGTCGTTTACCTGCGCACTTTCATACACTCAGCTTGGCACATGGGTCGCAGACCTTTCGAGCAGATCAGAATAGTACAAATAAAACCAGTCTTTGCCCAGCATTTTTTAGCTTTGTTACAATGGTGGTATGAAAGCTAGAACTAAACACAGAGCGTGCCGGACCGTATGAGTGAACTATCAACGGCAGACAGACTGGTAATTCTTGCTCGACACGACTTAACGCCAGCCAACCGAGCAAAATATGAAGGTTCGACTGATAGCCGTGTTCAGGGCCGCAGTCCTGATATGCCACTTGACAACGTTGAGCGTGGCGTGCGATCGCACGCGCTTGGTATAGCGCTTAAGTAGGCTTAGGGTTCTGCATAATCTCGAAGGCAGCCTATGATCGAGAGTTGGTAGGCAGGATACGAATTCTTAAAATGACGGACCTTACCAAGGGCAGCATCGAAATCACGAGCCATATAGTCTTGTTCTATTTCGACGAGAGATTTTGTAACCTGAATTTCATGCTCATCCCTTTCCATTGCACTCATCGTAGCTCAAGCAATCTTTCCACAAGCATAAAAACGGTAGTAGAGGGGTCAGCATTAGCAGGGTCATTCTTATCACTTAGTTCATGTAACTTTTTAGCGTTTCGGATCGCAACATCCATCTTATCTTCGAGCTTGTCATACATTAGTGGATCATTCTTTTTGTAGGTGCCTAGAATTTCTCTCAACTTAGTGATGTAATCAGAGCGCAGTATTTGAGTGTCGCAGTAATTAAAATGTAGCAAATACCAGAGCTCGAACGCATCATTAGAATACGCGACATGTATCACATTCTTCTCGGCCTTCTCAATTGCAGAATTAAATAAGGCAACATCATCAGGATTTGCTATATGCTTATCTCTATCAAATACACACCAGACCTCTTCGTAGTCCCCATCTTCTGCCATTAGAGCTACCGCCCTATCAACTACGCTCGTATGAACCGCCCCTACCGGTTCAATCACTACATCCATGGTCCGGACTTTGAAACCCATAAAATAGTTAGGTTCCGTTTTCTTTCCTTCACAGACAATAAGGATTCGCGGCTTAACCTCACGAGTTGCTGACTTCCTAGAGAGTCGTCCTCTACCCCTAGAGCGCTCCCATGCCTTTACCCTCCTACTCATTGCATTTAACCTATCAGACTATTGAAGTCCCCAATGTAAGGTATTGCACCATACCTACCATTTATATAGTCCTTCTGGAATGAAGCGTCTTTTCGGGGTTTGTACTCCAATAGTGAATATAGGTGAGAGGAACCAAATTTATCCTTTTCAGTGAACCAGATCTGATCCCTTCTAAAATGGTTTCCTTGCAGAAGGTTTGTATCGTGAGTTGTAAAGATCAACTGTGCGTTCTTCTTGTTGCTAACTTTCGAATTGAAAAGTTTTACAATCTCTTTTGTTACTAATGGGTGCAGTTTTGATTCAAGCTCATCTACAACGATCGTTTGTCCAGTTTCAAGCGACTGAGCCAGGCTACCCGCTAAAGCAAATAGCTTTTTGGTACCATCAGATTCATATCGCTGAAGATCAAACTCTTCAAGGCCTGACTCCTTGCCATTTTCGTATGTCTTACGATGAGTGATCACCTGAGGTGGTATCTTCCCGCCGCCTTCTTTTTCCATGAGGGTATTCAGGCTCTCAATAACCACTTTCATTTGATCGGACATATCCGAGTCAGAAGGTGGTACAAGGGGTACGAAATCTCGCTCCTTAATAGTGATGTCTTCAATTTGGATATCGAACCTATGAAGAATATCAAGAACCTGCTTCTTTCTCTTTTCACCGCTCTTGCCTTTTTCTGAAAGGATATTAACAGTATCACTCACGTCAGAGTCTAACCCACTCATAACGGACATGTCGTTGAACCACTCTATGATAGATTGAGCAATCTTTGCACCATCAAGCTGAGCTACAAACGACAAGAATAACTTATCACTTTTGACGCTATCGCTTAATACTTTTCCTTCTTTAAAGGAGCGACCAATGGTTATGTTTTGCTTTTCTCGAGTAAAAAGAGTCGTCTCCCTAGTTGTCGGAACATAGAACAACCATTCTGATAAAACATTTTTTCTACTAAGCTCAAATCCGTACCTATATCTCTTATCATCCTTTATGAAAATTATTTCAAAGAAGCTCGGCTCATCTTTCATAGTTTTATCGAGCCTGTAGGCATAACTACGTACTGGAGAAATTCCTAGTACAAGATCACGCATGAAATCGATTGCTTGAACAAAGTTTGTTTTACCACTACCGTTAGCGCCGTAGATAGCAGCACTCTTGAGAAAGCGACTGCCGTTGAAGAGAAACGTATTGCTATCTTCGTTTGTTTTATCTTTCGAAGCAAGCATACTAAATTCAGCCGTTTCCTTAAATGACAGACAGTTTGCAGTTCTAAATTCTATAAGCATAAAATTCTCCTTACTTAGAAGTATACCAAAATATACATTGAAATACAATAATTTGAGATTATTTCACAAAATATGCTATTTTGATTCATCTTTTATAAGTTTTAGCAAGAAAATTTGTATTAAAACACTAGAAAGATTGTCACCTTTTGTTGATATTTATCAATCACTATCAGAAATCACTAAATTTCAAAATCGCATCGATAGAGTTTACGAGGATTACTTAGACGACAAAATTACAGAAGAACTATATCAACGTAATTCCGAAGAATACCGAGCAAATCAGAAGAAACTTCAAAGACAGAGAGATAATATCGAACTGATAGACGATGAATACTTTGGTATGGTATTTCATCTGTTAAACCTGCTAAGAGTGCTCCTAAATTGTTCCAAAAAGCAAATATTGAACAAAAGCGGTCGCTTCTTCAAATTGTACTTTCGAACTTTTCATTAGACGGAGATCAACTGAGGTGGAAACTAAAAGAACCATTCGAAACGATGGTTCTTTATAGTGAAAATTCATCTTGGCTCACATTTGCCGAAACATTTAGAACAATCTACATGGACATTAGCCCTCTGCGCTTTAAAGAAATCCGCGAATTAGTGGATGACTATGAGGCAGGTCGTCTTGATTTAACGGAGACGAAAGAAAGGTGACACCCCCCTACCCATGGGCTGGATAGACACAAGTCAAAGCGCGACCACACGCCTCCCTAAACTTCTGTGTATGAAAATTTCTATGTATTTTTTTGGAAAGCTACCTCTGCTGTGATTATTAAGAATGGCAATTTCAAAGTATTTTTCTTACAAAAATCTATAATTGGAGTTAATGAGTAAACTTCCGCAAGTCATCAATATAACCGGAAGGATCCCGGATAGTGAAGATAGCCACGAACTACAAAGCATATACCCACTAAACGACTTTATAGTAAGTTTGGGCTTCTATTTAGCACGATCACTCAAGGGCTATAACCCGATACTAATCAAACACTTCCAGGATGTGATTAATAAAAGAGCCAGTGATATTGATGAGCTAAAGGCACTGAGCTTTGAGCCGAATCAAAGAGTTGGCGAATTGGTAGCCCTTGCATCGCTGGCGGCAACTATTAACAAAATTAACGAAGAACATAAAGCTGACCACACCGACTTCGTGCCAGCCTGGCAGAAGGCCGGTCAAAACGATAGCATTGAGCGATTTACTGGCAAAGGAAGCTGGGACGGCTTCATATACGAGCACGTGCCGCTCGGCACGGAAAGCCCAGACCTTAGAGTCGTGATGACTGGCGTGGAGATAAAGTCACTCATGATAGATCCGAAGGCGGCCTTCACTAACCTGAACGATCTCCTGACCAAACGAATATCCCAATTTAGTAAGCACTTTCAGATAGACGGCAGTATTGCTGTGGTGCTCGTGCCGCCTTATTCACACGACTTAGATAGCAAGATAAGCTTCAATCTCAAACAAGCAACGGAAGATATGAACAACAATGTTGGGGACGTAGTTAGCGCTCTTGTATTTATCCGCAACGAGAATAATGGCAAAGGAACTACCATATCAACCCAGACATATTTGGTTCATAAAGACCCGAAGATTGTCGACGGCAATATAGATCTTGTTGAAATGGTCCGAGTACCGTTCTGCAAATTCAAAAACGATTAAACTATTTACCCTGTGCGTTGCGGATATCGGTATTAGTGAAGCCACGCTTTGCCATCGCTTCATCAAAACGTTTGTCCATGTAAATCAGATCAACAATTGTGCCGCAGTAGCAGTAATTAAGCGTTATCAGCCGAAGGAAGGTTACTTTTTCACCAAGGTAGAAGCGGTTGATTGGAAACATCCAAAGAAGGCCTAGAGCAGTTAGTGTTTTGTAGGTTTTGCGGTCTTTCATGTAGACACTCCCGTTTAGTTATTAATAACCGTGGAGTGCCTTAAATAAAAAAGGGACACCGCCAACCGGTGTCTAGCCTGTTTGTTCCGCAATAAGTTTTCACCTACTGTTTCGGGCGATGCCCCTTTCTTAGGTGAAACCCAAACGGAAAACCGACTGGTGGTTATTGCGATATAAACAAGCTAGACCGTGTCATTATAACATTCTGTCAGCAGTAATACCGCATATCTGCGATGTTGAACCGTGGCGGCTAGGCTATTTGGCTTCCGGCCAGATGATATCGTCAAACTTGCAATTGTAGACTCGGCAAATGTCAATAATCTGTAACGATGTGGGTTGAGTTAAGCCGTTCTCCCAGCGACTAATAGTATCGTGGCTAACTTTTAATGCCTTTGCCGCTTCTTCTTGGTTCATGGCTGCTCTTTTGCGCAGCTGCTTTAGGGTTTTCTTTCCCATCGAATGTATTATATCAATTACTCCGGTAAATACACGCAAATGTGCAGTTTTTATGGTATGATTTTGGTAATATGGAACATCACGAAAACCCCAAAAACCAAGCATCGACTATATGGAACATTGCAGACATATTGCGGGGCGGCTGGAAGCAACACGAGTATCAGGACGTGATACTTCCCCTAGTGGTACTTAAGCGATTGGATAGTGTGCTTGCCAAAACAAAGAAAGAGGTTCTCCGCGCTCAAAACGATATGGACGGCAAAGTGGCCGATCTCACTCCCTTCCTGGAGCAAGCCAGCGGCTACAAGTTCTATAACACCAGTCCATACGACTTTAAAAAGTTACTAGATGATAGCGAAGGAATCTATGCTAACTTCATTAACTACCTAGATGGTTATAGCCCGAATGTCCGCGATATCATCGAGAAATTCGACTTTGCCAAGCAGTTGAACAAACTCAAAGGTGGCAAGATACTCCATTTGATAGTCAAAGAGCTCTACAAGGTAGACCTACGCCCTGAATCCGTGAGCAACCACGACATGGGTTACATTTTTGAGGAGCTGATACGTAAGTTCAACGAACAATCTAACGAAACCGCTGGCGAACACTACACGCCCCGCGAAGTTATTCGTTTGATGGTGCGATTGCTGCTTGAACCAGATGCAGACCGCATCAAGGGTGAAAACAAAATCATTGAGATGTACGACCCGGCTATGGGTACTGGCGGCATGCTAACCATTGGTAAAGAATACATCCAGACCAAAATCAACCCGGCCGCGGAAGTCTACCTATACGGCCAGGAGCTCAACCCACAGACCTACGCTATTGCTAAAAGCGACATCTTGATCAAGGGCGAAGATGCCAATCGTATCAAAGGCGGCAGCGGTGAACACGCCATAGACAGTACGCTCAGCAATGACCAGTTCTACGATAAGCAGTTTGACTATGTGATCGCAAATCCACCCTACGGCACGGACTGGAAAAAGGATAAAGACGCAGTAGAAGCCGAAGCGGCTCGCGGCAGCTCCGGACGCTTCCCGGCCGGCACTCCAGCCGTGAGCGATGGCCAAATGTTATTCCTGCAGCACATGGTTAGTAAGCTCCGTCCTACTCATGAAGGTGGCGGTCGCGTGGCTGTCGTTCATAACGCATCTCCGCTTTTCACCGGTGCGGCCGGAAGCGGAGCAAGCGAAATCCGCCGTTGGGTACTAGAAAATGACTACTTAGAAGCCATCATCGCCCTGCCAACAAACATGTTCTACAACACCGGCATTTCTACCTATATCTGGGTACTGACAAACCGCAAGAGCGCCGAGCGCAAAGGCAAGGTCCAGCTGATAGATGCCAGCAACATCTTTCACAAGCTACGCAAGAACCTGGGCGATAAAAACAAAGAGATGACTGTCGAGGATATTAACGAAGTATATGAGCTTTACGAAAAGTTCAGCCAAACCAAGCGTAGCAAGATTTTTGATACTGCCGAGTTTGGCTACACGCAAGTAACCGTGCTGAACGGTAAAGAAAAAGACACCGAAAACGTGCCGCTAAGCGAAGATATTGACGAATATTTCCAGCGCGAAGTATTGCCGCACTTGCCAGAAGCAACGCTCGACCGCAAAAAAGACCGCATCGGTTACGAGATACCATTTACCCGTCATTTCTACGAATACAAGCCGCCCCGTGATTTGGATGATATCGACTCTGACCTACAGGCCGTAACAAAAGATATCCTAAAGCTACTAAATGAGGTTACCGACTAATGAAAACGTACCAGACAACGAAAGACTCTGGTACAGCATGGCTGGGCGATGTCCCTAGCGATTGGCAGCTAAAGCGAGTGGGCGTACTTTTCAGGCAGCGTAATGAAAAAGTTAGCGACAAAGATTACGCACCATTGTCAGTAACGAAGAACGGCATTGTTCCTCAGCTTGAAGATGCCGCCAAATCAAACGATGGTGATAACCGCAAGTTAGTGCTCAAAGGCGATTTTGTGATAAACGGCAGATCTGACCGTAGAGGTTCTAGCGGCCTATCTGACCTAGACGGCTCTGTGTCATTAATTAATACAGTCTTAGCGGACGGAAAACTATACCCACGATATGCCCACAACTTGCTGCGCAGCTATCCTTTTCAGGAAGAATTCTACCGCTGGGGGCAAGGTATTGTAGCTGATCTATGGTCTACAAATTATCAACGAATGAAGGCTATCCTGCTGCCGGTTCCGGATGGTGAAACTCAGGAACGAATAGCAGCCTACCTAGACGAAGAAACAGCACTAATTGACGAGCTAATCGCAAAACAACAGCACCTACTAGAACTCCTGGCAGAAAAGCGCCGTGCTACCATTACCCGCGCTGTCATTAACGATAGCTGGCCACGCGAGAAGATTAAATATATCGCCACAAAACGCGACCAGAAAGTTAAAGCGACAAAAGACGTGCCGTACATTGGCCTGGAACACGTGGAGTCATCCTCTGGCAAACGAATAGAATCCGAAGCACAAAGCGAGCCGGAAGGTTTGACGCTTGGCTACAATGCTGGCGATGTTTTGTTTGGCAAGCTACGACCATACCTAGCTAAGGTTTTATTGACCAGTGACAGTGGTGTCTGTTCGTCAGAGTTTATAGTCCTAAAGGCAACCGACAAGCTGCTGCCAGAGTTCCTGAAGTATAGCCTGTTAAACGAACAGTTCATCGAACTCATCAACTCATCTACGTACGGAGCAAAGATGCCGCGTGCCAACTGGGATTTTATAGGCAACGCAACTCTTGCCCTGCCACCCCTAGATAAGCAAAAACAAATTGTTGATCGCATTGAGCAGCAGGAGCGATTAACAGACCAGCTCAAACAACGCATCCTGAAGCAGATAGACCTATTAAAAGAGCGCCGCACAAGCCTTGTATCAAGTGCCGTCACCGGAAAGTTCAAAGTATGACGACTGCGGAAGTGAATAGAGCAATCGAAGATCAGTGTAAGGATTTTATTGGGGTTTGCCCGCATTGTGGTGCGAAGGCTCACCTGGAAATGATCCATAACGATTTTCACCTTGCCCGCAATGGCGACCAGTACAACTACATAACTTTCCGCTGTAAGCCGTGTAAAAAGTTATCTGTCCGCGTATTCCGCTCAAAAGAGAACCCGTACAGTAGTGATCGTCAGCTGCTGACACCGGACGAGTGGGTGGCTGAGTTCCCCGCGGCGGACACTACTCCATCGGACTCATTCAGTGAGTCTAGCCCAGAAGATGTAATCGCAGACTACACAGAAGGTTTGATTTGCCTGGCCAACGGCGCAGATAAGGCGGCCGTCTCTATGTTCCGGCGGGCTATTCAAAACGCAATGCTCAACCTGGGCGCTGACGCCAAGAAAGACCTGATCGACCAAATAAAAGGTGTAGGTTCCCTGACTCAAGATATCAAAAATTGGGCGCAAAACATCCGCATCTTTGGCAACTGGGGCGCTCACCCACAGGATGATAACTTAAAAACGATTGACCACAACTTGGCCATTGAAGTTAAAGACTTCGTAGATCAATTCATTAACTACGTCTATGTGATGCCAGGCAAAGTTGCTGCAGCGCGTGACAGGCACGCCAAAAAAGCCGAACAGGCTGAGGAATAATATGGCCGACAAGAATGCATCTGACTATATATATGACCGGTTCGGCGCCGTTAAATTGGAGTTGATCCATAGCAGCTCTGTTTTTTATGAATATCTAAGCGGTAAGCCAATCGGCTTCATTGGCAACAATGATGCGGTCTATAACTATAGCGGCGTTCAAGTCGGATGGTATGAGGGCGGCATCTTACGCGATGTAAATGGAGCGGTCGTTGGCTTCAACGACCGCCCAACCGACAGTCCGCGCCCTTTCTTGCCATTCAAACAATATCGACCATACGCACCATATAAGCAATACGCACCATATAAACCATATCCGCAACTTCCACGTTTCAAGCCATTCAAACAATATGCCTGGTCAAATATATCGCCGGATGTTCTGTTCAACCCTGAGGAATGGTCATCATGAGCAAACGATCGGCTCCAAAATATCCACCAAGCGTAAAGGAAGCCCTAAAAACTCATGATGGCGCAAAGAGTATGGTGAAGGCTTTGTTTGAGTCGAACCAGGCGATGGAGCTATCACTACGCAATACACAGGACGAGCTAGAAACATACCGTGCAAAATTCCATGATGCAGATAAAATCTCTGCTATCTTGAGCGAGCAAAACAAAGTCAATGTACCGGGCGAAATTATAAAATTTATATCATCCGCGCTCGGCATTGGCTTCGGGGTTAGCCTGTTCTTCGCGAGTGAATACTTCTGGGGCTCCCTTGCTATATTCGCCTCAGTCGTGGTCTATATTCTTGTAACCGTATTTGCGCGAAGGCCGGAAGCGAAGGTTGAGAAGTAATATGGCAACGAGAAATAGGCGTGTTGGATCAGTTAAGCAAGAACTTGTTAATAAATCTCGCGAAGCTGCGCTGGCGGCTGTGCAAGTCTTTAACAACCCGCTTGTCACCTTTAAGTCTGAAATGTTCATAGTCAATATGCACATAGCCTGGACTTACCTACTGCACGCCTACTACCGTTCACAAGGTATAGAGTATAGGTACTTTACGGAGCTGCCCTCAGGACGTAAGAAGTTCGATAAGACCAAGCATGGCGCATACAAATACTGGGAGCTGGAAAGATGTCTCAATGATGATAGTTCGCCAGTTGATAAGGATGCGACCAACAACCTTCGATTCTTAATAGGTCTACGGCACGAAATTGAACATCAGATGACGTCGCGTATCGATGATGCACTAAGTGCTCGTTTCCAAGCATGTTGTTTAAACTTCAATGATTGCATCAAAAAACTTTTTGGAGCTGAACTTGGTATAGATAAGCATCTGTCATTTAGTCTTCAATTTACATCTCTGTCAGATAGTCAAACAAGCGTTATGCAAGAATACAAGGACATATTGCCCGCTCATGTTTCACGTTTTGTCGAGGGCTATGATGGCAATTTAAGCGAAGAAGAATTCAATAGCCCAAAATACGCATACCGTGTCTTATTTGCACAAAAAACCGCGAACCGACCCGGGCAAGCCGATAAGGTTATTGAATTTATTGCACCTGACTCAGAAATAGCAAAAGGCATGAACGTCACATACGCAGTTACTAAAGAAAAAGAAAAGACAAAGTTTGTGCCGAGCAAAATTGTGAAAATGATGAATGACGAAGGCTATTCAAAATTTAAACTGCAGAACCATACGGTATTATGGCAACAGCATGACGCCAAAAAGCCAACAAAGGGTTACGGCGTAGAACTGGAAGGCCGGTGGTATTGGTATGACAACTGGATCAGCATCGTACGCCAGCACTGCCAAAGCAACAAAAGGAAATATCAATGAACCCAACACGACTACTCTACGACAGCATTGCTGCATTAAAAGATATCCAGAGCCAAATGGCGAATACGGCCGATGGCGAATCTACTATTTTTGAGTTCAAAGAAATTGTGTCCGCTATCGGCAGTGATGACAAGAAGATAAAATCGCTTATTGCTAAGGAAACCTGTGCGTTTCTTAATTCTAATGACGGGATATTGTGTATCGGTATCAAAAATGATGGCGGCGTTCTCAAAATTAGCAACGCCTACAGTGGATCACTCGAAGACTTGATAGACAAAAGCATATCAAGCTTATTTGAGCCAAACCCCTCCGGCATCCTCACCAAGACCATTAAATCTGGTAAGGATAGTTTTGTAGTGGTTTATATACCGTTCAGTAACGTTGCGCCACATAGAGTGGCCGCCAATAAAAGCTTGGAAAGCGACGTCCAGAAAAACTATTACACGCGAATGATGAGCAATAGCGTGCCCATGCCGGAGCACCTGATCAAGGCAATGTACTTGTCGAATGGCAGGCTTCCGAGTCTGGAAGCATATCCAGTGATAACACGGTTGTCGCCAAGTTACATTGAGGTACAGCACTTCATTAAGCCAGACAAATTTAAGTTCATCAAGAAAGATGAATACTACACTGAAATGAAGGCTGTGCTATTCGATGGCAACTTCAACGTCATGCGCACAGAAGATAGTGACTTCATAAACATTGAGAACTCATTCAGCTCGGCATTACATCCAAGCAACAAAGACTACCTAATAAATACGCATACGATTTATAGAATCCAAGATGAAAATTTGCCCGAAGACAAATCGGACATATTTTCGCTCGTTCCGCGAATTGAGATACCGACTTTTGAATACGATATGGACAATAGCCAGACCAAACTAAGAGAAAAACCGTTTAATGCTATATACGGAATTTACATACAAACATCGATAGCTTGCGAAGGTATGCCACTAAAAACAGACCATGCGCTGTTTTATCTGACCAAAGCATGGCATCAAAAATCTACAACGTTGGATGACTCGGTGGAGTTCGTGGGCTGGGGCGAGCAAAAAGGCGTGCGGATTTTGATGCCAAGCGATGTTAATCGGATGAAAGTGCCGCTGAATGGGATAGACACATGTATTGATAAGATAGTGTCAGGAGATGAATAGATGATCGATCTAAAAGAAACCAACTTCGAGCAGTACATAACCAAATGGCTTATTGAACACAACGGCTACATTTTGCGTGGTGCAGATGAAGCCGGCCGACCTGTTAAAGATAAAGACTATGACCGTGCCATGGCTCTTGATTTGGAGTTGCTAGGCCAATTCATCCAGGCTACTCAACCGACTGAATGGGCGCGTTTACATGAGATCTATGGTGACCAAGCGCTTGCGAATTTCGCTAAAAGGCTTGACCAAGAGCTTTCACAAGTCGGTGTTCTAGATGTGCTGCGTCAGGGTGTTATTGATCGCGGTGTTCACATTGACCTGTTCTATCGCCGGCCGAATAGTAGCTTCAATCAGGACGCTGAAAAGCTCTATCAGACCAATACTTTTAGTGTTATGCGCCAGGTATACTTCAGCCCGCGTGATGAGCGTTCAGTAGACATGGCACTGTTACTGAACGGCATTCCGGTGGCTACTTTTGAGTTAAAAAATCAGCTGACTGGCCAGAACGTGCAACACGCCATCCATCAATACAAAACCGATCGCCAGCCGAGTGATAAACTGTTCGCGTTCAAGCGCGCGTTGGTTCACTTTGCTGTAGATAACAACCTGGCCTTTATGACTACCAAAATTGACGGTATGAAAACCTACTTTCTGCCATTCAACCGCGGCGACAACAATGGCGCGGGCAACCCTGCAGTTGAAGGCAAGTTCGCAACCTACTACCTATGGGAAGATGTATTCACAAAAGACAGCCTGGCAGAAATCATCGCCCGCTTTATGCACGTCATGGTCGAGAAAAAGAAAGACCCAAAAACCGGCCGCATCGACAAAAAAGAAACACTTCTCTTCCCTCGTTATCACCAGCGTGATGTTGTGCGAAAACTTATTGCTGACGCGCGCGAAAATGGTGCAGGCAAAAACTATCTCATCCAGCACAGCGCCGGCTCTGGCAAGTCCAACTCTATCGCCTGGGCAGCGCACAACCTTAGTGACCTACACGATGCTAATGATCGCAAAGTCTTTGACAAGATAATTATCATCACCGATCGTCGCGTGCTTGACCGCCAGCTGCGTGATACTGTGAGCCAGTTTGAGCAGCAGCACGATGTAGTGCGAGGCGTGACCAGCTCTGTCGAACTGCGCGAAGCACTGGAAGATAAAACCAAGATCATCGTATCAACACTCCAGAAGTTCCCGATTATTGTTGAAGATATCGAAAGGCTGTCCGGTAAGACCTTTGCGGTGATTGTAGATGAAGCGCATAGCAGCCAGAGTGGCGAAAGCACAAAAGCCTTGAAGCAAACTCTGAGCAAGCTAGAAGATGCCGAAACAGAAGACGAGGCCAACCAGGCACCGGACGCCGAAGAACAGTTCGCACTAGACACGCAGGCCGCACGCGGTCGCCTTCCGCACGTCAGCTTCTTCGCATTCACAGCCACTCCAAAAGAAAAGACGCTTGAACTATTTGGTGAGAAAAGCGCAGACGGCCGATTCTCTCCGTTCAGCCTATACAGCATGAAGCAAGCGATTGAAGAAGGCTTCATCCTTGATGTTCTGAAAAACTACACCACGCACAAAATGTACTTTGAACTTGCTAAGAAGGCAGCCGAGGCTGATCCTGAGTTTGAAAAGAAAAAAGCTTTCCGTGTGGCGATTGGCTATGCTGATCTTCATGAGCACGGCATTGAGAAAAAGGCCGAGCTGATGGTCGAGCACTTCCGCTCGCAGATTGAGCGTCTGATAGATGGCAAAGCAAAGGCTATGATTGTCACCAAATCTCGCTTGCATGCTGTGCGCTACTATCTAGCCGTACGCGATTACTTGGCCAAGCGAGGCTACTCTGAAAAGGCTATCGTGGCGTTTTCCGGCACAGTTATTGATGCGAGTCGCGGCGGCCTGGAATACACCGAAGCCGGCCTCAATGGCTTTAGCGAAACCGAAACGGTCGAAAAGTTCGATAGTGATGACTATAAGTTTTTGATTGTGGCGAATAAGTACCAGACCGGCTTTGACCAGCCAAAACTTGGAGTGATGTACGTCGATAAGAAATTAGGGGGCGTAGCAACCGTGCAAACACTAAGCCGCCTCAACCGCACGATGGGTAAGGCCAAGGACAATGTATTTGTGCTTGATTTTGTGAATGACGCCGAAAGCATCCAAAAAGACTTCCAGCCCTATTACACCGGCACGATCTTGTCGGAATCAACTGACCCAAATATCCTCTATGACTTGAAGCGCGACATTTTGAGCGCTGGGGTATTTGGCGAAGAACAAGTACGCCAGCATTACCAACTGCTGATTTCTGGCGACCAAACAAACCAAGCCGTCGTGGCCGGCCTGCTTGATGGATCAGTACAGCGTTGGGGTGATCTGGATGATGATGATAAGACCGCCTTCCGCGATAAGGCCGTAGATTTTGCGCGCAAGTATGCCTTTATAGCGCAACTGTTTGATTTTGGTGATGCCACACTTGAGCAGTTCTATGAGTACATCCGCAACTTAGCCAAGAAACTGCCAAAGACCAAGGATCCGCTGCCAACCGAACTGCTGGATTACATAGATTTGAGCTCCATTGCCATTTCTAAGGGCAAGAAAGCCGCTATTGGCCTAGTAGACGAGGAATCGGAGCTTGACCCAATGTCGAGCAACTCACGCAGCGGTAAGCCACTGGATGAGATGGAGCGCCTATCGCTGATCGTTAAGGGCATCAATGAGCAGTTTGGCCTGCCGGAAGGCATGGAAGCAGACGGCATGCTGTTGATATCACGCATCCGTGAGCGCGAGGACGTCAAGAAGGCCATATCAAACAACCCGAAAGGTGCGGCACGCGAGCACTTCAACTCTGTTATGCAGGATGAGCTGATGAGGATGTTTAAGGAGCGCGCCGAGTTCTACAAGAAGCTCGATGAAGACTCTGCCCTGAAAGATACCATTGCTGAAAAGATTTTTGAGGAAATGTACAAAAACCAGAGCAAATAGTTTCCCTTCTCGAAAGATGTAATGAGCCTAAAAAAGTACGATAGTAATCAAGTCGTGTACGTAGATCCCAAAGACGATGTTTGGTATGTGCTCTCGTATAACATTAAGAAGCATTCCGTAGTCATGACTTATTATGATCAGAGGCTGCCCTTATCGAAGCAAAGACCTATACATAAAGTTCTGCAAACTACCCGCGATGGAAGCACCATTGATGGTGCTATGTTTGAGATGCTCAATAACTACGAGATAGCTGAAAAAGAGTACATGGAAGAATATAAACCAGTACGCGAGTATTATCTCCCAGAGACACAAAAGTATCGTGACCTTACGGACATCGCAAATAATCTAAAAATGCCTAAAGATTTCAGAGATTTTATGTTTGAAGTGAGCGGACGCGGCAATGTTTTGACCGTTAAAACATTTGTAACGGCAGCGGACATTGAGAAGTATGGACTTGATACCCGTAAGATGAACGAATACCTCAATACCCTGAAAGACTTCATACCACCAAGCGAGTGATCCTAGTTCAATCCTACTTCACTCCTAAAACGGCCGGTTGGCCGTTTTTCGTTTTACGATTGGCTCAATATGCAAAAAAGTAATGAGCAAATTGAACTGACCGAGCAGGAGCGAAAGCGTCTGGCTCAGTATTTTGACGTGCTTATTGAGATGCATATCGAATACAAACGTAATCACAAAGGAAGTAAAGATGAAAACGATATTCTTCTCAATCTTAAGGCTGATGGGGCAAGCAGTATCCAACACCGGTCTAAAGATCTGGCTATGGGCTAGCAACCACGAGCAGAAAAGCCGGGACAAAAACAAATGACGATAACCGAAGTTAACGTTGTGCCGGTTAAGCCACAAAATGGCTTGGTGGGCTTTGCAAGCTTAGTGGTGGACGGCAACATTTATCTCAATTCGATCGCTATTTATGTGAAGTTGGACGGCTCATATCGCCTCTTGTATCCGACTAAGAATTCCGGTGAGCGCTCAATAAACCTATTCCACCCGATAAACCGACCAACAAGTGAAGCGATTGAACGTGCAGTATTTGAAAAATGTAATGAGCTATTCCAAAACAATGAAGACAGACTACGGCTTTGCCAGTAAGTGGACACCACTAATAGCCAAAAGCGGATACACGGCGTTGCCTAATTTATTAATCCAGCATCAAGCCGATTTAGGTATTACGCCCTCTGAAATGGCGGTCGTTATCGGTCTACTTGCTAAGAAATGGTCGAAGAGTAATCCATATCCATCCGTAAAGACCCTAAGTAGGCAAAGTGGCTTAGCTGCTAATACGGTCAGGAACCAATTACGTAGGCTTGAACGTAAGGGTCTAATCAAGCGCAAGTTCCGACAAGGCACGTCTAGTGAGTACGATTTTGCGCCGATGGTTGAGAGGCTGAAAAGTTATGCACAGCTGAAGCAGACCCCTATCCAAAAACAGATACCCCCACGCTCAAATATGAACAGTCCCCCGCATTCAAATTCGGATACCAAAGAAGAAGCAGCTATGAAAACAAAAAGGAAAAGACAAAGCCAAGACAGTGGAAAACCGACTTCGATCGCAGATATTTTAAGCGACAGAACTAACAACCTAAACCCATAGCTATTAATCCCCTGATGTTTTATGGTTGTGGTGATAAAAACTACAACCGAAAGGAGATGACCGGATGAATGAAGCAACGCTAGCAAGAGGCACAAAAGCCTTCTTAATCGCCCGCGTATCCGATCCGGGTCAGCGTGATGCGCTGCCAGGTCAAGAGCTACGCCTCAACGAATATGCCCAGCGCAATGAGCTAACCGGGAAATTGTTTAGCTTTGACGAAAGTGCCTTTAAAGAAGATCGGACTAAGTTCGAGGCCATAGTTAAAGAGATAACTGAATACCCACAGTACTGCATTGCTGTGTTTGATAAGGTGGATCGCCTAACGCGTGATACCACGGCAGAAATCGTGCGCATCTTAAAATGGGCAACCAAAGACGGTAAGATTGAACTGCACTTCCCTTCGGACAACTTAGTGCTGCGGAAACGCTCTCCGGCCGCTGATTGGACGCGCTTTGCGATGGGCGCGGCATTTGCCGAATACTACTCATCATCAATCAGTGATAACGTGCGCCGCAAGATTGAATATAAACTCAAAAGTGGCGAATGGCCGGGTAAAGCCCCTATCGGCTACATAAACGTCGATAAGGTCGTAGATGGCAAGGTCATGAAAGATGTGGAGCCGGATCCACTGCGCGCTGAAGGCGTGCGAAAAGTCTTTGAATTACGCCTCAAAGGCCTATCCTACCGCGTCATTGCCAAGCAAATGCGCGAAGAAGGCCTCAGAACCAACACAAAGAAGAATCGGCCGATTCATCAGAGCGTGGTAGAGCTGATACTCAAAAATCCGTTCTACTACGGCGTAATGCTGTGGGATGGCCAACGCTACCAGCACCGCTATGAGCCACTCATTAGCAAGGAAACCTTTGATGAGGCTCAACGCATCACACAAAGCCGTAATGGCGGTGGCTCAAAGCCTAAGAGCGATACAAAGCGAATATTCACATTCCAAGGCCTTTTAAAATGTGGATACTGCGGCTGTAGCATTTCGTCTTACGTTAAAAAAGGGCATACTTACATGATCTGCTCCAAAGCCAAGGGAGACTGTCCACAAAAGCACCTCAGCGAGGAAAAACTGCTGCCTGAGATGGTTAGAATCATTGAAGAAGCACAAATCCGTGAGGCGGCCGTAAAAGAAGTCCTAGCTACGCTCAAAACAAAGCACGACAACGACCAGTTCTACTACCAAACGTTCATCAAGAACAGCAAAATCGAATACGACAAACTGAGGAAGCGCCTGGACGCCATCTACGAGGATAAACTAGACGGGCGTATTACTGCAGACAAGTATGACGAACTTGCAGCCAGGTATCGCACTGAGATGGAAGCCATTGACCGTAGAATGCTCCAGGCCGCAGACGGCAGCCAGGAGAGCTTTGTAATAGATAGCGAATACCTGTTAAAGCTAGCTTCCCTAGCCCCGTTGTTATTTGAAAGTTCTAAAGCGGGGCTAAAAAACAAACTTTTGAAAATCTTACTTTCGAACCTTGAAATAAACGAAAACCACCTCTCGTATAAGAGGTGGTTACCGATCGAAGCGCTTACTGAGTGTCTTCAAAGTTCATCTTGGCTCCGGCAGCTGGGCTCGAACCAGCGACCTAATCGTTAACAGCGATCCGCTCTACCACTGAGCTATGCCGGAATAGTAATGTAAGGTACGTCACCCAGTGGATGAATACAAGGGCTATTGTACAGTATCGGGCCATATCTGTAAATATTACTGAGCGTGTAAATTATCAATTTGCTTTGCAAGATCGGCAACTGTGGCCCAGCTGCTGCCATCGGTCATAATTGCGAGTACATATGTACCATGCGGCCCGTATACAATTGCCGCATCGTGGAATAGCCCATTTAGAAATCCTACTTTATCGGCAACCGTGCCTTGCACGCCCGCTGGGATGCCCTGGCGATATACGTTGCCCTCCATTGCCGCGACGAGCCGTTGCTGGTTGGTACTCGAGAAATTTTGGCCTGTTGCAATCATACCAAGCATTAGCGTAAGATCATTTGCAGTTGTATATGGACCACCATTTTTCATAAATGTCGAGTTCTTAAGTCCGATCGCCTGGATATCATTAGTGATTGTCGAAAGACCCAACATGTTTAAAAAACTTTCGGCGCAAGCATTGTCACTTTGGCTAATCATTTTGTTAAAGCATGCCGCGTTGCTATCCCAATCACGTTTGCCGGCGTCAATTTGCTTGAGTAATTCGTAGGCTACAAATAGCTTGTACGTACTTGCTGTTACGAATTGGTTGTCGCCGTTAAAGCTGGCACGGCGGCGTTGCCCGTCAAGTTCTACCATAGATATACCAAACGTGCCTGGGTGATCATGCGCATAATTTGTCATTAGCGCAGAAAGGCCAGCATCGTCCGGACTGTACGCTCGGGTGTATTGCTCGCTTGGTGGGACAGTCTTTGTTACAACAGCTGCTGCGGTGTTTGCGCCATCTACAACTTGCTGCAATGAGTTTACCGTCGTGGCTATATCAATTGCCCTACCAGGGGCACCCTGTATGCGCGATAGCTCGGTAAAGTCGAGTGTTTTTACGTAGCTGATGCCCGCAGCAACAGCCACCTTTGCAGCTACATTTTTATTCAGCCAATCGCTAGTGCGATCAATATTCACTTTAGCGATTAATTTATTACTGTCTGCCGTAAAATCGAGCCAAGCAAGTAAGTCATTTGCCGTAATAGTGACCTGATTACTATTAACAAGCAATGTTGTGCCTGCTTTCAGTCGAAGGTTTAATGTATCCGCAAGCTCGGTGGCGGCACTATCTAAGACATCTGGCTTGTGCTCGCTAAGCGCAACTTTTACTGCCGTCTTAGCGGTAAGTGTTGGCCGAATGGCCTTAATACTTGTAATAACATCCGCCTCTGCACATGACCCGCCTGTCACTGCTGGGACAAGTGACAATTTACCATTACCGGCCTTTAGAGTGGCATTCACTGGTTGTTGCTGGCAATTGGGCATCAGTTTCTTGCTTATATATAGAGTGAATTTATCACCAAACTTAGGTGCAGGTGTGGTTGCCACCTTTTGACCCGACCAAAAGAGTGAGGTCGGAACAAGCCGCATGTACCATGGATAGTCCACATTGTTAATACGCGTAGTATTATCCACTTCGCCGTCGACATCAGACAGTTTTGGCGAAGTTACTGGCTCTCTGCCAGATCCCATATAAATTGCAATCGTATGATTGGCGTACGCCTTATTGAGCATAGTGATAGCCTGCTGCTTGGTCTTACCGGCAACCGATATGCCATCAACCTTAGTGTATGGCAACAATGTATTTGCCGGGTAGAAAAGTTGCACGAGTATCATTACTCCAAAGAAAACCGCGATCGTACCTCCGAGCAATTTCCTCCAGCCCACATGTTGTATCTTCGCGATAACAAGATGTGGCACCTCTGCTACAAACTGTCGCATATGTCTCTAGTATACCATTACCTCTATGCTATTTCGGTTTTTGGCTCGTACCCTAGAATCACGAGTGTACGCAAAAGCACTGCAATATCATTAGCGTTTTCGTCAGGGTGTTTTTGTAATTCTCTGAGTTTCGCATGGATCTCTTTCTCTCCCTCAGATACGATTCCAGCCGCCATAGCTGGGGTCGGCTCATCACCTGGAGCTACTACCTCTAGCGTGCGTGCTTCGTTGTCGCGCTTATGTAGCCAGCCGCGCTGAATGAGACCGTCAACATGTGTTGCAACGGTCGATACGCTTTTGTAGTCAAGCGCACGCATAATCTCGCGGTAGCTCGGCCCATAGCCGTTGCCTTTAATAAATCCATCAATAAAGCTAAGCAGTTCTTTTTGTTTTTTTGTTGGTCGCTTTTCCATTTGTCCCCTTTCCGTCCGCCAAGATCACTGCGGCAAGCCCCCACCATACAATCGACACTGTGTCATCAGCCCATACGGGTAGCAGTAAACCTACAACAATCAAGCCAATGCCGCTGCTAAATGCAGCGAGCGCCATCCAGTCGGATCGCTTACTCCATAGCCTCGCAAGAACCATCCAGGTAATCGCAACGAATAACGCAAGGCCAAGCCAGCCGGCCTCGTGTGCGACAAACAGGAATTGATTTTCCACGACGGTTGGATTATCTGTGAATAACGACGCCGACCCAGTGCTACCTACCCCTTGACCGAATGGATGAGTAAACATTGAGGCTAGGCCGCTCGTGACTGATTCAACGTGCTGGGTGTTAGAGTCCACCAAAGAGCCTGTTGTTGGATTATTGTGAATGAGCGTATTTTGCACTAGGCTAGAGCTGCGCGCACCGTAAACAAGCGCGCCAAATATCACTGTTGCAACAGCAACATACCCAGCCTTTCGCCATGTAACGACGCCCTTATTTTTAATAGCAAATGCCGCAACCAGCGCAATAACAACACCAAGCCATGCACTTCGGGCATAACTCACAATTAACGAAATAAGCCCTGCAATGGCAAAAAATATGAGTGTCGTGCGCGTATTATCGTTTAGCTTTTTTCGCTGCATCACCCAGTAGGCAGCCACGCCACTCAATACCATAATTGCGTAGGCACCGAGTGGATTAGGCCCGCGAAGCGTACTGTTTTCGCGTACGAATGCTGGATTTCTATCGATGGTAATATACGGCTGGATTGTTGTATCACCATAGCCAAAGTACGCCAAGAAGTTATGTGGCAACACCAGTTGTAGTACTGCAAATCCGACCACAATCGCAGCACCCGTCATTGCGACTCGCAGGAACGATTCTTTATAGGACGGATAGGTCTTCAGGAATAGGTATACCAATAGGAAGTATAAGAGGTAGCGAAGATCGATCATTAATCCGGCGATTACCGCGTTTACAGGCAAATGGTACACTAGTAGAAGTACAAGGTGTAATATAACATACCCCCTGATTAGCCAGAGTAGTCTGTCATTAAATGCTGCAGATAGCGCTTTGCGACGCATGTAATCGATAGTCAGCAACACAAATGCTATAAGCATCAGCACTTCTTTCCAGGCCTTTATACCCTCGGCGATTTGTGGAAATCTGGTACCAAGAAACACCGTTAGCGGCGCATGGATAACTATCAATCCCATAATAGTAAGGAGGAGCCAGGCTATTATATGTTGTAACCGTACGTGCTTCATGCTGCCCTCATTGTACCGAAAACCTACTGACAGTGGTATACTAATCCCTACAATATGCCATCGAGAAATACAAAATTCTACAGTCTCATACTCATGGCAGCCGATTTTATCGTGCTCGCACTTGTGTTTGGCATCGCCTACTATGCTCGCACACAGCTCGACCACCGTGTGCTTTTGCATACAGTGTACGCTAAAGAATACCTTGCAAGCTTCCTTGCCGTTGCACCTATCTGGATTCTTATTTTTGCATCGCTTGGGCTTTACTCAAGCCAGATTTACACACGCCGCTTGGTAGAGTGGAGCCGCGTTGCGCTTGGTAGCCTAGTTGGTGTCCTCCTTATTATTGGTTGGGAATACACCACGGGTGGTCATTTCTTCCCAGCACGCCTGGTCACCTTTTATGTTCTTGTCGGATCGGCACTTAGTATTATTATTGTGCGTGAGGTCCTTCGCTTTGTACAGCACCAATTGTTCCGCTATAGTCGCGGAGTGAGTCGTGTGCTTATTATTGGCAATTCCGCTGCAACTACCGATATTATGGAATCACTTGCGACAACTCATAAATCTGGCTACCAGATTGTTGCCTATGCGGGACCGGCAAAACTGCTCCCGCCACACCTTGGCATCAAACACTACGCGCGCGTCGAAGAAGCGCTACAATGTATTGAAAAATGCCATATTACTACCATTATTCAGACCGATCTTTACGACAGCGAAGACCGCAACCATAAAATCCTTGGCGCTGCACAGCTCAATCACATTCAGTATAATTTCATTCCTGGCGAGCCAGAATTCTACACTGGTAAAAACACTGTCGATGTATTCTTAGGCTACCCGATGATCACTGTTAGCCAAACGCCGCTTGTTGGATGGGGGGCTATTGTCAAACGTATTTTTGACGTCATTTTGGTTGTTGTAACCCTTCCAATCTGGGGGGGTATTCTGTTGCTTATCTCCGTTTTGCAGAAAATCTTCAACCGTGGCCCCGTGTTCTATATGTCCAAACGCCTTAGTCGTTTTTCTAAACCAATCAATCTGTACAAGTTCCGTACGATGAGTGCAAAGTATGGAGGCAGAGACGCGAGTATTGAGTTTGAGGAAATGGGTCGCCCAGATCTTGCCGAGGAGTACCGCAAAAATCATAAGGTAGTAAATGATCCACGCATCACTCGCTTTGGCAAATTCCTCCGCGATACATCACTCGATGAACTTCCTCAGTTTATCAATGTACTACGCGGTGAGCTAAGCCTGGTTGGCCCCCGTCCAATTTTGCCACAAGAGGTAAAGTTCAACCCTTCACGTACTGCGCTATTACACAGTGTAAAGTCTGGTGTAACCGGTCTCTGGCAGGTATCTGGCCGTAGCGAGCTTAGTTTCGAAGAGCGTATTGAGCTAGAGCTCTATTATGCGCAAAACTGGAGCTTCTGGCTTGACCTTCGCATTCTCATTAAAACTATCATGGTCGTTGTTCGCAAGACTGGGGTACGGTCACGATAACGCCGATCATTATGCTAAGTTAATAACGTGTGCGCTATCGGTTTCAGATTTACTTTTCCCAGTATAGAGCCCTTTCTAAAGGTTATTTTAGAAGTTTAAGCACCCCCTCAACATTAAGCGCAGGCACCATTTTAGTCAATAAAAGGCGTACTTTGAAATAATATTTTGCAACTATATACTTGAAGTTACCACCCCCCCCCTGATACACTAGAGGTATAGAAGCGTTCAATCTCATTCAGTTCTACAACTCCTTCGCCACAGAAGAACAGTACCGAGGGTTCTTGTCTGAACAGCGCCGGTTGTCGACATGGTTGAACGCGGCGGTAAGCTCCGGGCGATCGCAACGAAAGACACCGGCAGCAATACGCTCATGACACTTGCGCATAACGACATCGACATTAATACGACAATCTACACAGACGAGCATATGCCATACCGCACCTTGCCTAAACGTGTCAATCACGGCGTCAAGGAGTTTGTAAACGGCACGGCTAGTACAAACACGGCAGAAAGTTTTTGGTCACACCTAAAGCGCGGCATCAATGGCATTCACCACCATGTCAGTGCAAACCTCTACGGTTCTACTGTGATGAGCATAGCTTCCGCTGGAACAACTACTCATAAATCGCAGAATTAGCTTATATAACTGTCCCCAAGGAGGGTGACAATTTTCGTCAAAATTGTATCTGTTATACTAATCTTAGCGTCTATCTTACCTATAAAATAAATCGGTATAGGAGGGGTAGGCAAAATATATCACCACGCCAATCGCAGACTAATTACACTATGACCAACCAACTTCCATCCATCACTCTCAAACAACAAGCCATACTAAAACTCCTATACAAATATAGATTCCTAAACAGAATACAAATACAAATATTACTAAAACATAAAGACAAAAGAAGAATCATAAGTTGGTTAAAAGACTTACGAGATAAACAGTATGTAGATTGGCATTACGATAAAACTGACTTTATTGCTAAAAGCCAACCAGGAATCTATTATCTGGCGCACAATGGCATTCGCTATCTGCGCAGCCTAGAAACCTACCCGAGCGAGGAACTACGGAAACGGTATAAGGAGCCAACCAGAACCCAAGCATTTACTGAACACTGTTTGCTAATGGCGAATTGCGCCATTGCCCTGCATGACAAAAGCGGTGATGATGTTTCATATGCCGTCGTCTTGCCTGGGGATTATGTTAATTCTAACATCGCATATCATCCCCTCAATGAACTGAAGCCACATTTATATTTTGAAAAAGAGCATGACAAAAGGGTTACGAGTTATTTACTAGAAAACATTGCGCCAACCTTGCCGCGTTACCAGCTTAGAAAAAGAATTAAAGATTACGCTGATTATCTCGCCAGTGATTGGGGTGATAATAACAGACCAGTACCAATCTCTCTCTTTATTTGTCCGACAGCTGCCGACCTATTGTATGTGAAGCGCCGCGTAAAGAAGCTGCTCAGTGAGGATTGGTCGGGCGAAGAAGTACATATTCGATTGACGACTCTGGATAAGGTGCAGGCTTCTGGTGTAACTAGTATGATTTGGGAAGAAGTATAGTACTATCTCGTAACTCGCTCTTGCTTACAAGGGCAAGTTGATCTCTTTTACGAAGGAAAAGAGATTTCAGCAACTTTGTTATAAGATACACTACTAAGAATAGTGGACCATTTTGACCTATGCAATTATCCTTATCGAGTAGTCTAGCTTGTGTAAGCCTGAGATACTCAACAGCCTGAATATGTGACTACTATCCTAGACCAATTTATAGCCCCCGCAGATTAGAAGACTTAGGCTTAGTTTCCCTCTTAACCGTGACACTCTTCTTCTGAGATGCTTGAGCCTCTTCGCCTAATAGTGTTTCCATATAATCCTCAACCTTATTTTTAGGCGTTGCAAACTTCTTCCTACCGTTCGCTATCACCGCCTTTTGAGTTTTCTCACTCTCCTCGACATCCAACGGCACCGTCTGACCTGAAAACGCCTCCTCGCTATCGTCCGTTGCTACCTTCATGTAGAAATGGTACGGTGCGAGATTCATGATGTCACCTTTCTCAACCTCAGGCTTCATGTACGGTAAGATAAACGCTTCGTCCTCAGGATTAGCCTTAAGGCAGATAATCGTGGCGGCATTTCCGGCAATCACTTTCACTAAGTCTTTGTCCTCCATCTGGGCAATGTTCTGGTGTGACACGATCAGGCACACATGGAACTTGCGCCCCTCGCTGGTAATCGCGCCAAACTGCGGTGTCGCGAAGTTTTGGAACTCGTCAACATACACAAAGAAATCGCGGCGCTTCTTTTCTGGTATTTTGGTACGCTGGTAGGCGGCCATCCAGATAAGCGCCGTCAAGATTGTGCCAAAGAATTCGCTTTGGTCTTCGCCGATGTCACCTTTACTGAGATTGACGAGTAATATCTTACCCTCGTTCATAATGTCGGCAATGCGGACGGTGCTATTCTCTTGCAGCAGAATGTGCCGTGACATTTTACTAGTGATGAAGTGGCCAAGCCGGTGCGTGAGCGGCGCGGTAGCGGCCGACATTTGCATTGAGCCCATCATCTTGAACTCTTTCTCCCAGAACTGCTTGAGCACGGGGTCTTTCAAGCTTTTGGCGACTTCCTTCTGGTATTTCTTATCTGTCAGCAATCGCTGTAAGGTGTAGAGACTTGGCTTAGGCGTTTGTAGGGCTGTAAGTGTGGTATTGCGCAAGATATGTTCCATGCGTGGCCCCCACTGTTTTTCGTCAGACAACTTCTTAAATACGGATAGTACAGCACTGGTGATCCAATCATGCTTGTCGTCTTCACTCGCAAATTCAATCCCTGGATCGAGGATGTTGAGGCCAACGGGATAGTCACGATCAGACGGATCGAACACGACCACATCCTTGCGGCGATTTTCCGGCACGATAGAGAGCAGTTCGCGGAACATGTCACCGTGCGGATCGAGTACGGCCAAGCCTTTGCCATTGAGCATATCTTGGTAAATGGAGCTCTTGAGCAGTGTCGTTTTACCGGTGCCGGTCTTACCAATAATGTAGGTGTGCTTTTGGCGTTGTTCCAAAGTCATACCAATTTCCTGCACTTCACCGCCAAAAAGATTTGCACCAACGATGACGTCGAGCTTCGCACCGCTGCGCTTAATTGAAAGTGGCGCAGCCAACTCGCGACTACGGCTTTTAACTAGCCCCTCCGTTTTCGTAAGATCAGTATTCGGGAAATGATACAGATCGGATAGCTCCGAGCCAGATAGAATAGTTTGCTGGCTAACGACATGACAAAGTAGCGAGCGATTGCGGAATCGCTCAATCCACTTGTCTACAGAAGTAACGAGCGGCAGCACTTTACGCGTTGTTATGTGCTGGTATGTGCTTGAAAAGGTATCGAATGACGAAACGATGGCGTTGAGGCGCGTGTGGTTGTCGCTGCTATCCGGGGAGGCGACAAGGACGCGCATAGATACCTCAAATAGCTGCTGATCGAGCTTCCCTTTGATTGTATTACCTAGTTCCTGCTCGTATGGGTTGTCCGAAGATCGTTTGGGGCCGCCTTTCCAGTCACTCGGAAGATCACTTGTCGTAATAGCCTCAATCACACCAGCAATAATCTTTGCGCCCATCGCGATAAGCCAGAATGGTGCAAGTACGGCACGAAGTAATATGCGTGGTACGTTGATCTTATATTCGGTCAGCTTAGGGCCGAGCTGCTTACTGAGTGCTATCCTATGCTCAACATCACGTATGTGGCGCAGTTCGTTGGGATGAGTATTATTAAAGACCGGGATGGCGACGATCTGGAAAGAAACCAATGCGTCGGTTGGTAAATTGCGCATGTGTCCGGTAAGATATGCAATCGGATCATGCTCCTCCAGCGCTTTATGATTACCTAGCGGCAATACAAAGTCATTGGCAAGTTTTAGCTCAGCGATGCTTGTAGGAAGGCTCGCTGAGTTAGGTAAATAGTCATCAACCTCAGTAACTTTCAAGCCAGGCAAGAATGACAGGAGCGTGCGTTTTACGGTTTCTAACTCTCGCTTCGGTATTCTGATTATGTATCGAATGCCATCATCACGAGTTGCGACAATCTCCAATGAATAAGGTTGTTTACGTGCGGCGAGCCGATCCCAGAAACTGTAGTACTTCACCATGCTGCGCATGAGAATATGCAGCTGCTCAGTCGCATAAGCGGATTTGGTAGTATCTGCTGGAAATGTGAGTTGTAGGAACGAATACGCGGGCTCACTCTCCCCGACACCAAAGCGCCGCAATATAAAGGAAAAGAATGTACGATAGTATTGTCCTAGCTTGATGAGCAGTAGGATAAGGATATACGCAGCGCCAAACTCGAGCAGCAATGCTCCGATAACAACCACTAGTATCCAGCCATCACTCAGGTGATGCGACTGTGTGTAGCGAGCTGGACCGTTGATGAGGGTGTCTATCAAATGCTGCATGTGTGGTTTCTCCAGAATTGCAGTGCACGACATCCACACCATGTCCGCTGCTAGGGTTTATACATAAGGTTTGATTTAGCTTTTGAGGTCTCGGAACAATTCAGTAACCGGAACGCCTAAAGATTTTGCGAGTTTGTGCAATGTCGTAATGCGGGGCCACTGGCGGCCTTGCTCGATGTAGCTTACGGTCAAGGCTGTAACATCTGCTTTCTCGGCTAATGATTCTTGCGTAAACCCTTTGGCACGACGAACTTCTGCGAGTCGCTTGCCGAAGGCTGATAAGTACTTGGATTCTTTTGCGTCTCTAGTCATAGGTTCAGCGTATATAACTATGAGTGTTAGTAACACTTAGCACTACTAATAGTTGAGAGTTCGTGTTATGCTCAAAACCAGATGTAACTATTACCAATACTAATAGTTACCGGAGATGAAAGTGCACGGTCTATTTATTGAAAAATACTCATTAAATCACAAACCATTATCTCAGCAGTTGGCTGAGCACATAGCCACGCATGGATTACAGGGAAAGGTGGCGGTTGTTGCGGGTAAGCCGATCACGCTGCTTGAAGCCACTCGTAAGTACTGGTTCAGACTTATCCGCCTAACTGAGAATGAAAGAGCAAGTACACTCAACGCCGCTCGAAAAGAATATCTCGAAGTACGCCTAGAACGGATGCGCCAACTACAGTTCACGGCAAAACCACCAGAAGATTTACTGGAAGCGGACATAACATTTGCAACAGCAGATGATTTTGTACGCAATCCGCCCGATTGCAAGATGATCTATATAACCTACAGCTTTGAGCGCAAAAAACTCCATATGCTAGCAAGTTGGATGCCGAGAAATGGTGTAGTGGTGGTTCTATAGATAAGACTAAGCCGCTCTATACAATCGAGGACATTCTACCGCACCTTAAGTTTATTCGTACTAAGTGGCAGGAGTATATTCTTATTGGTAACATCAAGTATATAATTGCCAATTATATAGAGAGGAGTGATCAAACGTAATGATAAGCGTTATTACTATCAATCCGCTATACTGGTAGTATGACTCAGGAACTTCCGCGCATTGCTATTGTCTGTGATTTTCTTACCACCATGGGTGGGGCGGAAAATGTTGTGCTGGCAATGCACGAGGCGTTCCCCGATGCGCCGATTTATACCGCTATTTATAACGCGGATAAAATGCCGGCATTTAGTAAGCTGGATATCCGTACATCGAGCCTGCAAAACATGCCGAAGAAACTACGCAACTACCACAAGCTATTCCCTACGCTTGCCGTTAAGGCTATGCGCAAGCTTGACCTGAGTGAATTTGATATTATCCTGACGAGCAGCTACCTGCACGGCCACCAGGTGACGAAATCTCGCCCAGACCAAGTGATTATTAATTACTGCCACACACCAGCACGCTACTACTGGAGCCATTACGATGAATACCGCCGCGACCCAGGATACGGCAAACTCAACCCTATTATCCGCACATTGATGCCACTGATGATCCCGCACCAGCGCAAGCTTGACTTAGAGGCTGCTAAACAAGTGGATGTGTTTATTGCCAATTCGTCTGAGACCGCTAAGCGTATTAAGAAATACTACGGCCGAAATGCTACTATTATTCATCCCCCGGTCGATGTGATGCGGTTTAGTCCATCGCGCGAGCGTAACGATTACTATGTAACCATTGGGCGCCAGCTGCCATACAAACGCTATGATCTGACTGTGCAAGCGGCTACGCAACTTGGTATTAATCTGAAGGTATTTGGCAATGGCCCGATGCACGAAAAACTCGTCGCGATGGCTGGGCCAACTGTGCATTTTTACACAGATCGATTTGGCGATGCATCGAATAGTGAAGTTGAAGAGGCACTTAATAATGCTAAAGGATTCATTTACCCAGCCGAGGAAGATTTCGGGATTGTTACTGTGGAGGCACTCGCCGCTGGTGCACCTGCGATCGCACTTGCAAAGGCTGGCACGCTCGATATTGTGCAGGACGGCGAAACAGGCATACTGTTTGAGCATCAAACGGTCGAGGATGTGGTTACCGCAATCAAGCGAGCCGAGGAAATTACATTCTTCCCGTCGAAATTACAGCGCACCGCAAAGCGGTTTAATACGTCACTGTTTATTACTAAGCTGCGCAAGGTTGTTAGCGACCAAATTCACTAGCACAACAGCTCGCTATAATGCTATAGTTTACTTATGGAGAGTTTACCGGTGGGGCAAAATGATATTGAGAGGCTTAATGCAGAGCCTGCTACAGGCCCAGGAACACCAATAGCTCAGGATACTCCACCTCAGAATATCCAACCGCAGATGGCTCCCCCATCTGCAAAGCCTCCGCTCGACATGCCAAAAAAGAGCCATAAAAAGCGCTATATTGTTATTGCGACCCTACTTTTGCTATTACTTACCGCCGGTGCTATTGCGGCCATTATGATCTTCTCTGCACCAAAGAAAGATACGGGAAGAAAGTTTGCATCACAGGCCACTAAGCCACTTGATGACGCCCAAGGTATGATCACAAAGATTAATACAACGCTGACGGATAGTTCAAATACCGGCTACCAGAATCCGCAAATTAGTTTTACGTCACCTACAAGTACCCCACCTGCCGTAAGCCCTAGCTACCAGGTGAGTGGTGCTAATTACTATGTGACCGTTACTCAAGCGTACGGACTCAATATCCAGAAAACTGTCGACACTAATAGCGAAACAGGCGTGGATACTGTATTCACTCAGGGTGTCATCGACGAAATGACTTCTACGTTCGTAAGCAGCCGATACCACAAAACAATAGATCTTCCATCGGGGGTCGAATACCAGTCGGATGCTGTTATTTGTACAGTATCTGGCACTAACAGTATTCCTATCTACGTAAACTGTGCTAGCAAAAACGCATACATAAAAGTGAGCAGCGATGTTAAACCATTTGTTACCGCCTATCAAGCGAGCAACTCAAACGATGTTTCGCAGAGTGTTTTCTCTGCACCAATCATTAAAAGCAGCAGCACTAGCGGCTACCAGACGGCTGGAATCAATATGTGGTCTCGACAAAGCACTGGTGGCGCAGGTCTTATCTTTTACCGTAAGAATAATGGTGACTGGAAATTCTTTACTGTAACGCAAAATGAATTAAGTTGCAGTAAGTACAATACCGATGATCTTAAGGCTGCGTTCGCCGATGAGTCATGCATGTCGGATGCTAATGTCGATACAACTGTTAAAAATTATGTTCCTGGTGCGAAGAAAGTCTCAGGTTCGAGCTCAAGTTCACTTTCTAACTCAACAACCAAAAACGACACGACTTACAATTCTGGGGCCGCATCGTCTTTGACAAATCCGTAACTATTCTACGGTTACGCTCTTTGCGAGGTTGCGTGGCTGGTCTACATCGTTGCCACGCGCGACTGCTACATAATAGGCAAGAAGCTGCGATATAACATTGAATACAAGTGGAGTGAATAGCTGTAATTTTGTACTTACCCGAATTACTTGCTCGGCTGGGACTCGTTTGCTGGTATTGGTAATAACAATTGCGTGTGCACCGCGAGCATTAATCTCAATGAGATTGCTTTGGCTCTTTTCGTATAGCCAGTTATCTTGCAGGTAGCAAACCTCGAAGAATCGATCGTCGATGAGCGCAATTGGCCCATGCTTGAGCTCACCTGCTGCGTAGCCTTCGGCGTGTACATAGCTCACCTCTTTTAGTTTGAGTGCGCCTTCAAGTGCGATTGGGAAGAGTGCATCGCGGCCGACAAACAGTGCATGGTCGTATCTTGTGTAGGCACTCGCAATCTTCTTCACCTCTTTATCGTGCTTTGCGATTACCTTTTCGATTTCGCTCGGCAATAGCTCAAGCTCGCGAATGTAGCTACTGAGTTCTTTCGAGCCCATACCTTTTGCCTGTGCGACCATGAGTCCAAAAATAGTGATTGCCGCTACCTGTGAGGTAAAGGCCTTAGTGCTGGCAACACTGATTTCGGCGCCAACATGTACATATACACCGCCGTCAACCTCACGAGCAATCGTGCTGCCCACTACATTCACGACGCCCAAACATTTTACCCCACGACGCTTTAGTTCCTGCAGGCAAGCAAGCGTATCAGCGGTCTCGCCGCTCTGGCTCACAATCAAAGCTACGGTGTTTTTAGGCACTGCAAATGAGCGGTAGCGGAGTTCACTGGCAATTTGCGAGCTGAAGGTTACGTTATCGAGGAACTGCTCAATCAAATAGCCTGCTTCAAGTCCAGCATAATAGGCTGTCCCACAGCCAATTACCATTACATGCTCTACATCGCGCAACTCGTCATCGGTCATATTAAGACCGCCAAGCCGTGCATACAGATTATCTGCATTTACACGGCCGCTAAGGGTGCTGCGCAAACTATCTGGTTGCTCATTAATCTCTTTTAGAAGGAAGTGGTCATACCCCTTTTTCTGAATTGCCTGCAAGTCAAGCTCAAGTGTTTCAACCGTGGCATCAACTTCGTTCGCATCGATATCGTAAAGCTGTACGCCGTCGCGCGAGCAAACACCAACCTCTCCATCATGTAAGTACACCACTTGATTGGTGTAGCCGACGAGTGCCGAAGCGTCACTTGCAATAAACACTTCACCCTCGCCAACACCAACGATAAGCGGGCTGCCCTTACGTGCAATGATAATCTCATTTGGGTTTTTGATGCTCATGACCGCAATACCGTAGGTGCCTACTACCATTTTAAGCGCTTGGCTCAGTGCATCGAGCAGAGTGGTGTCGTCTTTTTTGTAAATATAGTCTACGAGCGCCGCGAGTACTTCGCTGTCGGTGTCACTTTTGAAGTCGTAGTCGTACTTACCGAGTTCAACTTTAAGATCTTGGTAGTTTTCAATAATACCATTATGTACAAGGTAAACATCACCGACCGCATGTGGGTGCATTGCGTTTACTCGGCGCACCGTGGGTTGCCCAGCGAGTGTGGCCAATGCCGATTTCATCTGCCGTTTTATGGCCAATGACCATATTTTCGAGTTCGACCACCTTACCTTTTTCGCGCAGGAGTGTAGCGCCACCTTTTTCATTGAGCGTCACAATACCGGCGCTATCGTACCCACGGTATTCGAGCCGCTTCAACCCACTTAAGAGAACCTGTTGAGCTTTTTTATCGCCGATATATCCGACTATTCCGCACACATATCCTCCTTGTTACAACCTATCGCTTCGACATGTACACAGTGACTCTAAATATGACCGCCTTCTTCTAGGGTCTTAATAAACAATTTGTAGCTCTTAAGGTCATTAACCGCAATCCATAGACCTTCTGTTAGTCCCGCAGACCAGAGGGTGTTTTCTTTTGCAAGAAGGGGAAAGAGAACATTCTCAAAATCGGTCTTTTCTTCGAGGCTAAATAACTCCCTAAACCGCGGAAAAACCTCTGGCGAAAAGACGGTCATGCCCGCGTGAGCAGGTACTGGAATAAACGGATACATCTGCGTATCAACCACGGCATTATCCCTTACCATCATGCCAGTTGCAGGGGAAGCTTGACCTGTTCCTAGTACAGCCGTGGCTAGCTTACCTTGCTTTTGCCCTTCTATATGCGCCTCGCATATATAACGTGGGAATGAGCCAGGAAAGTTCAGCACCACATCGTCTGGGTTGACGACAATTAAGTTACAATTCTCTGGGATAGAGCCGTTTTCAAGCGCGTACCTCACAGCACCGCCTTTTCCTACCGGATGCTCAGGATCATGGCTATAGGTAACTTCAACGCCAAAGGACGACCCGTCGCCGATTCGCTCTTCAATACTTTGCGCATTATGCGAGACTGCGGCCACAAACTTTTTAATACCGGCATCGCGGTACATACGAAGTGTCATCTCAATCATCGTATCGCCATTGGGGAGTTCAAAAGCGGTTTTATGAGCCTCGGTACCGTCTAGCACGGCACTAAAACGACTGCTTTCACCACCAGCCATCAGCACGACAACAGTGTTACCAGCGAATACTTTCCACTCTTCGTCGGTAATTGGTTGCGGCTTACGAAAGCTAGCTATTCTTTTTCCTAATTCATCAAGTTCTAACTGTAGCGACATATTTTCTCTCTTTTAGAGTTGCGTCTTTTAGATTATACCAGCATCCGCTTATGCTGCGCCATCTCACCCATGCTTATTATTTTTACAACAACATGTCTTTAACCAAAAGGCTATAATAGATTCTATGGAAATGAATTTTTGCCGTCGCTGTGGCATGAAGCTCACAAACGCACAGGGTCATGTTTATACCTGTCCAAATGGCCATACGTTATTTGCAAATGCTTCACCCGCTGCGGGAATCTGGCTCCTTAATGATAAAAATGAAGTACTCGTAGCAACTCGCGCGCATAGTCCAGGCAAAGGACTGTTAGACTCGCCTGGCGGTTTTTGTGACGGTGCCGAGACTTCGATCGACTGTGCCCTTCGCGAAATGGATGAAGAACTTGGTCTTAAGCGCAGCGACTACACCACACCCCAGTTTCTATTCAACGGGATTGATCTCTACGAATATCAGGGTGAAACACTTGATGTTCATTCAACAATCTTTGTAGCGCGTATTATAGGTACCCCTGTTATTAAACCTGAAGATGATGTTGCCAAAGCAGAATTTATCCCGGTTGAAAATGTCGATTTAGACGATGTCTATTTGCCCGCACCACGGGCTGCGCTTGTCAAGCTCCGTGATATGTTGGCAAATGGTGAGATGTTGTAAAAAATAGATAACTTTTTTAGCCTGAATAATACAACAGCACATTACAGCCAACTCGTTATATACTACAGGTATGGATAAGAAAAAACTTCTCGTAACGGGTGGCGCAGGGTTTATTGGGGCAAACTTTGTGCACTATACACTAAAAAATCGCCCTGAATACCAAGTTACTGTTGTCGATAAGCTAACCTATGCTGGCAACCCCGATAGTCTTAAATCTGTACTAAATCGAATTGATTTTGTGACTGGTGATATTTGCGACAAAGACCTAATGGACAAACTTATTGATGAAACTGACATTGTCGTTCATTTTGCCGCCGAGTCGCACAATGACAACTCACTTCGTGATCCATGGCCGTTCATTCAGACTAACCTCGTTGGCACCGCTACTATTCTTGAAGCCGTTCGTAAACACGGCAAGCGTTTACACCACATTAGCACCGATGAGGTTTATGGTGATTTGGAACTAGACGATCCAAACAAGTTCACACCTAAAACACCATACAATCCAAGCAGCCCATATTCTTCGACCAAAGCCGGCTCCGACCTTTTGGTCCGTGCCTGGGTGCGCTCGTTCGGTATTCACGCCACTATCTCCAACTGTTCAAACAATTACGGTCCATATCAACACATCGAAAAGTTTATTCCACGCCAAATTACTAATATTCTGAGTGGCACCAAACCAAAGCTATACGGCGACGGCCTTAATGTCCGCGACTGGATTCATGTAGATGACCACAATAGCGCTGTGCATACTATTATCGATAAGGGCGAAAGCGGCGAAACCTATCTTATTGGCGCTAATGGCGAAGAGAACAACAAATACATTATCGAAACCATCCTTGAACTTATGGGCAAAGATAAAAACGACTACGAGCATGTTAACGATCGGCCGGGTCACGACCTCCGCTACGCAATCGATGCGAGCAAGCTGCGCGACGAACTCGGTTGGACTCCTCAGTACACTGATATGCGCGCAGGCCTAAAGGCGACTATCGACTGGTATACCAGTAATGACGAATGGTGGAAAAACGAGAAAGCCAAAGTAGAAGCCGCTTACGCAGAAAAAGGCCAATAAATCTATGGGGACTTGGCAAACAAAAGATTCCAAAATTGTTTACGAGAACCCCTGGTTAAAAGTCCGTGAAGATCGGATCATCCGCCCTAGCGGGCAGGATGGTCTCTACGGTGTCGTCGAATCGAAAAGTGACGCCGTTTTTGTGGTTCCAGTCGATGATGAGGGTAATGTATATATTGTTCAACAAGAGCATTACACAACGCGCGAGCTCGCCTGGCAATGTGTTGCCGGCAGAACGGATGGCGAACCTCCGGAGGTGGCAGCAAGGCGCGAACTACTTGAAGAGGCTGGCCTGGAAGCAGGCCAGATTACCGTTCTTTCAAAGGCACGCACCGCCGCCGGCATGACTACTTTTAAAACTTCTATTTGCCTTGCCCGCAGCCTCGCTCCCAACAATAACCATATTGACGAGGAAGAGGATATTGCAGCTATTCGTAAGTTTTCCATTGCCACAATCAAGCAAATGATTTTTGACGGAGAAATTGCCAATACCGAGAGTATTGCAGCACTTCTTTTGGCATTTGCATATTTAGATAGACAATAGATTGGTATAATAGAAGTATGCTCGAGAACACCTCCCTTGAATTTAGCAAAGAACTAAAAAAAATCGACACCCCTATTCCTGGTCTTATTATTTTTGATCTGACAGTTTTTGGCGATAACCGCGGTTGGTTTAAAGAAAACTGGCAACGCCAAAAAATGATCTCTCTTGGACTACCTGATTTCGGTCCTGTTCAAAACAACTTTTCGTTTAACGACAAAAAGGGTGTTTTACGTGGTATACACGCCGAACCTTGGGATAAGTTTATTTCCGTTGGCAGTGGCAAATTCTTTGGCGCTTGGGTAGATATCCGCGAAGGCAGTTCTACTTATGGGACAACTTTCACGACAGAGATAGATGCAAGTAAGGCTATCTTTGTACCTGCTGGTGTCGCTAACTCCTACCTAACACTTGAAGACAATACGGTTTATTCATACCTGGTGAATGATCACTGGTACCCAGATGCCAGTTATACCTTTATTAATGCCGCTGATCCTGATCTTGTAATCGACTGGCCTATTCCGCTGGATCAATGTGAACTATCTGAAAAAGATAAAAACCACCCGATGCTCAAGGACATTACGCCAGTTCCTGCTAAAAAAATTCTCATTACTGGAAGTAATGGGCAACTGGGGAAAGCGCTACAAAAAATCTTTCCAAAAGCCGAATTTGCCGACCGCGATGAGCTTGACATTACCTCAGACCTGCGAGACGCCCGCCACTGGCGTGATTACAGTACTATTATTAATGCTGCCGCTTACACTGCAGTAGATGCCGCAGAAACACCCGACGGTAAAAAAGCCGCGTGGCAAGTCAATGGTGTTGGCGTAGAACAACTTACTAAAATCGCAACCGAGTACAGTTTAACTCTTGTTAATGTTTCGTCGGACTACGTATTTGACGGCACCGCTATCGTCCATGACGAAGACGAGCCACTAAGTCCTCTTGGGGTTTATGCGCAAACTAAGGCCGCTGGTGAGCTTATTACCAAAACTACACCCAGGCACTACCTTATTCGTACTAGTTGGGTAGTTGGCGGAGGAAATAACTTCGTTCTTACCATGAAGTCGCTGGCAGAGCGTGACATCAAACCGGACGTCGTAGATGATCAGATTGGTCGACTTACCTTTGCTGACGATCTTGCCCAAGCCATTAAACATCTATTAGATACCAAAGCACCTTACGGAACCTATAATATGTCTAACGAGGGCGAGCCAGCCAGCTGGGCGGCTATCGCTAAGCGCGTATTTGAGATCGTTGGTAAAAGCGCAACAGATATCACTCCTGTTACAACGGCAAAATATTATGAAGGCAAGGAAGGTATTGCACCTCGTCCCTTACAAAGTACCCTTAATCTTGCTAAAATAAAGACTACAGGTTTCATTCCAAGGGATTGGACAGAGGCACTGCGTCACTACTTAGATCAGCAATAATCTTTTGCGAGGAGATTTTATGAAGGGGATTATTTTAGCCGGTGGGTCAGGCTCACGTTTGTGGCCTATTACAAAAGGTATTTCTAAACAGCTCATGCCAATTTACGATAAGCCAATGGTATACTACCCGCTTACTACTCTCATGCTTGCCGGTATCCGTGAGATCCTTATCATCACAACTCCAGAAGACCAGTCACAGTTCCAGCGTCTTCTTGGTGATGGTTCTCAGTGGGGACTTCAGCTATCCTACGCCGTACAACCTTCTCCAGACGGTCTAGCTCAGGCCTTTATCATTGGAGAAGAGTTTATTGGCAATGATAAAGTTGCCTTGGTTCTTGGCGATAATATCTTCCACGGCTCCGATCTTGGACAGTCCCTAAAAGGGTGTATTGATCCTGATGGTGGCACTGTGTTCGCCTACCGGGTATCCGATCCAGAACGCTATGGGGTCGTAGAGTTCGATGATAACAACGTCGCTATTTCAATTGAAGAAAAACCGGTCAAACCTAAGTCAGACTTTGCTGTCGTCGGTCTCTACTTCTACGATAACGACGTTATTGAAATTGCCAAAAATGTAAAACCAAGTACTCGTGGTGAATTAGAGATCACCTCTGTGAATGAGGAATACCTAAGACGTGGCAAACTAACCGTTAAAACACTTGACCGCGGAGATGCCTGGCTCGACACTGGCACTATCGACTCTATGACTGATGCCGCCGACTATATTCGTGCTATTCAACGTCGCACCGGCATGATTATTGGCAGTCCCGAAGAGGTCGCTTTTCGCGAGGGCTACATATTACCGGACGATTTACTCGAACAAGCCAGCATGCTTAAAAAATCTGGTTATGGCGAATATCTCATTAGCCTTTTGAAATAAAGAAACGATCCTTTAATGCGCATATTAGTTACAGGCGGCGTAGGATACATAGGAACACACACAGTTGTAGAATTACTAAATAATGGGCATTCCGTCATAGTCGTTGATAATCTTTGCAATAGCAATATTGAAGCACTCCATAGAGTAGAATCTATTACCAGCACATCTATCCCTTTTTATAATTGTGATGTTCGCAAGCAAAATGAATTAGAAGCGATTTTCGCAGAACATGCTATTGATGCCGTCATTCATTTTGCTGGATTAAAATCCGTAAATGAGTCTACGGCAGATCCTCTACGGTACTATGACAATAATCTTTCTTCAACTCTCACTCTTTTAAGAGTGATGAAAAAATTTAATGTCAAGAAACTCGTTTTTAGCTCATCCGCAACTGTGTATGGAGTACCGAAAAACTTTCCACTAACAGAAGATAGTCGGACGGGACTTGGAATAACGAACGCCTATGGACAGACTAAATATATGATAGAGCAAATACTCTGCGACTTTTCTCACGCAGAATCCGAGTTCGAAGTTACGATTCTTCGTTATTTTAATCCAGTAGGTGCTCATGAGAGTGGTCGAATCGGTGAAGATCCTAATGGACCACCCAACAATATTTTGCCTTACATTAGTCAGGTAGCGGTTGGACGGCGCAAAAAGTTACACATATATGGCAGCAATTACGATACCAAAGACGGCACAGGTGTACGTGATTACATACATGTGGTCGATTTAGCAAGAGGCCACATTGCTGCATTAGAACATTCCAAAAAAGGCAGTAGGGTATATAACCTCTGCACAGGACAAGGCACTTCGGTGTTGGAACTCATCACAGTCTTTAGTCGTGTATCTGGTAAAAAAATACCCTACGAATTTGTTAGTCGACGACCGGGTGATTTGGCTTCTTGCTATGCAAGTCCAAAAAAAGCGAATATTGAGTTGAAATGGGTTGCTGAAAAAAGTATCGATGATGCATGTCGCGACTCGTGGCATTGGCAATCACAGAACCCTAACGGTTACTAAATATCGTATCGCTTATTAGCTTCTAAGATCGCCACTCTACGCGCAAGTCGGTATAGGGCGTCTCGGTCTCTCTGTCCTCGTAAGTAATCATTAAGTGCGTACGTTATAAATGCAATTGTCAAACCATACAATAACAAATCAGCCCCACGACCCACCCCAACAAAATGTGCTATTTGATTGGTAAGGTCGGGAAAAAGCACAGCAATAACCATAGCTCCTGCAAGAAAGCTGAGTGCAATTTTTTTCCATGCGCGTGCAGCATATGTCTGACGGCCCAACACGTTAGCAACAAGAAAAAGTGCTGCTCCAATAACAACAATTTGCACGACAGGGATCATTATTTACTTACCTTTCTCAGCAATGTGTCAAAACCAATATTCACCGCGTTGACAATAGATTGACCTTTACGACGCGAGTAATCCGTATACTCAATAGTCACAGGAATTTCAACATATTTGTATTTTTTATCCGCTACAATCTCGAGTATCTCGGAGGCATGAGTCATATCTGGTTGAGTAATTTGTATATTGTCAGCAACTTTTTTATTAAAAACTCTTAGTCCGTTGTGAGTATCGGTAAGCGAAAGACCCGTGGTGGTTTTGCTAAACCATATCGCCAATTTTAGTAATATTCGTTTAGAGGCACTTATGCCTATCGTTTCACCCAAAAAACGCGAACCGAGTATAATATCAAAATCGCCCTTCTTTATTTTCTTTATCATTGTATGGACATCAGAAATACGGTGCTGTCCATCGGCATCAAAGGTAACAAAATACTTTACCGGAAGCTGCCTTGCGAACTCAATGCCTGTCTGCAATGCCGCGCCTTGGCCCATATTTATTGGGTGTTCAATTAAGTAAGCGCCTGTTTTTTTGATCTCTTCCGACGATGCGTCACGACTTCCATCATTGATGCAAATAACGTACTTGAAATGTTTTAGTACTGAGTTAACAACACTTGCCACAACTTCTGCTTCGTTATACACCGGAATAATAATCACAGCCTCTGTATCTACCCCCGACTTCTTCATGCTATTTATTATATATCATCCTCTCACTCTTAGATATAGCTGTATATCTTTTCAGGGTTTGCTACTATATACACATGTCTAAAGAAAAAACTCCAGGCGTACTTGTTGTCTTAGCGACTCTTGGCCAACGTCCAGATCTACTGCGTCAAACGCTTACTTCTATTACCAAGCAACGAATTAAAAATGTGGATGTTGTCCTCGTCTATCCTTTTAAAGATAAAGTCACTACTAAATTAGCAAGCGAATTTCACACCAAGACGATAGACGATCCCGGTAGTATGTGCGCTGCAGTCAATGCAGGTATTAAATCGGCCAAACCTAAACATAAGTACATTACATGGATTGGCGATGATGATCTTTTAGCACCCGATTCGTTAAAAACAACAATTTCAGCATTAGAAAATAATGACGATGCAGTGGCCGCGTTCGGGTATTGTGATTACATCAATGATACCGATAAACGGTTACTGACAAGCAAAGCAGGTTCTCTTGCCCCATGGCTTATGACTTGGGGACCAAACCTCATCCCCCTTCCCGGTTCTCTTTTTCGTAGTTCGGTGTTACTAGCAATGGACCAACCATTTGATGAATCGCTTAAATATGCCATGGACCTCGACTTATTCCTGAGATTACGGAAAATAGGGAGACTCATCAATACCCATACGGTCGTTTCAGCTTTTCGTTGGCATGCCTCATCAACCACTGTAGCAAACAGAGATAAGTCGCTTAGCGAAGCACGTTTAGTAAAGCGCCGCTATATGTCTCCTGTTCAAAAGTTTTTCGCTCCGCTGTGGGAAAAACCCGTCTACATCGCCACAAAAATCGCCGCAAACCGGGTAAATTCTATTGCAATTCGTCATGCTGACGGTGACTAATTAGCCTTTAGATAGTCCCGCATCGTTTGTCGTAAAGTTGGATGATACTTTGATTCATCTGCTGATAAAATTTCATTTGGGCTAACCCACTTTGTATTTTCATATTCTTCATTTGCACGGAATTTACCTATCTGTTTATCAGTGACGTGACATTTCAGCGTGATACTGAGAGTATGACATCCTCCCTCACCCTGCGCTTTCGTATCCCATATCAAGTTATAAAATCCAATAAGTTGGAACTGAGATGGCAGTATAGTAACGCCTAGCTCGCGCTCAATCGTTCTAACGGCGGCCTTCTCGAACGTTTCGCCTGCACGCATACGACCACCGATAATCCACCAATCAGGGTGAGGTTCTTGCTGTCGTTTTCCCAATAATATTTTGTCTTTTTGATCCACTATCACGATATCAATGCAAACAATGACAAGGGTATTGAGCGCCCTTGCATATTCGTCATCTGGCAAGAATACAGATTGAGCGTCAGCAAAAAGATTTTGTCCCGTATTGTATTGCCGTTCAATACCTGGTAACGTTACTGCTTTTCTCGTATAGTCTATGGACATTATTTTCTCCTAGCGTCCTTGGACGCGCGTCGAGTTCTATCTTACCACAGTCGGCCTCTTTGTGTTCGCTGGATAATAGTTTATTATGGAGATAAAGATATTCTACCAATAACGAAAGGTACATATAGGGGAGACATGAGTAAGAAGGCTCTTATTACAGGCATTACTGGACAAGACGGATCATATCTAGCTGAATTTTTACTTGAAAAGGGATATGAAGTTCACGGTGTAATTCGGCGATCTTCAACATTCAACACGAGCCGCATCGATCATATATTTCAGGACCCGCACGAACGTGGCAAACGCCTTTTTCTCCATTATGGGGACGTATCAGACAGTAGTAATATATCGCGTCTTATCGAACAGATTAAACCAGATGAAATATACAACTTGGCCGCCCAGAGTCACGTCCGTGTAAGTTTTGACACACCTGAATACACTGGCGACGTCACCGGCATCGGCGCACTCCGTATTCTTGATGCTATACGCGAATCAGGTATTAAAACAAAGTTTTACCAGGCATCCTCATCAGAAATGTTTGGCCTTGTTCAACAAGTTCCCCAAACAGAAGAAACACCTTTTTACCCTCGCTCGCCATACGGTGTCGCAAAGGTATATGCCTACTGGATTACAAAAAATTATCGCGAAAGTTATGATCTATTCGCATGTAATGGAATTCTGTTTAACCACGAGTCTCCACGCCGCGGTGAAACGTTTGTTACTAGAAAGATATCACGTGGTTTGGCGCGTATCAAACTAGGAGTTGATTCAACACTTTATCTTGGTAATCTTGACGCAAAACGAGATTGGGGCTACGCCAGAGATTATGTTGAAGGTATGTGGATGATGCTACAGCAGGAAAAACCCGATGATTATGTTCTTGCTACCAATGAAACCCACACTGTTCGAGAGTTTATTGAAGTCGCTTCAAAACAACTAGGATTTGATCTAGAATGGCAGGGTAAAGGTGTCGATGAGGTTGGGATTGATCGCAAGACCGGCAATACTATTATTAAAATCGATCAAAATTATTTCCGACCCGCCGAAGTTGATCTTTTGATCGGTGATGCGACAAAGGCAAAGCGAATAATGGGTTGGGAGCCGAAAGTTAAATTCAGTGAACTAGTGGAGTTGATGGTTACATCCGACCTTGAAATTGAACAATATAAACGAGGGTTGAGTAATGATTAAACTAATTAAATCTAGTTTTTATCACGAAGCCGAAACAAAAAAAGCGCTTGTCGATTTTATTCTACATGAAGATATTCTGAGCATGAATAAGGAATGTCTTGCTTTTGAAAAAGCATTCGCCGCTAAGCAAGATCGTAAACACGCAGTGTATGTTTCCAACGGTAGCGTTGCAAATCTCCTTCTTATACAGTCACTTCTTAATACGGGTCAACTTAAGAAGGGCGATAAGGTTGGTTTTTCTGCATTAACATGGCCAACAAATGTTATGCCCTTGATCCAGCTCGGTCTTGTTCCAGTAGCTATCGACTGCGAGCTTGAATCGCTTAACGTTTCACCCGAAAAGCTTAATCAATATATTGACGGGCTAAACGGTCTATTTTTAACTAACGTACTCGGTTTTTGCGATCATCTGCCAGAGATTCAAAAAATCTGCACTGAAAAAGGAGTGCTCCTTATTGAAGATAACTGTGAATCACTAGGCTCAAAAGTTGACGGCAAACTGCTTGGCAATTACGGAATTGCTTCTACTTTTTCGTTCTTTGTCGGCCATCACATGTCCACTATCGAGGGTGGCATGATTTGTACGGATGATGATAATCTCCGCGATTACCTTGTCATGGGACGAGCTCATGGTTGGGACCGCAACCTCTCACCAGAAAAACAACAAGAACTTCGATCAAACTCAGACATTGATGATTTTTATGCTAAATATACTTTCTACGATATTGCCTCGAACTTTCGCCCAAGTGAAATAAACGGTTTTATTGGCAAGACGCAAATGCCCTACTGGGATGAAATCGTCAATAAACGTGTTGACAACTTCACACGTTTTAACGAGGTGGTATCGAAAAACGACGATTTCCATCATTATGATCTTTCCCATATGGACACAGTTTCTAACTTTGCAATGCCCGTAATATGTAAAACACCGGAACTGGCAGCAAAATATCGTCAAAAATTCACGAACGCCGAAGTTGAAATACGCCCTATCATCGCTGGGAACATGACCAAACAACCATTCTACAAGAAATATGTCCAAGATATTGAACCCCTCGTCAATTCTGACCTTATTCATCAAAATGGTTTCTATTTTGGAAATAATCCCGACATGACCGATGACGAAATTAACTTTATCTGTAACCTACTGGAGGCTTAACCATGAATAAAAACGCAAAGATTTTTGTTGCAGGCCATAAAGGGCTCGTTGGATCGGCAGTCGTTCGCGCCTTACAGGCAAAAGGCTTTACGAATCTTTTGCTTAAAACGCGCCAAGAGCTCGACCTAAGCGACCAAGAAGCAGTAAGGGAATTTTTTACAAAGGAAAGACCCGATTATGTCGTCGATAGTGCGGCAAAGGTTGGTGGTATTAAAGCCAATATGACTTATCCTGCCGAGTTTTTGTACGAAAATCTACAGATCCAAAACAATATTATCTGGTCTGCTAAAGAAAGCGGCGTTAAAAAACTCCTCTTCCTTGGTAGCTCATGTATTTATCCTCTTCATTCACCACAACCGATGAAAGAAGATTACCTTATGGAGGGTAAACCAGAGCCAACAAACGAGGCATACGCATACGCTAAAATTGCCGGCATGAAATTGTGTGAGTACATCTACGATGAGTTCAATATGAACTTTATATCCTGCATGCCCACAAACATATACGGCAAAAATGATGATTTTAACCCAGAGACGTCACATGTTATTCCTTCACTCATCCGTCGCATGCACGAAGCAAAAATCACCAATAATCCTACAGTGGTTATTTGGGGTACGGGGACAAGCCGGCGCGAATTTTTGCATGTTGACGACTTGGCTGATGCGATTGTCTGGCTGCTTGAAAACTATAACGATAAGCAATTCATAAACGTCGGTACTGGAAAAGACATATCCATCAAAGAGTTGGCATACATTATCAAAGAGTTGGTGGGTTACAAAGGCGAACTTATTTTTGATGCCACAAAACCGGACGGTATGCCCAGAAAGCTTCTTGATACATCAAGGCTTACAGAAAAAGGCTGGACGCCTAGTATCAGTTTTGATGAAGGTATAGCAAAAACGTATTCTTGGTACCTAGAGAATATCGCCACTAAATCGGCAAGCGAGAATCAATAGTGGCCCAGCTAATCATACTCGCTTATGCGATTGCCACATCTTTAGCGCTCATTTTTCTCAAATTAGGAAGTGTATCGGGTGCCCCTGCTTCAATCATCAATGGTCATCTTCACTTCAATCTGAGTTTTTATGTCATAAGTGGCATTCTTTTGTATGGAATAAGTTTTCTTATCTACACGTATTTGGTTGCCAAATACGATCTTGGGTACATAATTCCGCTCGCTACTGCACTCGTGTATGTTGCTATTTTTATTGCATCGTTCATTATATTTAAGGAATCATTCACGCTCATAAAGATTATCGCGATTGCATTTGTTCTTGGTGGAATTATCCTACTAAATGTAAGTAAATAAATCTTGTCAACTATGCTACGATAAATAATAATGAAACACATACGACGCTCTTCGACTTGGGCAGTAAAAATTAAGTGGTTTATAAAAAGTAAATGGTTATTCCCTAGTATAGTTATCCTTGGGCTTGTTACGCTGACTGTATTAAATGTAAATGGCAGCTCTATTGGTATTTATCATTCGTTTTTATATGGCTCTGCACCTGATCCAAACCTAATTGTCGGCACTCCCCAACCAATTCGCTCAGACGAGTGGCTCGTCAACACACAGATGACTATTCTCCAACAAGAAAGTGGCTATCCCTACATTAACCACAATTTTGCACAAGATAAGAATATGAGTCTTGTGATTGACGCCCCATACAAAGAGTGGTCAGCGCTATTTAAGCCTCAAAATTTTTCATTTTTTGTTCTTCCATTCGAAAATGCCTTTGCATTTAAATGGTGGTTTTTGCTCTCTCTTTTACTAATTAGCGCGTATTTCTTTTGTCTAAAGTTACTGCCTGACAAAATTTTAATCGCCGTACTTGGATCGATAATTATTGGATTTTCGCCTTTTGTCTTTTGGTGGTATCAAACTAGCACATTAGCAACAATCAGTTACGGTTTTCTTATTATGACTATATCAATGAACCTAATTGAAAATAATGGAGTGGTATTGCTTAAAAATAAGTTAGGTAGACTCCCGTCAATGCTTATTCGCATCGCCGTCCTATCATATTTACTCACAGCGTTCGCGCTAATTCTCTACCCTCCTTACCAGATTCCTGTCGCTATTGTAGTTTTCTTTTTTGTGATTGGGTATCTTATTCAATCAAGGCGCAATAAACCGCATTCTAGGCTACGTTTTATACTTGCTCCTTTTATCATTACCGGGATGATAACTGGGGTGCTTTGTGGAACATATATTCTGACCCGTTCCGATGTAGTATCTACGGTAGAAAATACCGCTTACCCTGGAAAAAGAATTGTTGCATCTGGTGGCTACGACATAAGCCATCTTCTCGTTAGCTACCTACAGCCCCAGCTTGAACGTAAAATACATGGGAAAAACTATTACAAAAACCAAAGCGAATCTTCTAATTTTATACTATTGCCGACATTCTTTATTCTTCCTGCTATCGGCCTACTACTCTCTATATATAAAAAACATAAGAAAATAGAATGGACTCTGTTTGCTATTATTGCTTGCAATATCCTATTCTTTGCACAAATGTTCCTACCAGGCATCGATCCAATCACCAAATTCCTTGCACTGCAAATTGTACCTTTGGATCGCTTGACTATAGGCCTGGGTGTCGCCACCTTTGTCTTAATAATATATTCAATCACTACCATTGATCGCTATAAATTCACCGCTTCGAATAGAATCACAATCGGACTCATAGCTTACTCTATCGTCGCCTTTGGTATTATGGCCTGGGCAGGGTTTGAAACAAGCAAGGAATTCCCTCTATTTATATCAAATAAACTTCTTATTCTTCTCCTTGCGAGTGTCGTCGCTTTCGGATCAGCTTGTATTATTTTAAATAAAGCGCGATTAGGTCTTTTAGTTATTGCTGCTTTTTCTTTTGTTAGTGTTGTTGGCATTCACCCCTTATACCGTGGACTTGGTCCTATTTATAATGGTGAAATTACAAAAACAATACAAAGCTTATCCCCACCAAATAGCATATGGGCGGCAGCGCAAAACATCTACCTTGAAAACATTCCTCAAATGAGCCAGCGCAGGGCGGTCACTGGAATCGCCGCATATCCTAGTATCGACTTTTGGAAAGAAGAAGTTGGGACATCCGATAATTTCGTATACAACCGCTATGCCCACACGTTTCTTTCCAGTAACGATTCAAGTCCATTAGTTCTGGTAAGCGCCGACCTTTTCGCAATTTCAGCGGGCTGCGAAAGAAAAGTCGACCAAAAAATCAACTATATTATAAGTACAACAACACTCGATGGTCCATGTAGGCGGTTGCTAAAGACTTTGCAGTTCCCAAACGTTATACTTTATTTTTACAAACAGTAATCTCTGTATTTTACATAATACTTATGGTATTATGGGAATAGGAAATTGTTGCTTATGAAAATTAATAAACAAAAAAATCCACTCTTCACAAAAAAGGTTCTAATACCAGTAATTTCTATTTTTGTTATTGTTTTAGGGCTCTTCACCTACCTCTATGTATCTAAATCGGTTTTTTTTGGATGGCAGCCATTTGCAAAACCAACAACCTCAAATATTAATTACAGTAAACCTACAGAAGAGCAGGTAAAATCTGGCGCAACCATTAAGCAGGGCGCGAAATCGCAGGGTACTACCAAATCGACTCCTGAGGGCGGAAGCGACCAACCACCAGCACCTGTGCCCCAATCAAATGGTACTAGTACCATCCAACTGACGATAATCTCCACCAACCAAACTACAACGACTCTACAAATCCGTGCCCAGGTTGCTACAGTAACCAGCAGTGGAACATGTACGCTAACCATGACCAAGACTGGGTCGGTGCCTATTTCACAAGTCGCCCAACTTCAGCCGTATGCTTCGGTATCCACTTGTAGAGGTTTTGATATCCCTCTATCTCAACTTCCAGCAGGACAATGGAATATAGCAATTCACTTCAGTAGCGGTAATCTTGTCGGAGATGCATCACAAACGGTCACAATACAATGAAATATCGGCCCTTTCTAATCATATTATTATCGTCGTTCCGTGTCGTGCTTGTTAGCGCGATGATCATAGCTGTAATTGTCGGCCTCCGCTGCCAAGCGGCTCATGCTAGTTCACTAGCTGATTTTCAACCGGGTCGTATCATTGATGATGACGTCTTTACTGCAAGCGGGTCAATGAGCACATACGATATCCAAAACTTTCTAAATAGCAAGGTTCCTAGTTGTGATACAAATGGTACACGACCCGCAAGCGATCTTGGTCGATCCGATCTTACACATGCGCAGTATGCCGCAACCCAGGGATGGCCAGGCCCACCTTACACCTGTCTGAGAGATTACACCGAAAATGGATTGCCAGCAGCGCAAATAATTTATAATATTGCGCAGCAATATCAAATTAACCCGCAAATATTGATTGTATTGCTACAAAAAGAGCAAGGACTTGTTACTGACACATGGCCGCTTCCTAGCCAATATCGCACCGCCACTGGTTACGGATGTCCAGACTCAACTGGTTGTGACGCAACCTATTACGGATTCACAAATCAGGTAACGTGGTCGGGTAAGATGTTTCATGCGATAATGACGTCGAGTCCAACTTGGTATTCCCCTTACGTTCAGGGGAACAATTACATTCAATGGAACCCCAATACTTCATGTGGAGGAACGACCGTTAACATAACGACACTTGCAACACAAGCGTTATATGATTACACTCCCTACCAACCCAATTCTGCCGCACTCGCTACCGGATATGGGAGAGGCGACAGTTGTAGCTCGTATGGCAACCGCAATTTTTATCTTTACTTCAATGATTGGTTCGGCAGTACATTCGGCAATTCATATTATACATGCCACAATGGTAGTAATCTAAACAGTGTAGCTACCGGAGAACAAGTTGTACCATTTGGTGCTAGCCAACTCGCCTTAACTGAAGCAAACAACACTGGTACGAAATGTGTCGAAGCACATGTGTGGGCAAACAGCACCCTCCAATCATGGAGTAGTCATATAGGCACTAATTCTTATACGTTTGATCCAGCCTATAGTACAATAGTTTCTTCACCTTATGGCGGGATATGGCAACTATTTAAAGTCGATTACATTCACACTTCGAGCGGCCGGCTTGAAGTGCACGGATGGGATCCAACCGAACAACACTGGGTTAGCCATACCCCTACAATATCGGGACAGATCGATCCAACATCTTCAGTCGTCATCTCTGCCGATACGAATGGCGACAAGTATGGCGAGTTGTACCTCGTTAACTATACTGGCACCCAAAGTAACATGGTGGAAGTCCATGGTTTATCAAGTAATCTACAGCAATGGACAACGCACATCGCTACTAACCTCCCGGTAATTGATCCAACGCAAGGCAAAGTGATTGCCGCTGATTTTACCGGTAATGGCCATGACGAACTAGTTTACGTTAAATATGCCAACACACAGAGTGGCATGGTAGAGTTTCATGTTTGGGCACCCGGCGAACAACAATGGATTGCTCACATTGCCAGTAATCTACCGACGGCTGGATTTGACCGAACCGCGGATGATATCGTATCGGCAAATATCAATGGGCGAGACGGCGTGTTATTAGTTAAGTATTCGAACACAGCAAGCGGCCAGCTCGAAGTGCACGGGTGGTCATCAACTTTTCAAACTTGGATTAGTCATATCGCCACAAGTTCGGGTAGTTTCTAGAGAACAATAAAAACACCCGCCGAACTACGGCGGGTGTTTTTATTGTTTACAGGGCTATTCGACGAGTTTTTCTACTGGCAATCGATACCCAGGTCCAAACTGTTCAAAACACGGATTATAATATGGATCGTGTTTAAGATACTTAGACCAACGTTCTCTCATTACGTCCTGAGCTTCAAATAGCTCTTTCTTATCACGATCGGCCGTCTCTATCTTGCCTACACTCATTGACTCATAGTGAAATAGCTCAACGAATGGGTTATACACGTTTAGGTAGCCCTTATCGAGTAGTTTTAGGCACAAATCAACATCGTTATATGTAACACGAAGTTCTTCGTCAAACCCACTTACTTCATTAAATTTTGCCTTTGACACCATTGAACATGCTGCAGTTACGGCTGCTACGTCACGAACATTCGCAGTATAGATATAGTTGAAGATATCTTGAGTCTGACTTTTTCCGTAAAATGGATGGTATGCAACATCACGGAGGCTCAGAACAACACCAGCATGCTGAATTGAACCGTTCGGAAAGAGAAGTTTAGCGCCCACCATACCAACATTCGGGCGCTGCGCGTGCTCCAAAAGACCCTGAATCCAATCATGCGATATTACTTGCGTATCATTATTAAGGAATAGGTAATAATCGCCTTTTGCCTTGGCGGCGCCAAAGTTACAAACTGCCGAGAAGTTAAACGGTTTTTTCCAGTAAATAACATTTATTTCAGGATTATTGTCCGTAATCGATTTATAGTAATCTGCAGCACGTTCATCGGTACTTCCCGTATCAACAATCACGACTTCAAAATATGGATATGAAGAACACTCAATGATCGAATCCACACACTGCCTAACTAGTTCGTAGTTATCCTTTGTTGGAATAACGATTGAGACAAGTGGCGTGCCTTCAATACCGTATTGTTTACGCCAAAAACCAAGTGCGGGATGCGAATGTACAAATGCGTTCTCTTTTCGCTCCACGACACTATGCCGTAATACTTTCTTTTGATTAATATATGCATACGGCTTACTGTCTGCTGTTTGTGCCGTTGAGGTTGGCGATTTGCGCCAAGTATAGATAATTTTTGGAATGTGGTAGACATTATCAGTAACATTAGTGATGCGCAAAAAGAGATCCCAGTCTTGTGCACCCTGACTCCCGGGAGTAAAGCCATTCACTTTTTTCATCACCTTTGTGCGAATAGTTGCAAAGTGCGTAATATAGTTGCACGAATTAAGAAAATCTGGGCTCCAATCCGGCTTAAAGAACGGCTCAACATGCACAGAATCGTCCTCCAGCTTGTCTTCATCTGAATAAACAAGGTCAGCATCAGGATGCTCATTAATCATCTTGATCGTCTCAAACAGCGCGTTTGGCAATAACAGGTCGTCATGGTCGAGCAATGAAATATATTCACCTTTTGCCATTTCAAGCGCAATATTTGATGATCCTGCAATGTGTTGATTTACCGTATTAAAGATTGCGTGAATATTTTTGTATTTCTTTACATACTCACGAATCACTTCTTTTGTATCATTATTGGGAGATGCATCGTCAGATATACACAATTCCCAATTTGTATACGTTTGTACAATTACCGAATCTAAGCATTCGCGTAGGTGGGCAGGATTTGTATTATATGTTGGTACTAAAATACTGACGAGTGGCTGATTTTTAAACTTCTTTGCTTGCTTTTTTTGATCTGCCAATTCTTTGATGCTAGGCTGATGGCCTTCAAACCATTGAATATAGTTCGCGCGGCGTTGTCGGTTAATCGACCGACGCTCAACAGCAAGTGTAACTTGCCCTTTTGCATGTCGGGGATTCGCAACCGCTTTAAGTCCTAATTTTATAATCTTCTTCGCTTTTGCCATACAGGATTTCGTCCTTTGCTGTTAAATCAGTATTGACTGTCGTGTCTGCTTCTCCTTGTGGCGAGAAGCATGTACACTATTTCACTTATTCACGCCCACCCATTTGCCGCTCAATTTCATTGGTCCATCAAGAGAGGGATCATAGCCTTCGACGAGAAAACTGGCCGCTCGAGGATCTTGTTTAATCAATCGATCATCCGCCTTGCGATGCAGCGTCAGACAAACATCGTATTTACCACTATTAAAACCTGACAAGGACTGTTGAAAACGTATTTTCTTTATAGTCTCGCTTGTAGTCACATCTTTAGAATATTTCGTATTAACATCCGCAAACACAGCGCCTGCATGCATTAACGAGAGATTCACAAAGTATTCTGCGTTGTCCTCTGGCACAGAATATGCAATGTCAACGATCAGGTCATCGTCATTTTTGTATCGTTTTTTTGACAGTTTCGCTTTTAGTGTCATTGTCTCGGCAACATCACCCGCTTCGTCTTTTTCGGCCGTTTCGGCGGCGCGCTCAATATTTGCCTCAGTATAAAGATCGGCAACTTCTGATGGCGTACCGATATGTTCGATATTACCGTTAGAAATAAGCATAGCGCGGTTACAAAAACGCTTAACCGCACCCATGTCATGAGTCACAATAATGATGGTACGCTTTTCACGCTTCAATCGCTCAAAATAATCGAAACATTTTTGCTGAAATGCTGCATCGCCAACCGCAAGCACTTCGTCTAGTAGCAAAATGTCACCCTTTGCCTGTATGGCAATCGAGAACGCCAACCGAACTTGCATACCACTAGAGTAGTTTTTTAGGCGCTCTTCCATAAAATCGTCCAGTTCTGCAAACTCAACGATTTTGGCATACATACCATCGACTTCTTTGTGGCTAAACCCAAGCAATGCGCCATTTAGGTACACATTCTCGCGACCGGTTAGCTCAGGATTAAACCCAACACCCAATTCAATAAAGGGCACAAGCGAACCACCAATATGGACGCTCCCTTTTGTTGGCGTATAAATACCGGCCAAAATCTTTAGTAACGTGCTTTTACCACTGCCATTTTTACCAACGATTCCAAAAAAATCACCTTTATTCACTTCGAATGATATATCGCGGAGAGGTGTAAAATTGCGTCGACCTTTGCGGCCTTTGGCTATATTAAATACACGCTGCTTAATGCCCGCGCTACCACCCATAGGAATAGAAAATGACTTAGTGATGTCTTTTGCAATAACGATGTGTTCTTTTTGGCTAGTCATTACACACTCTCCGCAAAATATCGTGAATTTCGTTTAAAATAATAACTTGCCAAGATAACACTTAAGATAACAACGACGAACGGCACAACGACAATATACAAATCTTTAGAAAACAGCTGGTAAATAGTGATCGAATCGTGTGTCACAACAACATAACGAATATCTTGGATTGCTTGTGCAACGGGGTTTAGCATAATTAACTTCGCAGCCGGCGCACTGACATTAATAACCATCGCCAGCGGATAGATAATTGGCGTTGCGTAAAAGGCAGCCTGCAAAAAGATCTCCCACAAATATCCGACATCGCGAAACTTGACATTGAATGCCGACAGAAAGAACGCTACAGCCAGCGCAAGTATATACAGTTCTATAATTAGCGGGATCGCCAGTAGCATTTCAAATGTAAAATGCACACCATTTAGATAGGCGAAGATAATTATAACAATAAGGTTGAGGCCAAGGTTGATAAGTGATGATATCGTACCCGAAACAACGATAATATATTTCGGAAAGTTAATCTTACGAATCAAGTCACCCCTTGAAATGATCGAGTTTAGACCATTGCTCGTTGCCTCCGTAAAGAACCCCCACAATACAACCCCAAGCAACAGATAGACCGGGTAATGATCCACCCCTTTACCTAGCCGTAAAAATTTCTCGAACACCACATATAAAATAGCAAATAGGAACAACGGCTTTAATAGTGACCATGCATACCCTAATGCTGACCCCTGATATCGTAACTTAAAATCTGTAACAACTAACTCGCGTAGCAAAATTCGATTGCGACGACTAAATACATTTGAGATTCTCATAACCTAGAAAACATTATAAGATATATATGACGTTATGAATAGACTAGCAATAATGGTTATTACCTGGAATAATTCCGAAGACTCAATCGAATGCCTCGAAAGTCTTTTAAAGCAATCACAAAAAAACCTGACGCTTTTAAGCATCGATAATAACTCGACTGATGATTCGGCTAAGCAGCTACGTCAGTTTATCGCCTCAAAACCTGGTCGCGATATGCAGTTTATCGAAACCGGCTACAACGGCGGTACCACAGGTGGCTTTAATGCTGGCATAAAGTGGGCAATGGATAACGACTATGACTGTATCGGTACGCTGAATGCCGATGCTATCGCCGATAAAGAGTGGGCTAAACAACTTGTCGATGAACTTGATACCCATCCTAAAGCAGGTATAGCAACCGGGCTCTTGCTCCGACGAGACGGTAAGACGATCGATACGTCCGGTGATTTTTATACAACCTGGGGTCTTCCAGGGCCGCGAAACCGCGACCAAAAGCGCGAGGCGGCTCCTCAAAAGCCAGATAACGTCTTCGGCTCAACTGGTGGCGGTTTTATTGCCCGTACTGACATGTTTAGAAAAATCGGTTTATTCGATGAAAAATTCTTTATGTATTACGAAGACGTCGACATCTCTTTTCGCGCTCAGCTCCAAGGGTATATTGTCCGCTACACACCTAAAGCTTTCGCCTTTCATAAATTAGGCGCCAGCTCTAAAACCGTTCCCGGCCTTGCCGTCTATAATACCTTTAAAAATGTTCCAATGCTATTTACTAAAAACGTTCCGCTGGCATTATGGCCTACAATCTATCCTCGTTTTGTGCTGCTATATAGCCTCATACTCGGAAACGCTATTATAAAGGGCCGAGGCAAATATGCGCTTAAGGGCATGCTGAAAAGTTGGCTTTACGCGCCGCATATATTTAAAGAACGCCGGAAAATTCAAAAACAACGCTCAGTTACCTCACAGTATATTAGTAGTATAATTCTACACGATCTTCCACCCGACCAAACCGGTCTCCGTAAGTTTCGGAAGATCTTTACCGGAAAATAATACGCGAAGCTACTCGGACACGAGTCGCGCAAGCGAGTATACCAACTCCAAAGGGTTCTCGGCTATCTCCCCATCCACTCTATCAAAGACATTTCGTTCCCTGTTACTCTCTAGTTACAAGTACTAGTTGGTGGACGTGGCAAGACAGGTGACACTGCTGTCGTAAGTTGCAGGGGCGCAATTAGTGCAGACAGTATTATAAGAGCTTGTAAACGTATAAATATGCCTAGAACTCATATTGTACGTCCTCGCTCGATTATGCGAACAAGCTCCGAATAATTCACTTCGTAGTACAATAGGGGTAACTATGAAAAAGCTTATTTCCCTGCTTATCCCAGCCTACAATGAAGAAGAGGTGCTCAGTCTTCTCTTTGCACGGCTCGAGACGCTCGCAGATACTAACCCAGAATACGATTTTGAATTCTTCTTTGTAAACGATGGAAGTCGCGATAATACCTATGAACTTATTCGCGCCCAGGCAGATAAAGACGGCAGAGTTGCCTACATTAACTTTAGTCGCAACTTTGGCAAAGAAACTGCGATGCTTGCTGGGTTTGATAACGTGCGCGGCGACGCAATGGTGATTATTGATGCCGATCTACAAGATCCGCCAGAGCTTATCCCGCAGATGATCAAATATTGGGAAGAGGGCTATGACGATGTGTTTGCAAAGCGTCGTAGCCGTGCTGGTGAAAGCTTTGCAAAGAAGAAAACGAGCCAGTGGTATTACAAAATACTACAAAGCTCAACCCGCATCCCCATTCAGGTTGATACTGGTGACTTTCGTTTACTCGATCGCCGCTGTATTGAGGCGCTCAAGCAATTCCGTGAGAGTGAGCGCTACACCAAAGGTATGTACAGCTGGATAGGGTACAAGAAAAAAGAAATCCTCTACGACCGTGACCCACGCGCTGCAGGACAAACGAAATGGAACTATCCTAAACTCATTAACCTCGCCGTTGATGGTATTACAAGCTTCACTACTGCGCCGCTGCGTATTTCGAGTGTTATTGGAAGTATCGTGTCTGTTGTTGCCTTCGTATATATTCTCTACCTACTGATTCGCCCTATCTTTGGTGTACCGACCGGTGGTGGCTATTCCTCGACTATGGCCGTTATCTTGTTTCTTGGTGGTATTCAATTACTTAGTATCGGTATTATTGGTGAGTATATTGGCCGTATCTTTAACGAAACGAAGCACCGCCCACTTTATTTTATCGAGGAGCTTCATGAGTCTCACCGAAAAGCTGAAAAATAGCCATCAACACCAAGTTGTACGATATGGTGCTGTCGGGATTATTAATACGGTTATCGACTTCGGTTTGTTGTTTCTTTTGAAGTCTGTTGGCCTACCTGTAGAGCTTGCTAATATCTGTTCGACAGGTACGGCATTTATCTTTAGCTTCTTTGCTAATAAGAAATATACGTTCAAAACAACTGATACAAATGTTGTACGTGAAATGGTGCTTTTCGTCATTGTCACACTATTTGGATTATGGGTACTGCAAACAATTGTTATTAACCTGACAATGCCGATGGCGAAGCAAATCACGAGCGATCAGAACATCGCCCTACTGATTGCTAAGCTTATTGCGACAGTAGTATCGCTCGTTTGGAACTATCTACTATATAACAAGCTGGTGTTCAAAAAAGACTAACGCTTGTAGTCGTCTTGGAGACGTGTGATGTCCGCTTCATCAGATGGATTATTCTTGTCTATGTGCTGCCAGATTTCCGCAACAAGTGTATAGTGATTGTTTGCGCCAACTAAACGATGGCATTCGCCAGCCTCGAACTGCACTTCGTCGCCTGTATGGGCCTCGATAATTTCACCTGGGTTATCAGGGTCGGTGCTCTTGTGGTAACCGCCATCATTCAGAAACTTCCAGCGTTCGGCGCGGCGAGCGTGTACCTGCCAGCTTAAGCGTTGCTCGGGAGCTACGAGTAAGATTTTAGGGCTTAGCTCGGCATTAGGATTACCTAAACGAGCTTCTACCGGGTTGACATCGGGGAAAAATTCAGCAATAAACCGGTCGCCATCTTTGTAGTCAAACCGAACAAATCCGCCCCATGGTTTCGTATCATCAACATCTGCTACTGTGTAGCCTGCCTTTGTGGCGAAACCTATGATATCTGCGATCATCTCTATCTTGTCGTCCCCGTGCCCTTCAATAAGCGTACGGATGTGATTTGCAAATTCTGTCAAAGTTATCCTCCTTTGTGGTTACTCTATAATACTGTATATTAAGAGTATATGCACATTGCAATAGACGCCCGTATTATCGACTCTGGTACTGGTATGTATGTGGCAAAACTGTTGGAATATTTACAACAAATAGACACGACAAACCAATATTCCGTACTACTGCGTGGCAAGGATATTGATTATTGGAAGCCTACGGCACCTAACTTTTCCGTTAAAGTGGCTGATTTTGACAATTACTCACTTGCGGAACAGATCGGTTTTAAAAAGTTTCTTGATAAACTTGCACCAGATTTAGTGCATTTTTGTATGCCACAACAGCCAGTGCTTTATAAAGGTAGGCATGTCACGACGATGCATGATCTTACCCTACTCAATACATATAACAGTGATAAAAACTGGCTCGTATTTCATATCAAACAGTTGGTTGGACGGTGGGTGTTTAAGCGTATTGCTCGCACAAACGAGCATATCATTGCTATTAGCGAGAATACGAAGCGTGAATATGAGCAGTTTAGCCATATACCCGACAATAAAATTTCTGTCGTTTACGAGGCCGGCGAAGTGTATAAAGGCAAGCTTGAGCCCTACGATGTGCCATATGATGAGTTTATTATGTATGTTGGCCAGCAGCCCGATTACAAGAATTTGCGTAGACTTGCGGCAGCGCATCAAGAGCTTCTTGCTGATAATCCAAAGCTTGGCCTCGTATTTGTGGGTCGCATGAATGAAGACACGATGCGTAACAAAGCGTTTTATGAGAAACACGGTTATAAAAATATCCATTTTACCGGATTTATCCCTGACAGCCAACGTGACTGGCTACTTACTAAAACCAGAGCATATGTATTCCCTTCACTTATGGAAGGTTTTGGCTTACCACCGCTTGAAGCAATGGCGTATGGTACACCAGTCGTGAGCAGTAATGCATCTTGCCTTCCTGAGATTCTTGGTGATGCTGCTGAGTATTTTGATCCAACCGATATTCACAACATGGCTGAGACTATCAATCGTGTTATTCATAACGATAAGCTACGCGCCAGTATGATTGAACGCGGTACAAAGCAAGTTGGCAAATATTCGTGGCGCCGCATGGCGGAGCAAACCCACGAAATCTATATGAACGCACTTGATAGCTAGTAGCGCAACTCTTTAAAGGCCTTGTTTACGAGATCAAGCATTGCTTCATAAATTTCGAGCGTGGCCGTTAGCTCATCGGTATAGAGGTAGATTACATTATCTACGACTTCAATACTCACCTCAAATGGAAGTGCCTCGAGTTGTTCCATATAGGTTGGGTTGAGTAGCTCAAAACTTGTTGCTTGCTCGGCACTCGATGCAAACACCTCATATTTATCGTTAAACTGTGTCCATTCAGTTTCTACTTTTTCAAGGCCACGGATACCCATACGGAATGTTTTCTTGCGGCGTACGATAATATTGCCGTATTGTTTTGGAACGTTTACCTGCGCAATCACGTAGGGCTTCGCGCTCGACTGCGGGTTTTTGACATAGCTATAGAGCTGTACTAGCATCTGATTGTTGTACATGCCAACGATATGGTTGTTAATATCCGATGTGCCAAATTTTGCTTCACCAAATAATTGACCATGCTGTGGTATAAATAACCAACCCATATCGAGACTATAATAATAACCGTTATTTGCCGCAAATGTACGGACCTGGTCGTTGAGCGCGTACGGATCGGCTGTCGCTTGAGAAATGCCGCCGAGCAGCCATGTATTACCGCTACGCTGGAATGTCCAGTACTCGGTAAACGGCTTGCGGTCAGTAAAGATTTCTTGATCAGTGACAGTGTTTATCAATTGGTCATTTGCTTGAGCGGTGATGCCGATTGTGAAAGCATCGCGGCTATCATCGGTGTCATTTTGAACCCCGAGGATCACGGCGTTTTGTATTTTTACATCCTCCATATTGTCGCGACGACCCATTGCTTTAAGTGTATATGCAAGTAGCGCCGCATGATTGTAGTAATACGGCGTTAAATAGCCTTGCATCGCTTGAATATTAAGATTAGACCAATCCTTTTGATACTGCATAAATACTTGCCTTGCGTGATTGACGAGCTTCTCTTCAGACCAAACAGTATCATTAGCACTCGCAGCTGCTAATTCAGCCTGTGTTTGTTTACTTTGCTTTAATTTTGCAAAGAGATTGTAAAGGCCACCCGCCATACCAGCAAGCGCAGCCATACCAACAAAAAATCCAAATCCACGCCAGATTACCATCCAGATTACCGCGTAGATGACTGCGATGATCCAGCCAATAATATTTATTGCAATCTTCAGTGCTTTGTTTTTTGCACTAACACGTTGAAGTACTGCACCCACTGCATGCATTGGAATATAGCCAAGAAAAATAAAGATTCCGCCGCTGCCATCACCGGATCCACCCCCACCTGAACCACCGCCACCAGCCCGAGCAAAAAGCTCGAGCGGTAATGTAGCGATTGTGAATAGGGACGTTAGCACTGGAACCTACCAGCGGCTAGAATTTAACTTCAGGAGCCTGCTCGACTGCCTGGCGCTCACCCTCGGGAACGTCGAAGAATTCTTTGTCCTGAGTAAAGCCAAGCATGTTTGCAAAGATGTCTGTAGGGAATACTTTGCGCTTCGTGTTAAAAAGCGTCACTGTGCTGTTGTAGAAGCGGCGCGATGCAGCAACCTTATCTTCGGTGTCGGCGATCTGCGCTTGCAAGTCCATAAAGTTCTGTGAAGCTTTAAGATCTGGATAGTTCTCGGCAACTGCGAAGAGACTCTTGAGCGCACCCGTGAGTTCGCCTTCGGCTTGTGCAGCTGCAGCAGGGCCAACTTGGGTTGCATTCATGATTGCTGAACGTGCTTCAGTTACTTTCTCGAAGACTCCGCTTTCATGTGCCGCATACCCCTTAACAGATTCAACAAGGTTTGGAATTAAGTCAGCACGTCGCTTAAGCTGTACGGTGATACCACTCCACGCTTCTTGGGCTTTTACATTTAAGCGAACGAGGCCGTTGTACATGCCTGCAATAATTGCGGCAATAATGGCCAAAACGACGATAACAATGACTGCAATAACTAATCCTGACATTTTATTCTCCTATTTTCTTATGCTTACTACTTATTCTAATACTCTACGAGCTTGCCTGAGCAATAACAATCTTGCGATCGCGGCCTTCACCTTCTGAATAGGTACGAATATCTGAATACTCAGTCGCTACCTGGTGCACAATACGGCGATCTGCGGCGTTAATATGGGCAATATATGAATCACCCGTCGCACGTACTTGCTCAATCCAGCCTCGTGCTTTTTCGGCAATCTTCTCCTCGTGCTGTTTTTTGTAGTCGGCAATATCGACATTTACACGAATGAGCTCGGCGTTTTTGTTGCGAAGTGCGGTACTTACTATATATTGTAGGCTGCGAAGTGTTTCGGCATTACGGCCAATAAGGATACTATTGAGGTCACTCGTTTCAACATAGAGCTCGATGATGTCCTCTTCTTGTGTTGCAGTTACCTCAATGTTTTCACCAAAAAATGAAATGATGTCTTTGAGGAAGTCTCGTGCGAATTCAATTGATTGTGCTGTGTCCATATGTACCTCCTATTTCGCCTTAATTCGGGTAATGCGGGCTTCGCTTGCCTTTTTCACACGCTGAGCACCTTTATTGTTACCCTTCTTCTTGGCTTTCGGTTGTTCGATAACCTCGTCAGCAAGCTCATCCATCTCTTCGGTGTCTTTATTGAGAAGATAGTGCTGCTGAGCTGCCGCTACAAGGTTAGACGTCGTGTAATAAAGTGCGAGTGCACCTGGCAGGTTAATCATAATGAAGAACATCATGATTGGCATAAATTTCGACATATTGCCCATCATTGCGTTGCTCATTTCACTTGCATCAGACTGCTTGCCAGAAGCTGCCTCTTTCATGATGTCGCGAAAACGCTTCTTCGGTTTGTCGCTTGTTGGCAGAAGTTGCTTGCTGATGACATATTGAGTCACAGCAGAAAGAAGCGCCAACACAACTAGTGTGATATCTACGCCACCATGGCTGAATGCCGTCTTAGTAAGATCAATGAACCCAAGCATTGTGTGGTTAAAGTTATCTGGGTTTTCGATAATCTTATGAATTGCAGGAATATGCTGCACTGGCTCGTATGCAAGCTTCGCAACTTCGTTACGGTGAAGCGTTACCACCTGAATCACCTGATAGAGCCCAATGAATATTGGCAGCTGAACAATTAACACCAGAATAGATTGGAATGGGTTGATACCGTAGCGCTTATAGAGCTCCATCTGCATGGTAGCTTCGAGCTGCTTATTACCATTTGCTGCGCTTTTGATTTTCGCAAGCTCGGGCTGCATTTTACGCATCTGCTTGGTTTGATGCAACTGCTTTTTAACAAGCGGATACAGAACGAAGCGAATGATCACTGTGAAGATGATGATCGCAACACCAAAGTCACCGCCTGGGATAATGCTGTAAAGTAGCATCAATGCGTTGAAAATAGGCTTTACAATAATTGTTTCAAACATGAATACTCCAGATAAATCTTACTCCTTATAATTATAGCACGATACCCTCGGGGTTTTACCAGAGGCCGAAGGCTACTTTTTTTTGAGGAGTTCAGCCTGGACGAGTAGATCTTGAAGTACGGCAACGAGTTCTTGATGCTCAATAGAAATAACTTCACCACTTGAGACAATCACCGCCACATCGCAGATAGTAGAAAGGTGCGGAATTTCCTGACGAAGTATTTCGTAAACGCGACGACGAATGCGATTACGGCCAACTGCCGACTTATGTACCTTTTTACTCACTACAACTGCGAAGCGTGATTTCTTACGGTGTGGATTGACGGTGTATTTGAGCGTAAACAAATGTGAACGTACGGCGCTGCCATTTTTGTAAAGGTAGCGCAGGCTGCCGTGTCCGTGGAAACGTAACGTTGCATTAATCATAGTATAAGTATACATAATAAAATCACCGCTGAATGTACAGCGGTGATTTTATTCGCTAGATAGCGAGTTTAGCGCGACCTTTAGCGCGGCGGCGCTTAAGAACAAGTCGGCCAGCTTTTGACGCTACACGTGCGCGGAACCCGTGAGTCTTTGCACGGTGACGTGTGTGTGGTTGGTAAGTTCGCTTTGGCATATCAAGAACGTATTATAACCTTTGTTCTATCTTTTATCAATATCTCCTTGAATTTTTGTCTAAAATATATCCTGGTCATATAACTTTATCCACATTCAGGCGACAGTTATCCACAGATTAACAGGGGTGGTCGCCATTTGTGGATAAATGCACCACTAGTTAAGCCTGTTAGTGTGATGTGAAAATCCACAACACTTGTTTAGTTGTGGAAAACTTTGATTATCGGTATCATAGGAACAGATAAACGAACAGGGGGAGTGAATGTATAACGCACTGTGGCAAAGTGTACTTGGGGAGATAGAACTATCTGTTCCTCATGGGCAGTTTGAAGCGTGGTTCAAAAACACGACACTTCTTGATTATACCGACGATGCTGTAACGATTGGCGTGGCCAATATCTTTGCTAAGTCACAATTTGAGAAGCGATACGACGATAAAATTCGCGAGGTGCTGAAGCATAATGGCGTTGCCGCGCCAACCGTGCAGTACCAAGTACATACCGTAAAGAAGAGTATTGTTAATCGCGAGACAACTGGCGATACCGATGCGATGTCGGCTCGCATTGAGAGTTTAGTTGCACCAATGCCTTCTGTGTCAGTACCGGCATCATCATCAAATCAGACCATCAGTGCTAATACGTTAAACCCCCGCTATTCGCTCGATAACTTCATTGTTGGATCAAGTAATGACCTTGCCTATGCAGCCTGCCAGGCAGTTGCCGTTAATCCAGGCACTAAGTACAACCCACTCTTTCTCTATGGTGGCGTAGGCCTTGGTAAAACCCATCTTATGCAGGCAGTAGGTAACGCAATTACCCGGCAAGATCCTTCAGCAAAAGTGCTCTATATTAATACGGAAACCTTTGTTAAAGAATATGTCGAAATGATTCGCTTCAAAAAGAAGAGTATTTCTGATAAATACCGTTCTGTTGATGTGCTGATTGTTGATGACATGCAGTTCATTGCCGGCAAAGAAAAGGTGCAGGAAGAATTCTTCCATACTTTCAACGCGCTCCACCAGGCGAACAAACAAATTATTATTAGTAGCGATAAACCGCCGCGCAGCATCCCTACTCTCACCGAGCGTCTTCGCAGTCGGTTCGAGTGGGGTATGGCAATCGATATTCAGATGCCAGATTTTGAGACACGTTGTGCAATTGTGGAAACAAAAGCTGGTCTATCTGGTGTGAATCTTGAGCATGACACAGTTGAGTACTTGGCAAAGAATATTAAAACCAATGTTCGCGAGCTAGAAGGCGCACTCAACCAGTTGCTCGCCTACGCAGAAATGCGCGGTGTTGCACCAGATGTCACTACTGCAGAGGGCCTCCTTGGTAATGTGCGTCAATCACGCCCGCAGCATGTTACTTCAAAACAGATCATCGATAAGACAGCACGTCATTTCCAGATTGATGCGAAAGAGATTTGCAGCAGCCGCCGTGACAAATACATTGTGGTGCCACGCCAGATTGCGATGTATTTACTGCGCAGCGAGCTTCATATGAGTTTTCCAAGGATCGCTCAGGAGCTCGGCCGTAAAGATCACACAACTGCCATTCATTCAGTTGAGAAGATTGAGAAGTCTATCAAGCTTGATTTTATGATTCGCGAGCAAGTCGCTGAGATTCGGGAGAAACTCTATGCTTAAGGCCTGTGGAAACGGTGTGAATTACTTGCGTAAAGTTGCTAGTAAAAAATGTGTTCGTTTGTACACTGATTTAGCCCAAACCCAAGCAGTCGTCCAATGTACGTGGATAAATAACTATTTCACCCATGCTGTATACACAGTTACCCTGCCTACACTATCCACATACAGAAATAGCAGTATTACCCCTGCTATGAGTATTGTTTTACCCACTATCCACAGCACCTACTATCATTACTATCAATTCATTAGAAAGGATATTTAATAATAATGGAACTCTCGGTCACACAAGAAAATCTGGCACGGGCGCTTAGCATTGTCGGTCGTGTAGCGAGTAGTCGAACTGGCCTGCCGATCTTGAATAATGTACTGCTGCGTACAGAAGGTAATCGCCTGTTAGTAGCAGCGACAAACTTAGAGATTGCGGCTACCTACTATGTAGGCGCAAAAGTGACAAAGCAAGGCGAGCTTACTCTGCCTGCACGCCTTGTCAGTGAGTTCATTGCGAGCCTTCCTAAGGGTACGGTGGATATTATGAGCAAAAACACTTCAATGACAATTGCTTCTGGTAATTTCTCGTCGAATCTCACTGGAGTCGATGCATCAGAATTCCCCGAACTGCCGTCGATTGAGGAAAAAGAGGCGGTTGCGTACACGATTACCACTGAAGATTTCAAACAAGCAGTTAATCAAACGATTATTACAACGAGCAGCGACACTTCTCGCCCAGTCTTGACGGGCGTGTACTGGCACTCTATCGATGGCGAGCTGTACCTGGCTGGCACAGATGGCTATCGTTTGGCTGAACGACGCTTAATGAAGTCACGGAGCACTATTGAAGCTATCGTGCCTTCCTCGAGCCTTCAGGAGGCTCTCAGGACGATCAACGATGGTGTGAGTGAGATTGAGGTGTTGTTTGATAATACCCAGGTGCGCTTTAGGGTTGGTGATGCCGAGATTACCAGTCGTTTGATTGACGGTAACTACCCTGATTACCGACAGCTTATTCCTAAAGAATCAGAGACAAATATTACGGTATCAACAAGTGAATTTACACGTATCGTGAAGATTGCGGGGCTTTTCTCACGTGACTCTGGCGGTAGCGTCACACTGATGGCCGATAAAGAAGCAGGACAACTCCGCATCCATTCGATTGCGAGCGAACTTGGCGAGAACACTTCAAGTGCTGATGCTACAATTACGGCGGATGGCCAAGTTACGCTGAACTCACGATATATCACCGAAGCGCTTAGCGTGATGGATAGCGACACGATTAATTTCCGTTTTAGCGGGAAGCTATCTCCCTGCGTATTTACTGCAGCGAGTGAAAAAGATGCGAATTATACGCACATTATTATGCCACTAAAGAGCTAGCCGATGAAAATTACTGCGATTCGCGTAGTGAATGTTCGAAATCATACCGATACATCGCTTACGCTATCCCCCACTACTACCTTGATTACAGGCCAGAATGGTTCGGGTAAGACTTCTATTTTAGAGGCTATGTACATTACACTTAGGGGTACTTCATTTCGCGCGATTGATGGTGAGATTGTACGCGAAGGCGCTGAGTGGTATCGGATTGAGGCGCTGGATGATAATGGACAGAAGCGTATCGCAACATTTGATAATCGGGGTGAGAAAAAACAGAAACAGTTCACTATTGATGATAAGACAAACAAGATGTTGCTCGGGAGGTTTCGTTACCCAGTGGTTCTATTTCAGCCTGATGATACACGGCTGATTGGCGGCTCGCCCTCAAGGCGGCGTAAATACCTTGATGGGGTGATCGCGCAGTATGATACGCAATATGGCAGTGACGTGCGACGGTATGAGCGCGTTCTGGCGCAGCGTAATAAATTACTCAAGCAACCAGGTATTACCCAGGACCAATTGTTTTCGTGGGATGTGATTTTGAGCAATTTGGGGGCGCGAATCATTGCAGCCCGCGAACAATATGTCGCCAGGGTGAATATGCAAATTGAGCAGTACTACCGTAAGATTGCTAAGAATAATGCGGAAATTCATGTAGAATACTTTAATCATGGCGAACATACCGCACAATCATTAATGACCCGAATGCACAGCTCGCTCGAGCGCGATAGGATTCTTGGTAGCACCTCAGTTGGGCCGCATCGCCATGATTTCTCAGTGATACTTGCCGATAAGCCATCTGACACAACCGCATCGCGAGGTGAGGTGCGAACGATCATATTGGCATTGAAATATATTGAAGTGGATGTGTTATTTGAATATACCGATCAGCGCCCAATCGTACTACTTGATGATGTGTTCGGGGAGCTAGACGAGCAACGACAAAAGCAACTTCTGACTACTTTGACAGATAGCCAGGTGATAATTACTTCGACTGAGGCGCATGAGGCGAGTCAACATATCTCACTTTAGTTAGCGTTTTCGTCGATTGCGGTATGGTAAATAGTTTTACCGTCCTGGGTAAGGCCGATCGTGATATGACCATTCTCGTCGGTTTTGAATGCTCCGTCGATATTCGTTTTGTCGTTTACTGTTAATTTGTAGGAGCAGTTTACTGAGCCGTCACTAAGGGGTACTCCGCAGCAGCATTTGAGAATACAACGACTGATGCTGGTGGATACGTGTTGCTGACACTCACGAAGTAGTTCGAGACACCGCCTTGAAATGCGGTAAGGTCGTTCTGCGTAATGCCCTGATCGAGTAATGCTGCGAAGCCAATAAGCACTGGCTTGGCGGGATTTTGGCCGTACGTTTCTGGCGTTTGATCAGATCCGTCATCGATTACCTGCTTAGTAACGGGATCGACTTTTTGCGTACTGGTTGGTTTTACGGTAGCCCCATTTGTTGTTGACCGGTTATTATTATAGAATCCATACGCCGCAAGTCCTGAGAGCACTGAAAGCATGATAAAGCCGAAGATGATCAGTAGGTTTCTTTTTTTTGTATCCATGGCTACCTCGCTTATTTACTAATGACGTACATACTATCTTCTGACGCCATACTGAGAATTGTTGATGGGCTAAACGCTGTGTTATTAGTGTCCTTGTGGGCTGAGTCGGCTATCTTCCATTTGCCATCTGCTGTAACACCGCGAATGAGAATATAGTGACCGCTACTAGTAAATGGTAGTGATCCTGTGCCTGACATAATTACGTACGATCCACCTTTAACTGCATTTGAAATAGCAGTAACGTCGGATTGTATTTTGGTAGATTTAAGGCTGTAGTGTTTTGCAAGATCAGGTGCGACTTGGTGGGACGAACCTTGACCGCTTATATACATTCCGTCATCGCCAGCTACCTTGGCGGTTTGATCAGGAGTTATAGCTTGGCCGGTGAGCACCGTGATAATCATTGCCATTGCAGATGGGCCGCAACCTGAAGGCCCGACCGTTGTTGATCCATATGGTGCGTCCGCCCAGCGTGGATCAGTCTGAATGTAGACTGGGAAGCCATCATCGGCCGCAAAGGTTGCTTTACTAGTATTAAACGTACCACTTGCTGTTGTGCTGCCCGTGCAATTTGCAGCGAAGCTGGCACCTGGGGCGATGCCTCCGAGGTCTTTCAGTGCTTTGATTGCGGCGTTGTCGCGATTAGACTGGTCTGGGATACCAGCGCTTTCGTATACCTGTTCGAACATTAGCGATGCGGCAACTGGATCGGTGAGTTTGTCGTACCCTTTATCGAGAAGGGCTTTGCCGTAGCTGCCATCAAGCTCGTTCTTCATCATTTGGAACTGAACCTCTGGGTCACTCCACTGTTTGCCCATGGACGATGCTAGGCTATAGAGAGTGGTTTTTCGGCCGAAAGACCACTGTGCAATACCATGACCTTCACCGCTCGGTACTTCAATATCGGCAAAGTTCCACCCAGACTCCTGGAAGAAGTTGCCGACTGCACCGGCTGCTTGCACTGGGCCGAATGGTTTGCCTCCGTACTCTTTGAATGAGTTTGAGATTAAGAAATTCCAAATTTTTGTTCTATTGTCGCCGCCCATTACAACTGACGCAGTACCCCCTGTTGAGGCTGCCGGTGGTGTTGTATTGAGACCTAGCGACGTCTTGTATGCGATGACATTTGCATAAGCAGTATCGATAAGTGAGAGATCGACGTTATCCTTTACGGCTTTTACGATGTCGTCCATTGTGGCGTCGCCAGGATATGCGAAGAGCGGCATATCCACTTTTGCTTCTAGCGCTTTTACGATTGTCTGTGGAAGCTCGAGTTGATGGGAACCATATCCACTTTTGCCCATGACGGCAAGGTCATCAGTTGTCACGAGGCCTTTAAAGCCAATAGTATCCCGAAGATATGTCACTGCTTTTGGGTTAATACTCACTGGGTCGTCACCCCACCCTGGAAGTACAAAGTTTGCAAGCATCACCGAAGCACTATTTTTGTTACCAAGCTTGGTGTATGGAATAAGATCTTGCTTAAACTGATCGATGTTAGATTTTGAATTTGGCATCACGACATAGGTGTCGTCGGTATTGCCCGTATTGCTGCCGATGCCTGGGAAGTGTTTGAATGTTACGCCAACTTTTTCTGATGTCACACCATCAGCCCAAGCGCCAGCTTTGTCTGCGATTGTATTTGGGTCGGATGAGAACGATCGGTCATATGGTGAGATTGCATTTTGTAAGCCGGTATCGATGTCGAGCACAGGTCCAAGCACTGTCGTGACGCCGAGTTGATTAAGCCGAGTGCCGGTGTCTTTACCGGCTGCGAGTACCTGGGAATCGCTCATCTTCCCGAGTTGTTTTGCAGAAGGTTCCGAGCCTTTTGGCAGCATACGATAAATTTGTCCGCCCTCATCGTCGGTCGCGACGATAAGTTGAGATTTCATACTCGTGTTAATCTCATCAATATCTTTTTTGGGAAGTTTTGACGGATCTTGGATATTGAGATAGACCCCGCCAAGCTGGTATTTTTCCGCTGTTGCCTTGAGATTGTCGATTGATGAATTGTCAAATCCGACATTAAGAATCTGCCCAATCTTTTGTTCGGTCGTGAGTGGTGTATTACTGCCATCGCCGCATTTCTTTGCATCGGGATCGTAGATGATAACATCGTTCTTTGCTCGAAAATCCTTGCCGGCTGCGGCATAGCTTATCGGTGCAACGACCAGGCTTGTTATCACTACCGTGGCAACGATGCGAAATATATTATTAGTCCATTTTTGCATTTACGAAATCTCCAAATACCTGCTGTGGTATACCTTTTGAATACGTATCAGATGCATCAAATGCCGTCGCTGGCCCGAGCAATACTCTCATGTAGTTTGTACTGAGTGATGGATCATTAATTAAAACTTTCGTTGTGGTGCTATCGACCCATGCCATATACCAGTTGTTGGCAAGTCGTTTTACTTTTAGTAACTTGAACGTCGGCTCGTCCTTGCTGTCGTGAAGGTATGGGCTACTTTTTGCGATGGCTGCGGCAACTTCGTCATTACTTCTCGCTGGCGGGTTACTAGTAAGTTGCTGTGAGTTCGTATTTGATACGCTATTTAACATTGCTATTACGACAATAGGCACTACGATGAGCGATATTATGAAGCCTATGATAATTCTGATCGTTGTTTTTGACATAGCCTTTATCCATTCGGGAACGCGTTATCATCTACTGATGGGAGATTGTAGCAATGTGAAGTATTTGGGTCCATTTGTTGTGCCTGTGGCGCGCAACTGAAGCTCCCATTGTGGTTTGTGATATTTACGTACGCTACGTAGGTTTCGTTTTCGCCAGGCACGTCTACATACATACTATAGCCACCAGCATCATCATATCCAAGATCTTGGCGAACTGTGGCGGTGAGTTTCTCTGCATCCGGCCCATATTTTTGTCGCAAGATAAATGCTAATTGGTTTTTGAGGTATTTTGCGGTTGTTTCATCTATCGCACTTGGCATATGATTAATTGTAATCGTCAGTTGTGCTGCTGCTTTAGCGCGGTCTTCGCTACTTGCATTCCTCAGGTTGGTGGTTTTGAGGTTAATTGGTTGACTTTTGTGATACTGCATATAACCAAGTGCTCCGAGCCCAGCGACAAATAGTACGCCAACAATGATGAGTAGCTTTTTATGACTTAGGATGTTTGTGAGTATGTTTTCCTGCATTAGTTTGACCCTCCTCCCCTATGAACGCGTGCAATTGCAACAACGCTAGACTGCGAGTAGATCGCTTTGCCTGCTGCGGTTGTAGTGCCGTATTTTCCTGGTCCACCGGAGAAGTTGTAGTCCTCAATGGTAATCTGGCCGTTATTGTTCGAAAGAATTACGAACACGTGGCCTGCTGAGTTGCTTGAGTTTACACTTACGATGTCTCCCGGTTGAGTATCAGCCAGGCTTTTTACCGGATCGGCCATTTTATTGGCAATTAGTGCCGGTGCTACCTGGTTTCCATTGCCGAGAGCAAGGCTTGAACCGAATCCTGGAAGCGGTTTGTCGTGAAGTAGCTGCTCAAGGTTGCTGCCATCCGACTTAAGAAGTGCGCCATACCACTGCTGGGCAGCGCGCCATGCGGCGAAGGAGGCACATTGACCTGGAAGCATACCGAGCCACGAGTCGCTTGTACACGCTGTTTTACCGAAAGACGCTTTTAAGCACCCTTCGGCGATTTCTCTAAATTTAGCTGGTACATCATCTTGCCCACTTGTGCCTGCCGCGGTCGAAGTTGTTGCATTTGAACTACCATCAGTACTGTCGGGCGATACCTGCCCGATGAAGCGGATTGCATCATCGTAGAGTTGATACTCGGGTTTGTAGTTTTTGCCGTCCTGCATACAGGTATCGGTATCGTAGACGTTGCTACCTTCTTCGTTTGCAAACTCTGGGTCGGCTTCGGTGCGTTCGGGATTGTGACATTTTTGTGCGTAAGCGTCGAGGTCGGTGCCCGGAATAATACTAAGCTGAGGTTCGCCTGTCGTCTGATCATTACCAGTATATGCCACTTGTGGGTTTGGAGTATCAACAAGTTTATCGAGGATGTCCTGAAAACTATATTGCTTCTGGAAAATAACCTGCGGACTTCCTGTTACGGTAACTGCAATGCTATTGTCTTGGTAGAACGGATCTTGGACCTGATCGCCGATCTCTTTTGGTGTTGGTTGCGTGTCGTCGGCATGTGCTGCAAAGAGGCTTGGAATATTGAATGGCAGCGAGGCCATGGAAAGCAAAGTTGACGGAAGGCTTAGTGAAGCAGATATACCGATCGTTTTCTGTATGCCAAACATCGCAGAGCCAAGCATTGAATAAGGATTCTTTAGATCAAATGGTGTATCCTTTGCTTGGTACTGCATATCCGCAACGTATGCGTTGCTGTAGGTCTGTTGTGTTTGCTGGTAGGCTGCAGCGCGCCCATAGTTTGCCATAGTTCCACCTGATGCAATAGCATTCTTTGATTCGTAAGCATCCCAGCCTGTACCAAATCCCATAAACGCCGAGACCCCATTCTTTACAAATCCGGCAATATTGCCACCGGCAAGAGTATCGACAATATAGCCCATACCGAAGGCACTTGCACCCGCTGCCAAGAGGCCGACTTTTTCCCACGGACTCATACTCTTATATAATGTTGTGAAGGCGCTCCAGGAGCTTTTAGCGGCATAGCGCAGCAGACCATCTTCACTGACTTTTTCACCTTGTTTTTTTAAGAAATCTTTAATTGCGGTCTTTCCGACACTTTCGGTTATTGTTTTGATTGCGGATTGGAAACTAAGTTTAATAGAGGCCATAATTCCCTCTTCCGCAGCCACACTGCTACCACCGCTAAAGAGACCTACAATGAATGATCCGGCTGTTGCAACGATCTGAATACCAATATTTTGTGCAATCTTACAAACATCTTTGAGGAATTTCCTTCCTTGCCCGGCGCTACCACCTGAGAATCCAAGAGATGCATATTTGGCAACTTCACCGAAGAGACTGTGAACGGCATGCATCGTCATATAGAGTGCAAGCATTGCTTGCCCACCGATGGCTGATACCGCGCTTGGTTCACTTGAAAGGGTCCCACTGAATAAGAAGGCTGCGTATGAGGTTTCGTCGAATGACTGGCCAGTGGTCGGGTCTTTTTGTTGGATAAGATCCATTAAATATCGGGTCGATTCGCCATCATCATCGCCCGCCTTAGCCTTTTCGATTGTGGCTCGAATTGTCATAGCGAACCGTATGATATTAGCAAGTGCAACTGTGCGCGCCAGGACATTTGCGGTATTGGCGACGTTATAAATCGTACACATCGTATCGACTGGTCCGAGTGCGTTTACGTAGCCCCAGACCTTACCTCCGATACCCTTTGTTGCGTCGCCTGCAAGATCGGTGCCTTCCCGGCCCATTGCTTGTCCAAAATTGCCATTATTGCTATTTGCTGCAAGGGTGGGGCTGATGTCGCCTTTTGCAATTGCGGCCTGCTCGTCTGTAATTTTTCCTTGAAGATCACCTGCAAGTTTTGTGGCTTCTTCCTTCTCGCTTGCGTTTGGATCAATCCCGTTTTTATCTTTCTGCTCGTTTGTCCCTGATCCTGAAGTATGACTGTCCGTTCCTTCGATCGATTCAGTCATCAGTTTTTGAGACTTCTCTTTATCGTCTTTCCCTGATATATCTGGATTTGGATCTATCTTGAATAAGCTTTTTACCTTGGCGGCAAACGCACTTTTTGAGGATTTCCAGTACGAACCTCTTGTAAACAGCATAGAGTTACGAAACGCGGCATTTGACCGCATGGCATTTTTGAATTCGGTGCCTGCATGATATGTCTGCCCCTCGAATTTTATACTCGTAAAAGTTGTCTTTTTTGTAACTGAGTTATATTTAGCACCCTCAAGATCAACGCCGTTTGCCTTTAGCTGTTCGATTTCGGTATCGCGTAGACCCCTGATCTTATTGGCTGATGATGACACACTATCTTTATTCGTAAAGATACGGAAACCGGTATAATCACTGTCGTATTGTCCTAAACCGCGCATCATACTCTTGCTGTCTTGGTTGCCAATCATACTAAATGGTAATTCTGCGGCGCCGAGGAATGGGACAGCTGCGCCCCCACCTAACAACGCAATAATTGCGGCGGTCGCACCCTTTTTCTTGAGGAGTCCCTTCGCTTTTTGTCCAAACCCTTTTAGACCACCTTGATTTTGCGGTGACTGCTTACCTGTGACATTATTTTCCCATTCACTCCCCGTACTTTCACGATCACGAACGTCATCGCCTAAGTCATCCGATGTGTTAGTTTGTTCGTTCGTTTCAGTAGTCGCACCGTTGTTAGAGCCGGAATTTTCCATTCGACTCAGCGTACCCGCTGAGTCGAATCTATTCTTCCAATGTTGCTCACCTGGGTTTAGGTCTTTTGAATTTGGATCGTTAGTCGCCATATCTCATGTATACTTTCGTGGTCCTATGCATTCCCTTGTCCACTATTCTGACCCTGCCCATTTTGCAGTAGGGCCTGTGGATTTGTAGTGATAAGCCCTGTTTCGGTATCACTTGCAATGATTTGAATATGCACATGATTCTGCCCAGCAAAGAACAACCCCTGTCCCACTGGGAAGTTGGCAAGACGTTTACGCTCTTCTTCAGTAAGTTTGAATACATCCGATAGCACATCGACAGCACTTGAAGATTGTTTTAGTAGCAGCTGCATACTAGAGTTTGCAACGATTGCACGTCCCATTTTGCTGCCCATAAAGTCTTCTACATCCTGAGTGATCGTAGTGAGCCCAAGGAAGTATTTACGGGCGCGTTTTGCAAGACTAAAGAGGAAGTTTGCAGAATCGTCATACTTCATTAGTTGCCATGCCTCATCAACGATGAGCATACGTTTGCGTTGAACGGTGCGGGTAATATTCCAGATGTGGCTTAGGACAATGTACATTGCTACCGGGCGGAGTTCATCCTCAAGGTCGCGGATATTGAACACCACCATGTTGTTGTTGATATCAATGTTACTTTGTTGACTAAAGATGCCAGCAAAGGTGCCACTTGTGTACTTGCGAAGACGTTGTGCAAGTTGTGGCCCAGTGCCGCCCATATGGAGGAGTGTGTCATATAAATCGCTAATTGTTGGTGGGATAGAGTTATGTGTAAGCGGGTCGCTGGTAATACCAACACGTGCGTATGTGTCGATAAGGCCTTGGTCAAGATCGGCTTCTTCAGCAGGCGTAAGACCGGCCATTATCTGTCCGTTTGCTGCCATTTGTGAGCCACCCAGCATTAAGCGTAACAAGCCGTGAAGTGTCACAAGGTTAGCGCGCAGAGCATCGTCAGCTTCATCGCTATCAATAACGCGCGGTAAATCGAATGGATTGATGCGTGTATCACTACTAAGACTAAGGCGAATATAGCTCCCGCCTACCGCATCAGAAAGCTTTTGATATTCATTTTCAGGGTCAATAATTAATATATCTGCACCGAGCATCATACTACGCAGTGCTTCGAGTTTCACGGTAAACGATTTACCGGCACCAGACTTTGCAAATACCACCATATTGGCGTTCTCTAGGCTGTAGCGGTCAAAGATTACAAGGCCATTATTATGCATATTAATACCGTAGAGCACGCCTTTTTCTTGAGTGAGGTCGGCACTTGTGAACGGGAAACTTGTGCTAATTGCACCAGTGTTCATATTGCGGCGAATTTGCAACTGATCGGCCATTTGCGGAATGGTACTATTAAGCCCTTGCTCTTGTTGACTCGAAGCAGTCTTTGTATACACTAGTTGCTGTCCAAAGAGTGTCTCAAGCGCGTGTTGCACGAAGCCGAGCTCTTCAAGACTGTCAGCATACATTGTTACATACAGGCCATAACGGAAGAAACGCTCAGACCCAACTTGTAGCTGGTCGCGAAGCTCTTCGGCATCTTGCAACGCGGCCTCTTTTGCTGGGTCGCGGGTACGTCCCTTTTCAGAATTTATTGACATATCGGCTTCGAGTTGCGTCACCTTCTTGCGGAGGTTATTAAGTACAACTTCGGTTTCAACTGGGTAGACAAACATGCTAATATCGATTACTTGATCGATATTAATGAGCCCAGATAGCCATCCGGTGTATAGTTCGCGCGGATAGCCATAAATGTACATCGTACGGCCGTACTTGGTGCCAATACGGAAGTGACTTGAGTGAATCTCGAGACTACTTGGTGCAATTAGGTCGCGTAGTGTGGTCATTCCCTTCAGGAAGGCTTGTTCCACCTCTGCTTGCTCACGCGCACGTTGCTGGGCGGCAATGTCGACTGGATCTAGTTTTTTCTTAGCCACTACAGTTGCCCTCCGGGTTGCATAGGTGATCGCGATTGATTTGGTGATGGCGCTTTGCGGACATAGGTTGACGTTACATTATTGAAGTCTGTTAACGGCTCACGTACTGCCGTGTCAGGGTTGTAGACATTGTAATATAGCTCACCAAGCTGTTTGGTGTTAAGCTGCGTGGATTGTACGCCCACTTGCAGAAGTCCACTTAATACAGCATCGACACGGTTTTTGATCTCATCCTTAGCTTTTTCATACGTGACTTTGTCAATCTTAGTTATCGTATTATTAGTTTTTGTGCCACCAAATACTTTGCCGAAAAGACCTTTGCCTTGTTCGACTACACTTGACATGTCCCCTGCTGGGAAGTACGGGACAACAATAAAGAAGCTTTTATCCATAATGTTTGCTTCTTGAGCAAGCGCATCGATGAAGTTAATATAATCATCCATCAAGACATTAAGAAGCATGTTGTCATTATTACGACGAATATCCTCGAGTTTATCGAGGTACGGTCCAATATCAACGCGTTGCGAGCGAATGAAGATTTGGATCGGGAAATACAATGCGTTGAGAAAGTTTTGGTAGCTGAATTCGACGCCTTCACGCTCGCGAGAACTCATAAGGTCGAAGTTAATCGATTTACATGCAATAACCGCCCTAAAACTGCCATCGGCCATAATCACCATACTGTCACGAAGCTCAGATAGTAATAGTGAATTCTGAGTGGTTGTCGCCCTCTTTTTTATGGGTTGCTCAGTTTGAGGGGCTTGTGCAGACTGTTGCTGTGGTATTTGCTGCATCATCGGTTGCTGTGGTGGTGTAAATTGCTGTTCGGGCAGAGGGGTTGCGTTAAAAGATCCCGGTGCTTGTTGCATCGGTTGCTGTGGCATCTGATTTGCACCTGGCGCGTTTGGCGGCACATTCCCTCCCATTATTACCTCTACTGCGACCTAGTGAAGTGAAATGAACACCTCACTGCTATCCTCGTCAGCCTTATGCTGAATTCGATTAGCCTCACGCTGGATCGTTTCGATAGATAAATCAGTGTTACTTGCAAGATTAATTATATCAGGTGAGATGGCCTTTTCGCTAGTAGTTGGAGCCACATCGGCTGCAGACTGTGATTGCGTAGGGGGCGACGGTGCTGGGTTGTTCTGAACTACGGGTTGGGTTGGCAATTGGGACTCTTGTTCAAGTGGCTGGATCACCGATTGATGGATTGCGTTTGGGTATGGGTTGAATTGAACGCTTGGGTCATTGTATTGTGGCTGTGCGGGTTGCGGGGCTGGAGCTCGCTGCGACAATGAAGCATATGGATCGGTGACCGGCGGCACATACACAGATTGAAGTTGTGGCTGAACTGGCGCTTGTGCCACCTGTTGCTGCATGCGCGCCATCATTGATTGCTTGCGGCGTTCATCTGCTTGATTGATCATCGCACCGAGTGATTGTGAAACCCCGCCATTTACATCCAACACATCCTCTGTCTGCTGGGCTTCAAAATATGCATCAGAGATCATCGAGTTATTAGCTGGTTGTGCTGTATGGCGTACTGCCCACCCTTGAGTATCGGCAATATCAGCGAGATACGATAATCGTCTCTCGGCTTCAGTTTCAGTAATATCCTTGGTTCGTTGAACTTCTATTACTTTTGGAGCGGTAATCTCAATGAGTGACTCAATGCCATCAGGCTCCCAGGTACGACGATGCGGCTTTAGATAATATGATATCAATGCACCTAAATATACCTCCATTGGCTGGTCTTTGCGCAGCGGTAGTGCAAGGGCACCAAAGAATAGAATGAATGGCAATGGAATAATTGCGAGCCCAATAAAGAGTTGACCGAGTCCCCAGGCTAAAGCGATTGAAATTGCAACAATAATTAAATAGATAAATTGGCGCAAGCTAAAGGGGCCAAGAATCTTATCATCCGCCTCAACATCCTGCGCCACCTTATAGACTGCCATACTATATTAAGTATAGCATTAGCTCAGTGGAAATAACGGCTGTTTTGCTCCAGTAAAGACCGGATTAGCCCAGTACTACAACATTAGACTAGCTTTAAGAGATGATAAGGTGTATACTTGCTCGCACAGTACGTTAAGGCAATGGTTGACTAGTAGCTACCTATCTGTGCTTGACGCGTGTCTTGTGACAAGGGTGGTATTGACAATTAGGCTAAAATTTGCTATAACAGAACTGTCCATTACGGTTAAACTTAATCGCAGTTTTTATTCACTGCAAAGGAGAACCAATACTTATGGCTGAACGAATGAATCGAGGCCACAACAAATTAAAGCCATGGGAGCGATTAGGCAGTCTTGCCGCAGTTGTTGCTCTTGGTACAGCAGCAATTGCAGGTTGCGCTAGCGAGACAGTGGCTGCAGGTCACGGTCCCGATCGCCCCGCTGCTTCGGCGTCGGCTACTCCAGGTTCAAGTGAAAGTAGCCCAGCGCCAAGCGAATCAGCAAGCACTTCACCAGAGAAGACCAAGTCTTTTGAAATGGGCGAAACTGTACTTACCAACTCAACAGTATACAACGAGTTAAGTGAGCTTGGCCAGACGGATGTTGAGAAAAATGCACAACTAAGTTTTATGGATTTTGAAAAACTCCCTCTAGAAGAGCGCGCTATGGTAGCGCTTGTTTTATCTGATGCGCACAGTAGCGAATACCTTGAGGGTGCTAAAAATGTCATTCTACCAGGTAACTATAAGATGAATAAAGATGGACTTCGCGTTAAGGCCTCTCTTGGCGATGTGCGCGTGCCTTCATCTAGCTATATCCCAGATAGCGAGAAGGCGAAAAATAAAGATGGGAAAGTGAGCGTTGCGCAAGACCTGTATTACTGGACGCTAAATTCTACTCCAGAAGACGTTGTTGCGTCAAATAATGGTCAGCCATACTTCCAGGTGCAGTTTGAGCGTGGGATTGCAGCTGCAATGGCAAGTACTGGCAACCCTAAATTGCTTGAAGATGCAAAAAAAATTATGGGTGGTTCTCTTTATCATGGTAGTGAAGGCGTTGCTAATGCTAGCGGTCCTGCTTACGACGTAAATGAATGGGGTCATCTTACTGAACGTATTAACGAACTTCGTACTATGAGTGAGACCAAAACTGATACCCTTAAGTATCTTGGTTATCCTGATGCTGTCTCTGATCGCCACTACTTTGCAAATGTAATAGGTGGTCCTTTCGATGGTTACCCAGCAAGCGTTACGCTTGGGTTCCAGACTTACAACCCCGATACCCAGTCAATGAAAGATGGTGTTAATAGTGATGGTGCTGGGGCTGCGGCATATCACGATGTTGTATTTGAGGATAAGGATGGGCGTTCACGGTCTACTTGGGTCGAGTCTGAGACGACCGCAAGTCCTGATGGTGCTGGCATCGGTGTGCTCATGCCAAACCCTACTAAATAGTTAGCATAGTATATGTATATAAAAACACCATTCGTTTCTCGAGTGGTGTTTTTATATAGCACTAGCTTTTTGTTACTGCATACGCTTTAATATGTAGTATGTATAGGCGGGTGCTACTTCTTATAATGGCGGTGATCTTACCAGCGTCTGCTTTGATGGCTGTCTTTCCACAAATCGCTGACGCCGATGGTACCCCTGCTCCGTATTTTGCTCCTGCCGTGCTTGATGCCGCTAAAAAAAGTACCGAGCGTAACTCAATTGCTATGTGCTTGGGCTACCAAGAGGGGGCTTCCGTTAGAGATAGTAATTACGGTTCTGATATTGATCCAAAGGTTATCGCAAGTGGTAGTTGGTTCTCAGGTTATACGTCGGTGCGTCAATGGTCCGACTATAACAATGGTGATAATGGGACGGGTTGCGATAAAGTTAATGCAGGCGCATCCTTGCAAGACCTTGGATTTACGAGTGGCAACATTCAAGCTGCTTGCGGGCTAGCTATTTTTCGTCAAAATGGTAGCGACTGTGTTAACGGCACGGGAAACATGGAATATAAAGGCAAAGGCAAGCAGGATCTCCTTAACAATATAGACAAAGTCTACAAAGGAACTCAGTTCGGTAAGGAATATAGTGCCGAGCAATTCTACGTAATGGCCATGAGCGTTATTATGAGTGATAAGGCATGCAAGGCTTCACCAATTGCTCTTGGATCGACAGCTAGTGCCGACCAGAAGGCGCAGGCCGATGCGACCATTACTGTCGTAGGTCCAGATGGTGTGGCTACGGCAGTACTTTATAAGTTTAATGGCAATAAGGGTACGAGTTGGTCCTTTAGAAATGACATAGGTGGTGGAACCGCTTATGTCTCAGATAAATGTAGCGAGCTCGCTGGTGTTGCAAACCAAAACGCTAATGCCTATGCCAAGTGGGTAAGCGCTAACCAGCCAGGTTCTCCTGGAAACCCAGGTACGTGTGAGCAGTACGCGAGTCTTCAAATTGGCACACCGGTGACTGCACAAAGTGCATCGCAAAAGACCCAGTATAGTAAACTCCTTACTGCTTGCAACGATGGGCTTGCTAATAAAACGACCCCTGATTATTGTAAAAAGTATACTGCCGCAGATGAGAATGCTGCATGTATCTATGGTTTTGGCACTGCACTTGCGAGTACGCCATCGGGCGATACCACTGATACACCTACGGCGGGCGATAAGCCAACGTGTGGTATACAGGGTATTGGTTGGCTTGTGTGCCCGGCTATGACCTTTATGGCAAAGATTGCCGACGAATCCTATTCTTTTCTGGCTTCGAATTTCTTAAGTGTTAATACCAATCTAATAACACAGTCGCAATCAACATGGGCTAAATTTCGCGATATAGCCAACGTTATATTTGTGATAGTACTTATCCTGATAATCTATTCACAGATTACCGGTATTGGTATGACCAATAACTCTCTTAAGCGTAAATTGCCTAGGCTGCTTGCATTTGCAGTTTTGGTGAATATGTCGAACTATATCTGTCTCGGTGTGGTTGATCTTAGTAACTTTACTGGATATGCTTCCGCGCAGTTCTTTAATGGTCTTACAATCGGTGGTGGAACTACGGACGGTGGCGCCCTTGCTTCGGTAGGTTCTGGAATTACGTGGGCTGGGGCTGTCGGTGCTGTTCTTGTTGCTGGAGTAGGTGTTGCTTTGGCTATTAGTGTGCCTGTACTTCTTGCGGCAGGCCTTGCCATCGCTCTTATCGTATTAATATTAGTTGGACGAGAAGCAGGGATCGTCATTCTCGCTGATATCGCTCCGGTCGCTATTGCCCTTGGTTTGCTCCCAAATCTTGAGCAAGTACCCAAAAAGTGGTGGAAGGCGATGTTTGCTCTATGTGTGGTCTTTCCTGAGGTTGGTATACTATTTGGTGCGACTCATATGACGGCAGTTATTATTGCAAATACTGGCGGTAGCTCTGGCCAGGATATTACTCAATTTGTAGCGCTTGGTGTTTCGGCCATCCCTTTAATTGCTGTGGGACCTATTCTTAAGGGGTCTCTCAGTGGATTGAGTGCAATCGGATTGGGTGCAGTTGGCGCGAAGCTTCAAGGTGCGGCGAATAAAGCTTCTGGCAAAGTTGGCTCACAGGTAAAAAGCACATCTCGTTTAGGTGCTGCGATGGCTGATATGAAGCAGTTTCGTGGGCAGCAGCGGCAGATTAGGCTTGCTAAAGGGCGGGGTTCAAGCCGAAGCGCGTTAGGTGTTGTTGGTCGGGTCGTCGGTGGTAAGAAGTATAACGAACGTGCACGCCTGCATGCTGAAGGTCTTGAGAATAAAGAATACGAGGAAGATGTTAAAGCCGCAACCGAATACCAGGCGCGCCACACCACTTTTGACCAGAAGATGAGGCTTGCAACAGGTCAGCCCGCAGAGGATGGTGGTGCTGAGCCAACGGAGACGGAACGAGATGCGGCGGTTCGCTTCATGATGAGCAGTGGGAACTTTACGGAGCGACAACAGGTATTAGCTAGTGTAGGTAGTATGACTGGTGGCTTGAGGCGTTCAGCTATTAATGGCGCGCGAGCTAAAGGTGATACCGGTGTATACGGTAGTAGCACACTCGGTAGACTTGAAGATACAAGTGGTGCAACACCTGGTAGCGCAACAGGTCAAGATGTGGACGCTGTGCGCGCAATACTTGATCAAGGTACGACAAATAGGATTAATACTGGTGATCTTGCCCCTGAAACATTCACACGCGATGCCTACACTGCTGGATATGTTGCTCAGCAGGTGCAGAACGCTGAAGAGGGCGCAAAGACACAACTCGCACAAAGTCTTACCAACTATGCGGCCAGTGACCAGGGTAAGAAGACTGCTGCTTCACTGCAAAGTCATATTGATACCGTAGTTAATACTGCGCCCGCTGGTACTGTTCAGCCTGCGTCTGCGACACCAATAGCACCTGCTGGTCAAGTCCAGGGACAAGCAACGCTTACTATTCCTCATGGTGGTAATGGCACCCCACCTCCCCCAGGAATGACTCAGCAATCAAGCGGCCTCTTTGTGCCATCGAATATGAATAATGGTGGTACTACCCCACCTTCCCCGCCGCCAGCGCCTTAATAATATAAAACCGCCATTTCTGCGGTTTTATATTAGAGCATAAGGCAATATGGATTGAATGGAATCTAAAGCTAGATACTTTCACCGGGTGCGTTTGTAAATGCATCGTGAAACGGTCTATTTCCTGTGTGAGATGCGGAGCTGTATGCGAGGATTATGCTATCATCTTCGGCATCATCTATAGCTAATACTTCAAAGTTGTAGAGGCCATTATCTTGCTTAACGGCGTTTGAAATGCGCGCATCCTTTACGTACCTGATGTCCCAGGCACCAAACTCAAGGGCTTCTGACGGCGTAACTACGTGTCCGCGCGAGAGGTGCCCATCGGGGCTAAATTCCCAGTTTACGATTGAAAGATCGTATGGGTCATTTGAGTTGGGTTTACTCCCAAAGCGTATGCTAGAACTATCTACATAGAGGCCGCTCTCTCGCCTCGCGGATTGGTCGATCGCAATACAAAGAAGTGCTCTATCGGTGAGTTGATCTTTAATTACTTGGAGTTTTTCCCTGTATTCGATGGCTCCTTTCTGTAGCCTTGTCTTTTCATCGTCTTCTAAATTAAGGTTTCCAAAATTACCGCTCGCAATTTGGTTTGTTTCGGGATAGATGAGTTCGGGCGGACTGAATTGATTTAGTGTTCTTGCAGCCGTTTCGAGGCTTACTCGTTTTAACTCTGAATTATGTGACATAGAGCCCTCCTGTTTAAAATTTATGGACTAAGAGTTAGTGCGTGGGTTGTAAAGATTACCTGCAAATTGCTCAAGTTCCTCAGCAGATTGCGCACTCGTGTTCTGGCGGACTGTAGGGGTGCGGAGAACATCAGCAGCCATTTGCTTCATGCGATCACGCTCGGCGAAGAATTTATTCCTAAGATTATTGCGGGCATCGTCTTCAGTAGCTGAAGGATTTGCAATCCTAAGGTCTTTCAGTTCGCTCTCAACCTTACTTTCTATAAGGTTGTTAAACTGTGTTGCAGCACGCGTATCAGTGTTAACATCTGCGAACAACATTTTAAGAGATGCAACATTGGCTGTTGACAGTGAGCCTGTCTTAATGCGGCCTTCAAGAACTTCGCGGAGTGAGTGGTACTGCCAACTATCCTCACCCTTGAAATTACCCTTAATGATCTCGTCTAATGTGATGTCTGCAATTGCCGGAGCGATAGATGAAATACCGCTCTTGATTGCTGCTTGCTGAATTGTACGACGGTATGCATGGTTTACTCCACCCTCACCCGTAGACATCAATACGTCCATTTTTTCTCCATGAGAGCCCACAGAGAAGATTTCCTCTGCAGCCATGTCGCGGACGTGTTCGTCGGCAACCTTGAATGTGTGGAGTACCTTGTTTGGATCTTTTTCGTCGACAATAACGGCGTCTTTCTCACCCTTCGCAAGAGCGGCAATTTGACCTGCGCTAATCTTGAAGTGGCTTGAAAGCTCCTTCTGGTGTGTAACTTCTTCTGCGAATTCTTTACGATGTTGTGCTACGGATGTTGCTAAGACAGCGTCTTGGTTGCCGACACCGGCGGCATACGCGCGAATTCGGGAACCATCGACGCGTAACTCGTTGTCTAGGAGTGCATCATTAATTTGTGCGCTAAGTTTATGTTCGGCAGCTGACTTAGCCATGCCTGCGACTTGCGTTTCGACATGTTGGGTATTGATATCTCGCGCAATCTTTAGGATATCGCTTTCGAGCGTAGGATTACTGCCGCGGAGATTCTGAATATGCACAGGGGTGTCGGCAGAGAAGGCGATTTCCGCGTGCATCTTATCTAGCTTCGCTTTTGCTGTGGCTGCACTCATTTCACTTGCCTTCACGCTCAGTTCAAGTCTGTTGAGCCCGGCGTCGGTACGTACCGCATTATCCCAGTTTGCCTGGTGAGTGTTCTCGACGCGCTTTTTCTCTGCCTCGACAACACGTTTAGCGCGGTCGACATCGTGGCCGGCGTGTGAATCCTCAAATTCATTGTGAACGCGAGTTTTATCAATTTCGGCCATTTGCTGGCGCTGAGTTAACTGATGGCCACCACCACTGCGGAGCAGCGTGTTCTCGATTTCTTGCTTTTCAACACCTAGGTTGCGTGATTGCAGCTCAAGCTGGCGACCACGCGCACTGTTCGCGAACACATTTTCTACTCGCTGTTTTTCGTTTGCCGAGCTACGGTTCATTGCTTCAATCGTATGACCTTGACGGGTTGCAGCGAAGCGGTTCTCTGCCATTGATTCATATGCCTTGCGTTTGCCATCAATACGGCGGCGACGGGTATCAAGTGCTTTGGTGGCATTGTTAAGCGGGTTGCGGTTAAAATAGCGATTTTGTCCAGCAAGTACTTTGTTTTTACGCTCTGCGGCCATACCCTTTGACCAGTTTCGGGTACGGTCGATTAGTCCGCGATTTGGATTGTTAACAATGCCAGCAACTCTACCGATAATATTACCGCTGAATTTGATAAGGAGCGGTGTAATAACAATTGGCGCTACCTGAACGGCCATTCCTAGGATGATTGTAATAAGGCTGCCGTTTGCACTCTGGACGATTGCCATACCAGCGATCTGTGCTCCGCTGAAGATAACTGAGAAGATTGGAAAGAGCAGTAACATTGTCATTAATGTCTCGCGCCATTTATTGAAGTATTTTTCGGTGTTCGGCATTGTGTATGCGACGAACGCGAGCGGTGCTACGATGATAAGAATTGTAATAAGTGCTTGTCGTGCAGCAAGTATAATAAGTGCAATAAGTGCAGATATGACGGCACCAAGTAGGATTGGAATGAGAAGGAATATAGTACCACTTACGGTGTTGGCTGCAATGAAGAGTCCGCCGCCGATCACCGCACCAGTTGATAGTGCAACCGTAGCAACTTGCTGCCAAGAAGGAATGCTCCCTGAGTAATTGCTGCCGACGCTAAATTTATCCATTAAGGCTACGAACATATTATGTATGGAGTACCCAAGGAAGTTAGAAGCATCGACTGCGGCTGCACATACCCAGAATGATGCATTTACTAAGATTGCCGCAAAGATGAGGCGTGGTAGCATGTTCTTTACACTGTAGTTGCTAAGGCCGAGATTAGTGATTTGTGAGTATACAATCACCATAAATACAATAACGAAGGCTACGTTTGCGATATCTCGAACAGTTGCCCATAGCTGGTAGATTGAGGTATTAGTGTCACTGGTGACTGTTTTTACCTCTAGAAATCCAGAGATGATATTGTAGATTTTGTCCATGCCCTTGGCGATGAAGTTTACCGTTGGGCAGACAAGCCAGCCGATGCCGCCAAGTGTGGAGTTGTCACAGCCCGATTCTTGCTTTGAAGAGTCGGTGCTACCTTGATTTCCATCAGCAGCAATTGTAATCTTGGTTGGAGTTGATGGATTTGTGTAATTGTTTGGTGGTACGAAGTCGTATGACTCGTAGAACCCTGATGTTGCCTTGGTTGCATCGCCTGTCATAAAGATGAAGTATGCTTTGCCCGCGTTGTCGGTGTAGCGGTACCCCGTTGTGTCCGGCGCGTTATTTGTAATGTCGCTTGGCATTTCCGCGGCGGTGACCGTCGTGTAGTTATTGCCCTGATAGACAATCCCGTTGCCATTTCGAGTAGCGCCATCATCGGCGTATGCTGCTGGTGTTAGTAAAGAAGCTACGCTGAAAAAGGTCATTAAGAAGGCCATGACCAAGACTGAAAAACGCTGCAGCGATAATCTACCCTGCAGAACACTTATGCTTTGCTCCCACATATCTGTTAAATACTACCATTTTTGACTATAAAAGTCAATACATTAGACCACATTTAAGACGGTTATGGTAGAGACTACTTTACAGACGAAAGCTGTACCTATAGTATAGTGTTATAAGGAATTCACCATGAAATCAAAAGTAACCCTCTACCTCACCTCCCTACTCGTTGCAGTATCAATTGGGTTTAGCATTTTTGACCAACCAGCAGCAGCACTTACGTGTGCTGTGTTGCCGCAAAGTATTTGTGATAAAGCCCAGTCCAACCAGCAAGGAGGTAATACCTCTGATACATCTGCAGTACTCGCTCTTTTACAGTGGGTAATTGGTGTTCTTACGGCTGGTGTGGGTGTTGCTGCGGTAGCCGCATTTATCTATGCAGGTATTACCTATGCGAGTGCCGACGGTAGTGCCGAGCAGGTTAAAAAGGCGAAATCGATTATGCAAAATACCGTTATTGGGCTTGTTACATTCGCCGTGATGGCGTTGGCGCTGCAATTTATTATTCCGGGAGGTGTTTTCTAGTGCGCAGGTTTTTTGTATCATTGATGATGCTATTCAGTTTGGGCGCTGCAACACTTGCCCCAGTTGCAGTGGTTGGCGCTACGGCTTACGCGGCATGTGAAGATGGCCCTATTTTGGGTATTACACGTTGGTATCGAGGCTTGCTTGATGATAGTTGCAACATTAAAGCGCCGGGTAATGGTAACGATGACCTTGCTATATTTATTACCAAGATTATTCTAAACGTTGTGCAGGCAGCACTTGCGATTGCTGCATATATCACAGTATTTTTCATCATTAAAGGTGGCTTTAACTATATGACAAGCGCTGGATCACCGGATGGCATGAAAAGCGCTAAAACAACAATTACTAACGCAGTGATTGGTTTGGTTATTGTGCTCCTTTCGGCGATTATCGTTAATACGATTGCGGGAGTTCTATAAATGATTACACCATATTTATACTATGCGGCGGGTTTAATTAACCAGAAGGCATCAGGTATCCCTGATGCAACTAGCTTTAGTATCAAAAATGTTCTTAATGCTGTGTATTTCTGGGCGGGAGCCATTGCAGTTATTGTTATTATTGTGGCGGGCTTTTACTACGTCACCTCGGCCAATAACTCTTCACAGATTGTTCGTGCTAAAAATGCAATTTTTTCAGCAGTTATTGGTCTCGTTATCGTGCTTCTTGCCTTCGGCATTACTAATATTGTTATTTCAGGAGTGTCATAATGAAATTACGACTGCTTGTTGTTGTAGCTATGCTCGTAGGACTTTTTGCCATTAATGTAGTCGGTGCGCCAGTAAGTTCAGCGGCTGTTGATATATTTGGTGGCTGCAAGGATGGCGTTGACTGTAGTTCTGTGCAGTCAAAACAGACTCTTAATACGCAGATCTGGAATATCATTCGTACCGCCCTTACTATTTTGGGTGGGATTGCCGTTGTCGTTATTATCGCTGGTGGCATTATGTACACAACGTCAGCCGGCGATCCAAGCAAAGTGACGGCAGCGAAAAATACGATACTATATTCTGTCGTTGGGCTTGGAGTTGCAATGTCGGCAGCAGCTATTATCACCCTTGTTAATAATTATTTCGGATAACCGTAAAGGAGAAACTATGAGAAAGAGGATTCAATCAATTATTGCAGCATTTATACTGAGTGTCGGTTTTGGCGTGATGATGCTCGCCCCTACTACTTATGCGGATGATAAGAAAGCTACTCCTCCCAGCGGTACCTCTAGCGATGCGGGTTGTACGGATGCGAAGAGTTGTGTAACCAATGGCCTTCAGGCTACTGGCGGTACGAGCTCCAAGACAAGTATTAGTGATATTTTCAAGACTATCGTTAATGTCCTCCTCTTCGTTATTGGGGCTATATCCGTCATAATGATTATTATCGGTGGTATTAAGTACACTACTTCAAATGGAGATAGCTCATCGGTAACAAGTGCAAAGAATACGATACTCTATGCGGTTATTGGGTTACTTGTATCGATGTTCGCCTATGCGATTGTCAACTTCGTTGTCACCAGATTCATATAAAGTGCTTAACAGTTGGCGAATCTTTTGATATAACTATAATAAAGCCTATAACGAAAGGAATTAAATAATAATGAAGATTAACATTAAGCGACACTTGCTTGCCCTTGTGGCGGTGCCTGCTTTAGCGTTAAGCGTATCTGCCATTGCAACCCCAGCGTTTGCTGATTGTACCGGCTCAGATGCTAATAATTTAAGTCTCTGTAGTGGTGCATCATCATCACAGGGTAACGACCAACCTACTAACCTGTTTGGTTCAGGTGGCATTTTCCAGACGATTACTAACGTGCTGCTCTTCGTGATTGGTGCGGTATCTGTCGTGATGCTTATTATCGGTGGTGTGCGCTACACAATCTCACAGGGTGATAGTTCTGCAGTAACAAGTGCAAAAAACACGATTCTCTATGCTGTTATTGGCCTCGTTGTTGCAATTCTTGCTTATGCGGCCGTTAACTTCGTTATCGGTAGCTTTGCTAATAAGCAATCGTAGTTAGTACTTATGTGAAGAATAGGTCGTTCTTGTGACGACCTATTTTTATATTCTCTACATCCCAGAATAGTATAGCGCGGTCAACTTTTCTCGCCATATAAAATACTACCCCCATAAGGCGGTAGTATTTTATATGTAGGCTGATTACAGGATTGTAATTTTCTTAGCCTGTTCCTGTTTGATCTTTGAGAAGCTAATTGTGAGCACACCGTCTTTAAGGACCGCGGCTACTTCATCTTCCTTAACTTGCACAGGAAGCGCAAGTGTTCGGCTAAACTCACCCCAGTAGCATTCTTGAATGTGCCAGTTGGTTACAACTGCGTCATCACCACTGCTTAGGGTACCACTAATGGTAAGGATCCCGTCAGATATACTCACATCAAGGTCTTCTTTGTTCACACCTGCGGTGCGGGCTTTTACGACGAGTTGCTCATCGGTTTCGTATACGTCGACAGCGAGCTGACCGGGAAGATCATCATCTGATTCATCCCAGGTTGCTGTATTGTTGTCTGCTGGTTGTTGTGCAACGGTGCTTGGTGAGTCGTCTACGAGGCTGTCATCATTCAGGAATGCTGCAGCCAGTTCGTCCTCAATCAAGAGATCGTCATTTTGCTTACGTGCCATTGATATCCTCCACTTT